>Ga0182013_10001402_pt1 | contig 33111 bp, 27 predicted proteins | sample 612S2MmetaG_FD_120487 | JGI IMG/M metagenome (GOLD analysis project Ga0182013, IMG submission 120487) | Permafrost microbial communities from Stordalen Mire, Sweden - 612S2M metaG | ecosystem: Environmental > Terrestrial > Soil > Wetlands > Permafrost | place: Sweden: Stordalen | collected... | reverse complement strand
TGTAACGCCGGACGAGCGCGGCGTCATCGGCGTCGAGGAACAGCAGTTCGGGCTTGTCGCCGTGCGTCCAGAGTTCGTCGATCGACGCGATCGCGTCGCCGAAGGGCCCCAGCGTCCGCACATCGAGGGCGATGGCCACGCGTTCGAGCTTGGCGCGCTTGACGAGCTCGACGAATTGGGACGCCAGCACGGGCGGCAAATTGTCCAGACAGGCGAAGCCCAAATCTTCGAATGATTTCAGCGCCTGGCTCTTGCCCGCGCCTGACAGCCCAGTTACGATGACAAGACGCCGCATTATGAAACTCTTCTCGCCCGAAAAAGCGAACGCCCTCATCCCCGTGCTCTCACCGATTCTCGAGGAGCTGTGGCTGAAGCGGCGCGAGCTAGCGATCAAGCTGCTCGAGTTCGATCCCGCCGTGCGCGGTAATCGTCCCGAGCGGCTTCACGACCGGCGCTCGGCCCGCCGCTTCACCGAACTCAAGGCCGAGATCGTGCGGCTCATGAACCGGATCGAGGCTTATGGCTGCGTGGTCAAAAGCATCGATTTGGGGTTGCTCGATTTTCCCGCGTTGCGCGACGGTCGGCCCATTTACCTGTGTTGGAAAGCCGGCGAAACGACGCTGGCGCACTGGCACGGAACCGACGAAGGGTTCTCGCAGCGCAAGCCGCTCGACGGCGCCTAGGACCCTGCAGGACCATGCCCGCGGACCGCTCGAAGCCGCCTGTTCCGCCGAATACTTCGTTGCTCTTCGGTCACAACGCTACGGCGTTGCTCCCTATCGTGCCTCGATTCGACAAAACATACTGCTCCGAATCGGTCGACGCGCGTAGCCCAACAGGCTCCTAGCGTGTCGCTCGATCCCCGGACTCCGGCCAGGACAGCCTGGCCGGACGCGCGGTGCGAACCCCGTGCTACCCCGTTGGGGACGCCCGCCGAGGCGGCCGGTCGCGGCGGAGCCGGGCCCTAAGCGGGTGTTGCCGAGGGCTCGACCTTGATGAAGTCCTCGGCGAGCCCTTGCAGCCGCACGTCGCCGAATTCGACGACGTAGGCTCCGGCGGTACGTTCCGTGACCCGGCCGATCTCGGTGACGTTCGCAAGCTGCGGGATTTTCGAGCGGATCTCGTCGGGCAAGCGGACCGCGTCGCCGATCTCGAGGGCCGGAGCATCGAAGAGCTTTTCGAGCTCGGCCATGAGCATATCGAGCGGAATCCCGTACCCTTCGCTAACTTGCTCGATCGTTTCGGTTTCGCTGATCGAGCAATTCGAGCAACCGCCTAAGTGAAACTTGGCGAAGACGCGCCGCGCGCCGGCATGCGTCTTGAACGCGTTCTCAACCGTGAGATCTTTGTCGAAATGGGCCACGTTTCACTCCGTAAAGCACGTGCCTCGCAGACGAGGCGGCTACAGTATTCGGTATGACGCCGGGAGCGTCCCGGCAGTTGCAGTGCCGGGCGGGACGAGGCGCGGAGCACGCCTGTAAGCCGGATTCTGTCCCGCGCGAACGCGGGGGTCATCATCTATCTGGGCCGTCCGTTACCGAACGGCTCGGTGCGACGTGGCTCGTACGGCCGGGCGGCCGCCGCGCGAACGCGGTTAGCGAGCGATCTTGCTTCAGGTGGGGTTTACCCGCGGCCGCGTCTCCGCGGACCGCCGTGAGCTCTTACCTCACGATTTCACCCTTACGGGTTTGGTGCTAGCACCAAACCCCCACCCATCGGGCGGCAGTTCTCGGCACGCCGAGAACCGGCGGTTTGTTTCTGTGGCACTTTCCTTCGAGTCACCCCGACAGGACGTTATCCTGCACCCTGCCCAATGAAGCCCGGACTTTCCTCAGGCAACCGTTTGCCTGCGATGACCCGGCGTACTCCGCGAACCGCATCGTATCACACGCCGCGCCGCGCGGCAAAGCGTGGGCCGGCCAAGCGCCGGATTTGGGCGGCGGACTGCTCGCGACGGCCGGCGGTACGCCGGCCGCGGCAGCGACTGTCCGTACAACTTCGCGGTGATCGAAGCGCGGCTGATGCTGCCCTTTCGCCACAGTCAGGCGTCCTGTTCGCATGCGCTCGCCGACGGTGCCGCCGCGGGGTTCATGCTCAATTGGCTCAACGCCTAATAATTCGATTACGCCAAGGGTCCGGGGACGCCGCACGCACTAGGAATTTTTTTCGGCACGTCGGTCGCGATGCTCGTCGACGACGCGGCGTGCAAGAAGTCTACGATCCACGTCGTTCAACAGCGGCGCGGCGATCCGGCCAAGCGCGCATCGCGGGGGGCAATCCGTACGCGGCCGCAACGCGCCACCTGAGCTGTTGTCGAATAGGTCATGGGACCACTTGTTGCGACTTGGCACCCGACCGCACTCAAGCCAGCCGTTAGCGTGCCGTTCATCTCGTTACCAAGCACGGGTGCGTCAGCGATATTTTGTAGCTGAAGCCGCGCGCTGATGGTTCCGCCGAGATCGACGCGTATTGGTTCAACGACGAGAACGGCACGCACCGGAACGTTTTGTACCTTAAAATCGGTTCCGCGCGGCGTTTCGAGCGCGAGCGGCTCTTCGTTCAGACGGGACACGCGCGACCATAGGAACAGCCCAAGAGCGATGACTATGCAGATCGCGGCGAGCCATCGCTTTTGTGTCGATGACATTTTGTCACTTTTAGATGAAAGCGATGACGTCGCTGCGCCGCGGTAGCGGCAACCAGCACCTTTATTGTTGCTCTTCTGATCGGAAGAGTCGCCGCGGCGCCGCATGTCTTTCGCCAATTCAACGTCTGTCGAAAATCGGGTCGCGGCGATTATTCGTGAATCGAATGGGTGCCGACCTCGACAACTCCACGCCGGCGGGTGACGTTAGCGAGTCGCTCTAAGAACTCTTCGACCACACGCTGCGGGAAGCCATGCCTCGATCACCACCCCAAGACAGGTTGGTTACGGAATCGCCGGCTGCTCGAGCGGCACAGCTACAGTCTTCGCTATGCCATGCAACTCGACGCTGCTCCACGAAGAAGTGCGCACTTCAGTTCCAGTACTGGTCCGAACGGTAACGCCGGCCGTAGTGACTGTCTGGGTTTGCCCCGGCAAGACGTCAAGATCGGGCAAGAAAAACCCGAAGCTCTCGTTTGGGCCGCCCGGTTCGATCGGTAGTGTTGTCAGAGAAACAGAGACGAGCGATCCGAGTGCCGTTTCATCCGTTGTGATTTCATTGACCTTGAAGCTTTTTACGTCTGAAGCGTTCTTGTAAACTAACGCTGGAATCTCCGGGGTCATGCCGATAGTGTACTCGACCTCGATTTGGTGGTGCTTTAACACAAAGCTGTTTGCAGACATGGATTTCTCCTAAAACGCGGGACGTTGAAATGGATCGGTCCGCCTGACAGTAAGAAGGTAACAGCCTCTGGCCCGGAGTGTCGCCGGCAAGACGCTATCCCAACCACCCGGGCGATCGACAAATATTTCCGAGCTGCAAATAAACTGTATGCTCTTCCCAACCGATCTTGTCAAGACGCTTAGGATCGGAGTTATTGCTAGCCGCTAAACTCCGCGCCGATGTTAATTACCAAGCCAAGCGACTGATTTTGCAGTCATTCAATTCTTCACATGATCCGCGAAGACGTCGAATTGCAGATGCTAGCGGATTACCGTTTGCTGTAGACAAATAGACCGACTGAGAATCGTTGTGGTACGTGCGACGGTATGGCGGGGTTTGGCTAGAGTCACCTTCATAGGCCGCTCAGCAAACTCGCCGTAGCGGCGTCGTCATCGACGAACGGAACCCGTTCTTCTCGCCGACGATATGGCAAAAATGGGCGCCCAGAGACTGTAGCGCCGAGCAAAATGCGGGTGAAAGCTTACGTAGCCGGTTGGCGATTGCGCTGATTCGGTGCGAGGCCCGACGGCGTTCATGAGGGATGCCGGCGCCAGTTGAAGCAGCGGCGCGTCATCGCCATTTGTGTCTCCGCTTACGCTTGCGCATAGTGCCGCTGCGGAAGCGTGCTGCTACTGTCCTTCAATTAGATGATTGACGTTGCAGCAAAAGTTGATAAACTGGAAGTAACGTAGATCCCGAGCGACGTCTGGCCGCCGTCGGAGGTGTTTGCTGGCATTCAACAGTGAACGGCCGGACGGGTTTGGCGGGTACGTCGTCAACTATCGAAATCTACAAACGTAGAGCCGTTTGTCGCGAGGTTTACGGCAATGATCGTTCCGCTCGAAAGCGAGAACGCAACAGCGACGATTGAGTTTCGCTTTCTCGGAGGCTTTGCGGTTCGCTCCAACGGCAGCTGGCACTCGGGGCCCGCGCCGAAAAAAGGTGGCGGCCTCATCCAGTACCTGGGCACATATCCGCGCCGAGTTGCCACGAGGGATGAAATCGCGACCGCCTTCTGGCCCGGTCTCGATTTGGACGAAGTGGAGCATCGTATCCATCTCGCAGCAAGCGGTGCGCGCATGTTTTTTCGCCGCATCTTCGGAGGGATTGACCCGCTGCAGTGCGTGGGCAGCGGCTACTGTTGGCGTCAAAGCGTTCAGGTCGTTTCCGACGCCGATCGCTTCCTCGAATGGACACGTCGTGGCACATTAGAAAGCTTGCGGACGGCCGTGGAGCTGTACGCCGGCGATTTTCTTGCGGGCGACACCGCGGATTGGCTTCAACCGATGCGCGTCAAAATGGCCGCCGCTCGTGCATGCGCATTGGAGACGATCGTCGAGGAGCTTCTCATGCGCGAGCAGTTCGCGGCAGCGCTTTCCTTCGGCCTTGACCTTGTGAGTGCCGAGCGCGGTCACGAAAACGGCACCCGCCAAGTGATGCGTTGCTTCGCTTCACTGGGTCAGCGCACGCGCGCGATCGAGCAGTACGATTTTCTCACAGCGTATCTCGCCGAACAGATTGGCGTCGAGCCTACCGCCGAAACAACGGAGCTCGCGAGCAGGATTGCTGCGGGACTAGTCGCGTAGAGACACGAGACTAGTCGCCGCGCTGTAGATCGAGCTGAAGAATCCGCGCGATTTCGGCTAGCGGTTCAGCGCCTTGAAAGTGGGCGACGGCGCCCGAGGTGTGCTTGATCGTCCCCCGGATGACGCTGGGGCCTTCGCGCCAGAGGCTCACGATGACGGTCGAATGCTGTGCAACGAGCTTTTGGCTATCATCGATTGGCGTCGCGACGGCCGTGATGCCGCGTCCTGACGGCGATACGTCGAGCGTTACCCCGAACGCGAGCACAGTTGACCGGTTGCGTGCAGCCACACATCATTGAATACGATCGTCCGTTATCGCGGCGCTCTCTGCGGTTCGCATTCTAGCGAGAACGTGAGGAGAGTGCGTCGATAGCCGCGCCTCTTATCGTCAGCCGTACAACTTGCTCGATGACCTGCTCGTCGCGTGGAGTGCTTATGCCCGTACCCGTTTCGTATCCCGGAGTCTACATCGAAGAAATTCCCAGCGGCGTTCACACGATAACCGGTGTGGCAACATCGATTACGGCATTTGTGGGCGCGGCACAACGCGGGCCGGTCGACAATCCGGTTTCGGTCTTCAGCTACGGAGACTTTCAGCGGGTCTTCGGCGGGATGACAGCGGACGTGCTGCCTGAAACGACGATTCCGCTGTATTCCATGGCGTTCGCCGTCAACGACTTCTTCCTAAACGGCGGAAGCCAGGCGGTGATCGTCCGCGTCGTGTCGGGGGCGGCGGCGGCGACGTCTTCGTCGCCGGCGCTCGTCGCTGCCGCGGCCGCGCAGATTGCTTTGTCGCCGGCGACGGCGGCAAGCTCATCGGCGACCTCCGGATCCTCGGCGCCGTCCGGATCCTCGACCCCGGCCTCGTCAGCCGGATCGTCCGGCGGCTCGTCGGCTTCCGGATCGCTGACGCTTGCGGCTTCGAGTACCGGATCGTGGGGCAACAATCTTTCTGCGGTAGTCAATAGCCAGACCCAGGACCCAAGCAAAAACTACCTGTTTAACCTGACCGTGACGGAAACGGATCCGGTGACGAACGCGGTCGTAAATACCGAGAAGTTCTACAACCTCTCGATGTCGCCCACCGACCCGACCTACGTCGCCAGCTACTTGCAGCAGAATTCGCAGCTCGTCGTCGTGAGCGGTAGTGTTCCCCCGACGCCGGCCGGCGGCTCCCCGCCTGTGGCACCGCCCGCGAATCCGGTCGACTCTAAGGGGAATCCGATTCCGAACAAGGCCACCGGCGGCGTCGACGGCTCTTCGATCACGAAGTCGGCGATCTTCGATTCCTCGCTCCAAGCGACGAAGCGGGGGATCTACGCGCTCGACAACATCCAGATCTTTAACATTCTCATCATCCCGCCATATCAAACAATGCAATCGGCCGACGTCGGAGCCCTGATAGCCGAATGCGCCCCCTACTGCTACGGCCGGCGGGCGTTTTTGCTGGTCGATCCCCCGGATGATTGGGATCAATCGCCGCCACCGCTCGCTTTCAATACGATCGCAAAGGATGTCACGGCGCTGCGGACCGCTGCGGGCGCATACGGTAGTTACGCGGCTGTATTTTATCCAAGAGTCCTAAAGCCCAATCCGCTGATGAACAATCAGATTCAGACCTTTTCGGCGTCGGGAACCCTGGCTGGGATTTTCGCCAATACCGATGCGCAACGCGGCGTCTGGAAGGCGCCGGCCGGAATATACGCCGTCTTGGGCGGCGCCTCCGGCCTCACGGTCACGATGAACGATGGCGAAAACGGTCAGTTGAACGAGATCGGCGTAAACTGTCTGCGGACCTTTCCCATCATCGGCTCGGTCGTGTGGGGTTCGCGCACGCTCAACGGCGCCGATGTGCTGGCCGACGATTACAAGTACATTCCCATACGGCGCTTCGTTCTGTTCCTCGAGCAGAGTTTGTATCAGGGAACGCATTGGGTCGTCTTCGAACCCAACGACGAGCCGTTATGGGCGAAGATCCGGCTCAACGTCGGGGCGTTCATGCAGACGTTGTTCCGGCAAGGCGCCTTTCAAGGCAACTCCGCGAGCCAAGCATATTTCGTCAAGTGCGACAACGAGACAACGACGCAAAACGACATCAATAATGGCGTCGTAAACATCATCGTCGGCTTCGCGCCGCTCAAGCCGGCCGAGTTTGTCGTCTTGCAAATTCAACAGATCGCCGGATCGATCCAGACGTAGGGGCAACATGGCACAATTTTCCGCAAATACGACGCGCTTCGACCCGTACAAGAACTTTAAGTTCAAAATCTCGTGGGACGGCCAATATGTGGCTGGCATCAGCAAGATGAGCGCCCTCAAGAAGACGACGGAGGTCGTCAAACATCGCGAGGGCGGCGACCCGAGCAGTAGCCGGAAGTCCCCAGGGCGGACCGAATACGAGGCGATCACGCTCGAGCGCGGCGTTACGCACGACGTCGCCTTCGAGCAGTGGGCGAACAAGGTGTGGCAGTTCGCCGGAGGACCGGCGAACGAAGTCTCGCTGGCGAGTTTTCGCAAGGACTTAATCATCGAGGTCTACAACGAAGCCGGCCAAAAAGTCATCGCCTACAACGTCTATCGGTGTTGGGTTTCCGAGTACCAATCGCTGCCCGATTTCGACGCAAACGCGAATGCGGTAGCGATTCAGCACATCAAGCTGGAAAACGAGGGTTGGGAGCGCGATCAATCGGTGATGGAGCCGAAGGAACCGACGTTCACCGTCCCCGCCAGCTAACGTGTGATGCCGGCACTCGATGCGGCAGCCATTCTCGCAGTGTGGGAGCGCGGCAGCGCCCAGTCTTTGGGAGAACGAGCGCTGACGCTGCTGGAATTCTGCGGGTTAGCCCGAGCAGAAGCGGCATGCTTGGCGGTAGGCGAGCGCGATGCCGAACTCTTGCGGATTCGGCGCCGTCTGTTCGGCGACCGGATCGACGCAATCGCGACCTGCGCTGTCTGCGGGGAGAAACTCGAAGTGACGCTCTCGGCGAGCGCACTCATTCGCGAATGCGGAGGAAGTCAAGGCGACGTCGTCATCACCGGTGCCCAGGGGGTGCCGCTGCATTTCCGCGTCCCGAACGCCGGCGATCTCGCGGCACTTCGCGATGTCGATGACGTTGAGAGCGGCGTGGCATTGCTCATCGAGCGCTGCAAGGCCTTCCCAAGTGACGGTGCCGAACGTGCGGACGCCGCGTTATCCGCGGACGTGATTGCGGCGCTGGAAGACGCACTGTGTGCCGCTGATCCGGGAGCTGAGCTGTTGTTGGCAAGCCGCTGTCCCGCCTGCGGAGGCGACCCGCAGGTGCTCTTCGATATGCCCTCGTTTCTCTGGAGAGAGACCACAGCACTCGCACGGGAGATGCTTTGGGACGTGCACGAACTCGCGCTAGCCTACGGTTGGAGCGAAGACGCGATCTTACGTCTCAGTCCCGCTCGTCGCCAATTCTACCTGAGCGTCCTCCAACGATGAACGGATTTCTGCACCGTCTGGTCGCTCGGACGTTTGGAAGCGCGAACGTCGTGTATCCTCGTCCGGAGCTGCCATTTTTTCCGGCACGCGAGCAAAAGGCGGCAATCGAGTCGCTCGGTGAAGACGGCGGCTGTGAGTCGCACGCGACGGCGTTCGAGCATACGGCGTCCGAACGGTCGCATTCCGCGGCGGTGCCGGGTGTTCCGTTCGCGCCCTTCGACCCCGGCGATGGTGAACCGGCTCGGTACGACGCGGATCACGTTACTCGAAGCGCAGGATACGCGGATCGAGACCGTTTAGCGGGCGGATCCGCGGAAACGCACGGTCTTCCCTTTCCCCGCCGCGACCGGATCGTCCGTGATAGCGACAGACCTAGCGACAATTCGGAACGTGTCGCACGCTCGTCAGCACCCGTCATGCGCGAACTTGTCGGCGGAGTCGGCTGGCCCGCAGCGGTCCCGTGCTCCGCCCAGGTTTCTGAGAGAGCGGAAACGCACGGTCTTCCCTTTCCGCTCCGCGACAAGATCGTCGGCGATGGTGACGATGCTTGCGACAACTCGGAACGTGCCGCGCGCTCGGCAACACCCGCCATGCGCGAACTTGTACGCGGAGTCGGCCGGCCCGCAGCGATACCGCGCTCAGCCGAGGTTTCGGAGAGATCGGTTCAATCCGAGGCTCGAGCGACCTTGCGTGAATCGGCGGGCCAAACGCGCTCGACGCTCACCCGCGGGCCGAGCGCACCTTCCGAGGGAGTGGCTGCCGCTCTCGAGGTAAACGAGCTGGACGAAGGCGCGCCACCGGAACGCCCTCGAGCGAACGTCGCTGCCGAAGCAAGAAGCGTCAACATCGCGGAACCTCGGCTCGCGCCGGAGCCGGCTACGAGGAGAGGTCGTCGCGACACACCGGCTCCGCTCGAGCTGCCGACGTCGACCGTCGAAGGGAGTCGGACGCACGACGTTTTCGCGTCCGCGATCAGCGACATCGCCGGAGCCGGACAACGGCGTGCGCGCCGGGAGTCCGATCGGCGTCCCGCCGACGCGGACCGCGAAGCGGTAACGGGACCGGCCGTCGTCAACGTGACGATTGGGCGCATCGAGGTGCGTGCGCCGGCCGCACCCACGCCGCCGCCGGCTCGGCGAAGCGCTGTGGCTCTCACTCCGCCAAGCACGACGCTCGATGCCTATCTGCGGAGCCGTGGCAGCGCGCATCGATGAGCAACTCGCTTGCGATCGCGGCGGTCACCGCCACGTTGCGAAACTTGCTGACGCAAGGACTGCAGCTCGAAGCCGATCTCGTCGACACGACCGTCACGACGATGCTCCCCGACCGGGCAAGAGCGAGCAGCGACACGGCGAACCAGGTGAATCTCTTCCTCTACCAAGTGGCTTCGAACGCGGCTTGGCGCAATCTCGACATGCCGACGCGCGTGAAGCCGGGGGAAACCGGCTGCGCACCGCTTGCGCTCAATCTGTATTATTTACTGACCGCGTACGGTCGCGACGACGATCAGAGCCAACCCTTCAGTCACGAACTCCTCGGACGGGCGATGAGCATTCTGCACGACCATCCCGTGCTGGGCCAAGCTGAGATCCAGGCCGCACTTGCGGGCAACGATCTCTACACGCAATTCGAGCGCGTCCGCTTCACTCTGCAGCCGCTCGGCGTCGAGGAGATCTACCGCCTGTGGACGGGTTTTCAAACGCCCTACCGGACGTCGGTATCGTACGAAGCGACGGTTGTGCTGATCGATAGCTCGGTGCCGACCAACGCCCCGCTCCCCGTCCTGACGCGCGGGCGTCCAGCGTATTTCGACGGTTCGGTGGACGGCGGCGCCATCATCGCGCCCGCGGTCTTGCCGCCCGCGATCAGCGCAATCTTGCCGAGCGCGTCCGCGGTCTTCGGACAGAAGCTCACGCTGCAGGGAGTGCGGCTTTCGGGAGATACAGTCAAGGTGTCCATCGGCTCGCAGTCCCTCGCAACGCCGGTCGTCGTCGACGCCACGAGCGAGCCAAACGGTACGCTGAGTTTCTCGATTCCAACCGGCGCTCCGGCCGCAGCCGGCGGAAGCTCCGTCGCGCCGTTCCCCTCCGGCTTGTACAGCGTGGGCGTCACGGTGACGCATGCGGGCACTTCGTTTTCGTCCAACGCGCTGCCGCTCGCGATCGGACCGACCATCACGAACGGCCTACCCGCGAGCGTCGCGGCATCCGCCGGACCCGCCACGCTTACGATTGGTTGCGACCCGCCGATCCAGCTCAATCAGCGCGTGTCGCTGCTGCTCGGCGGAATCGAGGTCGCAGCCGACGCCTTCTCCGCGCCCGCGAACTCGGTGGCATTTACGCTGACGCCCTTGCCGGCGGGCGTCTACCACGCGCGTCTGCGCGTTGACGGTGCAGACAGCGCGCTGGTGGCCGATCCGAGCAAGACGCCGCCTACGTTCGATGCGACCAGACAACTAACGGTGACGTGATGATGGCCGAAGAGTGGGAGCGCGCGAACGCGCATTTCTTGAGCGAGGCGTTCACGTGGCTGCGCGACCGGCTCGAGTCGCACATCGCGACGATGCACGGCGGGTTGAAGGACGATTCGCAGGCTGCGGCCGGGGAGACTCCACGGGACGACGACTCCGCGGCAAAGCTCAGAGCCAAGCGCGGAGCTTCTCATGGCGCCGCCGCTAGAACGGATCGTTCGCAGCCGGCTAACCACGTGTGGGTCGATCCGGCGATGGACCCGCCGCCGGCGCTGGCGATCATCGGCCGGCGCTTCGGTCTGACGTTATTTGAGCTTGACGTCCTGTTGCTGTCCGTTGCCTTCGAGCTCGACACGCGGATCGCGGGACTCTGCGCGCGTGCGCACGGCGACGGGCAGCGCGCGTTCCCGACCTTTGCGCTCGCGCTTACGCTCTTCGACGATGCAACGTGGGACGTTACGTCGCTCGAGCGGCCCTTGCGGCACTGGCGTTTGGTCGAAGTCGAGCGGCGGCCCGCGCTCCCATACACGTTGAGCCCGCTCCAGAGTGACGCCCGGACCGTCGACTTCGTCAAAGGTTTCAATCGTCTCGACGAGCGTCTGTCCAACCTCGTGATCCCAATCGGCGGGGCAGCCGTCGAGGATTTGCCTGCCTCGCACGATGCGATCGTGACTCGCATCGTGCAGGCCTTCGGAGCGCGAAGCAGTCACGGGCAAACGCAGGTGCAGCTGATCGGCCCGGATGGCGACGCGAAGCGCCGGATCGCGGCCGCGGCGGCCGCGCGGCTTGCGCGGACCGCGTGGGAACTCGAAGCCGCGTGGCTTCCAACGGCTCCCGCGGACGTCGATGAAATCGCTCGCCTCTGGGACCGAGAAGCGTTGCTCTGGCCAAGTCTGTTGCTGCTCGAGGCCGACAAGATCGACGATGATCGCGAGCCGGAGGCGTCGCGTGCGTTGCGTCGGCTTCTATCGCGTCTCTCCATGGACGTGCTCATCGGGAACCGGTTGCCTCTGTCGGGCCAGATCGCGTCGTCGCTTGCGATTGAGGTTCGTTCCCCGACGACCTCGGAACGATTGCAGGCCTGGCAAGAGGTGCTCGACGGTGTGCCGGGCGCGACCGTGCTCGCACCGCAACTGGCCGCGCAGTTCTCGCTCGATCTTCCCGCGATCGAGCGCATCGCGGCGTCGGCCATCGTTCTGGATAGCGACACTTCCCCTGCGCTCCGCATTTGGGACGAGTGCTGCCTGTTTCTGACACCCCGGCTGGACTCGCTGGCTCAGCGCATCGACGCCAAGGCCACGTGGGACGATCTCGTGCTGCCACCCGAACAAGGCGCGCAGCTTCACCAAATCGCGTCGCACGTGCGCGGCCGCTACACCGTCTACGAACAGTGGGGGTTCGCCCAGAAAATGAGCCGCGGTCTGGGGATCAGCGCGCTCTTCGCCGGCGACAGCGGCACCGGCAAGACCATGGCGGCGGAGGTGATCGCGAACGAGCTGCGTCTCCCGCTCTATCGAATCGATCTCTCCGCGGTGGTAAGCAAGTACATCGGAGAGGCGGAGAAGAACCTTCGCCAACTTTTCGACGCAGCTGATTCCGGCGGATTCATTCTCTTTTTCGATGAAGCCGACGCCCTATTCGGAAAACGGTCCGAAGTGCGAGACAGCCACGACCGGTATGCCAATATCGAAGTGAACTATCTCTTGCAACGGATCGAGGCATATCGGGGACTCGCTATTCTCGCAACCAACGTAAGAGCCGCCATCGATACCGCATTTCTGAGGCGGCTTCGATTCATTGTGGAATTTCCGTATCCAAGTTTAGCTGATCGGACCAGGATCTGGCAGAGATCGTTGACTGCTCGTACGCCAGCTGACCCACTTGATTTCAAACAACTTGCTCGCCTAAACGTAACGGGCGGCACGATCCATAACGCCGCGTTGGGTGCCACATTTTCGGCTGCGGCGGCGGACGGTACGGTCACGATGTCTCACGTGGTGACGTCGCTCAAAGCAGAATTTTGCAAACTGAGGAAACCATTCAATGACATCGATGTCATGCCGAAGACCGCTGCTACAGGCCAAGCGAATGGACAAACCAGGTGATGAGCAAATGGCCACGGTCACGATCCTCTTTCTGCATGATTCTGTGCGGCAACTCTTGGATTGTGTTCGCCACATGCGTTTCGGCAATTGCATCGAGAACGTTGCGAAGGCTACGAACTCTTACGAGCTGGAAATTTGCCCATAGGCAAATCGATGCAGATTGTAAGACGCGATTGAGTGACCAGTGTGCTTTGCATGCCTCGGTTGGAGGGTTTAGCTATGCTGGCTCCATTGGAGGCTAAGGCAAAGACGTCCGCAACTAAAAGTTCGGCTAGCAAACCTACACGTCAGCGTTCGATAGTCGGGTCACGGCCATTTGGCGCCCCCTCCATCGAGGAGGCAAGCGACAATCAGGGAACACTGCAGCTTCGCTCGCAGCAGATGTCAAGCCGGATTGGGAATGAGCCCCGCAGCGACGACTGTAAGCCAGAGGTGAACCCAGAAGCATTTGTCAGCGTCTGTTGGAATTTCGGCAATATTCCAGTATCCGCACTCCAGGGTGAAAATCGACTCGAAGCGCGATCACCGCTCGGCGCATTGCGCCTACCAGGCGTCATTCAACGGAAGCTGGTTGTCGGAGAGTTCAACGATCCGCTCGAGCACGAAGCGGATTGCATCGCTGACCGAGTAATGTGCATGCCCGATCCCGGCGATTCGATCACCGGCACGGTACCGCAGAGTCGCCGCAAATGTGCAAGTTGCGAGGAAGATGAGAAGACGCTACGGATGGAGCGGGCCGCTGGCTCGCTCGTTCTCGGCGGAGAGGCGCCTACTATCGTGCACGAAGTACTTCGCTCGCCGGGTACTCGCCTCGATGCACGCGCCCGTGCTTTTTTTGAGCCGCGCTTTCGCCGCGATTTCGCGAATGTTCGAATCCACGACGATGCGCGAGCCGCATTGTCGGCGCGGGAAGTCGGTGCACTGGCATATACCGTGGGCCAACACGTGGTCATCGGTGAAGCCCGCGGTCAAGCGGAATCCGTCGAAGGGCGGCGGCTTTTGGCGCATGAGTTGGCGCACACTGTTCAGCAGTCAGCTCCTGGAAACGAAGCGCCAAGTCGTGTTGCGCGTACGGCACGCTCCCTTACGGAGACGCTGGATCCGGCCTTGCTCGCCGATGACGAACTCACGACCGAGATTCGCGAAATCCGTACATTGCTGGATCGGCAGTCAGAGAGCAGCGAGCAAGGCGACATGCTGGCTCATGCTGTTGCACGTCTTGGAGCGGAGCTAATAAAGCGGCATCCACCCACGCGATTACCCTCGGGCGCGCCCCGCGCACCAGAAGGCGTCAGCGTCGCCGACGTGTTGCATGCGAGCTCGGTTGCAGGTGGGATGATGGCGGTGGGCGGGCTATCACCTCAGCCGGTGCTTGTGCCGGCTCCGCCTCCGCCAGTCGTTTTTCCACCGACGGTCGTTCCGCCGACGGTCGTTCCACCGACGGTCGTTCCGCCGACGGTCGTTCCGCCGACGGTGGCTCCGCCAACGGTGGTTCCACCGACGGTTACGCCGGGACCGGCACCGGCGGCGGGAGTCGGGATCGGTGCGGCGGCGACCGCCATTCTTGTATTCATTGTGGTCATGCTGTGGCCCCGCGACTCGATCATGAGTGGGCGCGAGGAACAGCGCGAGTTGGACGAAGCCAGACGGCAACAAGCCGCGCCCCAAGCGCCGCAGCCGGGGTCCGCACAAGCTGCCCCGGCGCCGGTCATGACGCCCGGCCTGTCTCCGGCGGATCAGAAGCAATGGAAAGAGTGCGAGACGCTCTACGAAGACTACAAGGGTACACAGCAAAGGTTAGCCGCGCGCTCGGCTGCCATTGACCGCATCCTCGACAATATCGCGAACAATCGGCCGGTCACCGACCAAGAACGAGTTGATCTCTGTAACTTTCTAGACGAGCAGATTGCGCTGGCCGAGAGCCTGCATCAAAAGCGCAGTAAGTACATTGAAGCCGGTTGCGATAAGTTCGATTGGTTCAACCAGGGAACAACCGAGGCTCAGCGCCGTGCGAGCCACCAAGCGGAATTGGATAACGTCGATAAGCAGCTGAAGAATCTGCGTCAGGCACAAAAGGACAACTGCCCGCCTTTCGCGTCACCCTCGAAACGTTGACGAAGACTCATAGTGACATGAACAGCGAATCATTGGCCTCGGCCGTCCGAGCGGCGTGGTCCGCCATCCCCGCGCCTCCGGCGAAGGACATGCAGTACATTGAGTGGTCCTGCGGGCCGGACGCAGCGCGGGCGCTGGTCATGGTTCGGCCGGCTGATGTCGACATTCATTCGGCGGGTTTCCTTGGTTGCACGCCTTTGCTCGACTTGCCGCCGAATGCCGCCGCGGCCTATCTCGGCGCATATCTGTTGTCCCTGCTACATGGTGTTGACCTACAAGAGCAAACCGGCATATTTCACGATATCGTCACCCGCGCCCATGTGCTCGCGTGTCTTGCCCTTGAAGACTTTTGGCGGACCGTCATCCGGCCCCACCTTAGCGCCGAGTGCCGGCTGACGTTAGTGCGACTCTCGTACTACGTCGCAGCGCAACGGAAACTTCTCGCGTTGTCGGACGAGGAAGCGGATCGCCTCATCGCGTTGGCCGCAGTGGACTAAACGCCGCGGTAGGACTAACACTATCGCGTGTAGTCAAGGGGTCGATAACGTTGAAAAGCACGGTCTCTCGGTTCGGTGTGACCGCTCCTCCAGGCGATGTTCAGGGGTGTTCAAAGTGACATGGGTGCCGTTCGTTAGCCAAGAAGGGCGGCCGATGCGCGAATATCCGAGCGATGAACGCGTTACTTAAGATGCTCGCCAGCATCGAACCAGGCTTTGAGTGCCGGAGCGTTATCGTTCAAATACGTCGGATTACTTTGCCAGAGTGAGTACGCTTCCGCGAAGAACTCTGCCGGCTTGGCTGGCCAATTGTCCTTTGCATACTGCGTTAGAGGTGTAATTCTCTTTGCGTTGACCAGGGCCACGAAGTTTGCCAACCGTTTCGAGCCGGTGCCGCCAGCATCGCTCACCGCTGCCTGAGCGGTCTTCTTGGTGGCGAGGTCCGCTTTCGAGGCGCCGAGCTTAATGCTGGCCTGCGCTCGTGCTCGGGCTCTCTTGAACCAGTCGTTCTGAGTGCCGAGCGCATTCGCGAAGTCGGTTTGCGCCGGGTGTCCGGCCGGCAACTTTGCACTTTCCGCATCACGCTTCGCCATCGCGGAAGTGGCCGCGGTCTCCAATGACGCGAACTTCGAGGCGTCCGTGTTTTGCACATATTTGCTCACGGCTGTTATTGCCGCTTGATATGCTTTGACGAACGCTAACGCTGTCGCTCTTTCCGCGTCTGCATACTTGTTAAGGGCAGCGATGGCTGTCTTCTGAGCGCTGTTGGCAGCTCTGACGGCGGTGTTGGTCGTGTCCCGTTCGGCATTTAACGCCAACGTATCGTTGTTGGCCGTCGCTTGCGTCTCGAACGTCGCAAATTGCGCGTCGCGCAGCGCTTTCGTTTCGACGGCATGCCCGGCTTCGTGAAGAATGGCTTCAATGCTGGCGACCGCGGCGGTGCCGCTTCCACCTTGAAAGGAAGTAGCATCATCCCGAAACGCCAGATCGGCAATCTTCAATGTTGCCGTTCGGCTGGCAACCGATGGCGTGCCCGGAGAGCCGGGCGTGACGGACGCGCTCGACTGAAATTCGCCGTAACGAGGCCGGCCGGTTGGATCAGTTAAAGTATTATCGCGTTCGAGTTTCACACCCGCTAGCGCCGCGCGGTCCGAGGCGGCAAGACGCGTTAGGCCAGCGTGCATCTTGTTGAGGTCCGCAAGCGACCAATGCCCGCTGCCGTCGTCGACGCTGGCGACGCCGAAATCGGATTTGAGTGCAGCGATCGCCGCGGGTTCGTTGGGGAAAGCGGCGGGGACCGCGACGGGACCGCGGTTCGCGAGCTCGGCTGTGGCGTTACCCTGCTTATCGATCTTAAGGATGATCTGACCCACCGGAGCCGCGCCCCCGGGTGAAACCTTGGGCGGGGGTCCGATCTGCGTCACGACTTGAATTTGGGTGCCCCAGAATTGCCGCTGCGCTCGCTGCAGGAGCACGTTCCAGACGTAAACCTCCTCAGGCTGTCCGGCAGTTACTCCGGTGACGAAGACCGTCGGGCCCAGATCCGGATCGGGCTGCTGCGTCTGCTTCGCTTTAACCTCCGCCGCGATTGAAGCCGCGGTCGTTCCCGCGGCAGGCGGCGAGAACGTCTGCGTAGCTGTGACATATTCGAGAGGCTGGCCCGGTACGCGGCGAATGATGGTCGCCGACGCAGACGCCGAATGCGCCTGAACCAGATGAGCGAGCTCGTGAGCGAGCAAGGTCCGGCCGGCCGCATTGCTAGGCGCGTACTCATTTGCTCCGAAAACGATGTGAGCACCGGCGCTATATGCCCGCGCCGCGAGCGCCTTCGCCGAACGCGCTGCACGGCCGTCGTCGTGAATGCGAACCTTGGAAAAGTCGAATCCGAACCGCGGCTCCAACAAGGCACGCGTCTCGTCGTCTACAGCGCGGCCGGGGCTGTCGAGCGTTCTTTTCACCTCCCCGGGAATGACACCATTAACCTTAGCGAGCGTCTGCGCGCCAGTATCGTTTCGGCCGAGGGCTCGGCCACCGACGTGTTCGGCGATTCGGTCCGCAGCGGCCTCGACGGGATCGTCGTGCCGTCCGATCGCATACTGTTCGCCGGGCGGGCCCACCTTGGGGCGGGGCAGCGCCGCCGTTCTCTTCTGCGCGTCCGACTTTTGCGTTGCAATTAGCGAAGCAAACATAGTGCACCAGATTGCGACGTTTGCGAATTGTCAAAGTGCTTGCAGGCAAGAATCATTTCCTGCCGCTAACCGGCCAAAGTCGGGTTCTCGTAGGAAAAACCACATTCACGATCCGTCACGATTGGTTACGCTCAACTTCGCTCGAGAAATTCTGCGAACGAATCGGCCGTTCTTCGGTCACGGCGGCATGAAGTTCGCCGGTTTAGCTAGCCTAAACCCTACTTCCGCAGAGAGCGAACGGAGAGCCTTTCCGACTAAGCTTCTGGCGCAATGAGCAGCTTCCCCGGTTCGCCGTGCCTGATCAAAGGCGGCATCGTTGTGATCGATCCGAACTCGGGTACGGTTCAGCAGATCATTCCGCTTCAATACAACCCCGACACGCTCTCGCGCACGCTCCAGGTCCAGGGCGTCGGCGAAAAGACGGACCGGTCAGAGGCTTTGCGGCTCAGGGGACCGGCCATCGAGACGTTCAAAGTCGAGGTGGAGATCGACGCGACCGACCAGCTCGAGGTTTCGGACGCGACCGCAGTGCAGGTCGGCCTCTTCCCGCAGCTGGCCTTACTGGAGATGCTGATCTATCCGGCCAGCGGCGACCTCGTCTCAAACAACAACCTCGCGCAATCGGGAACGCTCGAAATCATTCCGATGGAGAAGCCGCTCACACTGTTCATTTGGAGTCAGAATCGGATCGTACCGGTCCGGCTCACGGAGTTCTCCGTTACCGAAGAGGCGTTCGATGCGACGCTGAATCCTATTCGAGCTAAGGTCAGTCTCGGAATGCGCGCGCTCAGCGTCGACGACCTGGGCTTCGGCAATCAAGGCGGTAATCTGTTCATGGCCTACCTGCAACAAAAAGAGCAGCTGGCGTCGATGGCGTCCGGATCGGCGCTCGGCGTGCTCGGGATCAATTCGATCGCTTAGCCGATGTTTGCAGCAAACAGTCGGTACCAGACGGTGCAGACGTCGACCTACACGACGCCTTCCGGTAAGCAGATCGCATACTTGCTGCGTCGCTTCATCGCGCAGCCGGCGTCGTTTGCGACGATATCGGTGTACACGGTGAAGCAAGGCGATCGTATCGACAACATCTCGGCGCAGGTCTTCGGCGATCCGAAGCTCTATTGGCGGCTCTGCGACGCGAATCTCGCGCTGCGGCCAGCCGACCTGACCGATACAATCGGAACGACCTTGAACGTAACGTTGCCCCAAGGCATACCCGCGGCGCCGACGACCGTGTTGTAGATGCTCAAGGGAATCTATCTCACGATCCTCGTCGGCCCGGTCATACCGGTGCCGATACCCCAAGTTGCACTCGATGCACTGCAGAGCATTCAGATCAACGTCTCCGCCCAACCAGGCCAATCGAGCGGTTTTCAGCTCGAATTCGCGCTTGCGAACAACTCGCCGCTCCAGACGATTTTTCTGCTCGCCGGCGGGAGCATGACCCCGTTCCTCCGGGTTATCCTCGTCGCCACGATCAACGGCATCCCGAACGTCCTCATGGACGGTGTCATTACCAAGGTCGAGATTGCGCCCGGATCCAGCGGTTCCGATTCGAAGCTGACGATCAGCGGTGTGGACCTGACCGCGCTGATGGATTTCATTCCGTTCGACGGCCTACCGTATCCGGCAATGCCGATCGAAGCGCGCGTCGCGTTGATCCTGCTGAAGTACGCGTTCCTGGGCATGATCCCCGTCGTCATTCCACCGATCCTGATGGACGTGCCGATTCCGACGGAGACCATCCCCCGGCAGCAAGGCACGGACTATCAGTACATCAAGCAGCTTGCCGACGACGTCGGGTACATTTTCTACATCACGCCCGGGCCTGCGCCCGGCACCAACACCGCCTACTTCGGCCCGGAGGTCAAAGTCGGCTTACCGCAATCCGCCCTCAACATCAACATGGATGCGTTCACGAACGTCGAGAGCCTTTCGTTCGGATTCAATTCGGAATCGGCGACGCTGCCAATTCTCTTTCTTCAAACCGATCTCACGAACATCCCGATTCCCGTTCCCATTCCCAGCTTCAATCCGCTCCAACCGCCGCTCGGCGTCATTCCGCCAATTCCGCGGAAATACGAGTTTCTCAACGATACATCGAATCTCACGTTCGCCGAAGCGGTGATGCGCGGGTTGTCGCTCACCGGAAAGTCGCAGGACGCCGTTACCGCGAACGGCTCGCTCGATGTCGTGCGCTACGGCGCCCCGCTCTCCGCACGCCAACTAGTCGGCGTCCGCGGGGCCGGCCTGGCGTTCGACGGGCTCTACTACGTAACGAGCGTCACGCACAATATCAAGCCCGGCGAATACAAACAGAATTTCACCCTGAGCCGCAACGGGCTCGTTTCCATCACCCCAAAGGTGCCGACGTGAGCGAGAAAAAGCAGTTCTGGGGCAAGTACCGCGGGACGGTCTTCGACAATGTCGATCCGGAATTCCGCGGCCGCATCCTCGCAATGGTGCCCGACGTTTCGACGCTCTTGCCGACGTCGTGGGCGTTACCTTGCGTGCCGCTCGCCACGCTTCAGGGCGGGACATTCGTGGTTCCCGAAATCGGCGACGCGATTTGGGTCGAATTCGAGCATGGTGATCCCGATTACCCGATTTGGGTGGGCGGGTATTGGAGTGCCGCGACCGTGCCGTTGATCACGAAGCTCGCCAATCCTGTGTTTCCGCCGATCATGCTGACGACGAAAGGGCAGAGCGCCGTCGTCGTCAGCGATTCCCCGATTCCACCCATGGCCGGTCCGGGCGTCATTCTGATGGCGACCGAAGCCTCATATATTGCGCTCAGCCCCGAGATGATCCAGATATTCTCGCCGACGATCCAGATCAACGGTGTCACGGTCGTGAACGACGGCGCGCTCATGGTCACACCATGAAAACGGTTGCGGTTCACGTCGAGCGTATCGTCATCGAGCCGCAGACCGGCATGCCTGCCTCAACCGTTCAGATTACTGCCGCTCTTCAAAGCGCGATCGCTCGCGAACTCGCCGGCTGTCCGCGCGGGGGTATCCCCGCGGCAATCGAGCGTGCCGTGCACGTGGCCTTCGCGGCCCAGGCACGCAGCCGCTCGTAAAGAAGCGCCGGAGAACCTCCGGAGAGCGGTGTGTCGGATGATCGGGCGGTAACTTCCGTGTGGTTTTGGTGATCGTATGCCCGGGTTTCTCCTCCACGAGGGTGCCATTGTCGTGTGTGCGCACGGCGGACAGGCGCAGCCGACCGTATCGATACCGAGCGTAACGCTGAGCGGTCAGCCGGTCGTAACGCTTTCTGCTCCGTATGCCGTGGCCGGCTGCGCCTTCCCGCCGCCGCCCGCCGCCAATGGGCCCGATACGACCGCGAATTTCGTCAGCGCGTCGTTAAACGTCACGGTTTTCGGCGAACCGGTCTTGCTCAACGACAGCCTTTCGATCTGCGTCCTGAGCGGCACGCCGCTCATCGTTTCGGAAACACAGGCCTTCGTCAGCGGGCTATGAGACCGTGAACCTTCAGGTTCCGTTCAGCTTCGACTCGACGGGCCGAACGGGGCAAAGTTCCGATTCCGATCACATCGAGCAGATGCTCGAGTTGCTGCTTCTCACCAGTCCCGGCGAACGCGTCATGCGGCCCAGTTTCGGCAGCGGCATTCAACAGCTCGTCTTTGCCCCCAACAGCCTGGAACTCGCGGCGACCGTTCAGTACACGATGCAGGGCGCCGTCCAGCAGCACATGGGCGATATCATTGCGCTGCAGCAGCTGACCGTCACGCCGGACGATTCCACGTTGACGATCGACATCGTGTACGTCGTTCGCAGCACCGGTCAGCAGGCCAGTCTCACGTTGAGCCGCGGATCGTGAGCGTCGCAGGTATACCGGTCGGGTTCGCACGCGAACGCCGCCGCGCGGAAGCGATCACCAAGGGCTTGAACGGCATCGATTTCGTCGACGTGGCCGCCGATCGCGAGACGCTGACGGTGTACTTCTTCCTCGCGGCGCCGAAAGAAACGCATCACCGGCACTATGCGGTCAGCGGCGGAACGTATGCTCGCAATCTCAAGATCGCCGAGGTTCGGCACGCCGAAGGCGACGATCCGGCGCGTTCCGACTGCTTGAAGATTCGTGTCGACCGCCAGGGCGATTTTTCGACGTACCGGTTCTCCGTCGTCGACCTCGCGGGATTCGATCCGCTGTTTCGCTCGGTCGCGTTCACGTTCGGCCGCTCTCCGGACATCGTCGTCGACCCTGCGCCAAACGATCGGGTTTCGGCGGCGGTGCCGCTCGCCCAACCCGACCTCGATTACCTGGCCAAGGATTTCGACAGTTTCCGCCAGCTCATTCTCGATCGCTTTGCTCTCAACTTGCCGTCCTGGAGCGAGACGCACCTGCCCGACATCGGGATCACGCTCGTCGATCTCTTGGCGTACGTCGGCGATCAACTCAGCTATTATCAGGACGCGGTTGCCACGGAGGCGTACCTCGATACCGCACGCTTCCGTATTTCGGCAAGGCGGCATGCGCGTCTGGTCGACTACAAAATTGCCGAAGGCTGTAATGCCCGCGCCTTCATATCGATTGAGACTTCGCCGGATGAAAACGCAACAAGTCCATCGGCTCTAGAGTATTCCGCACCGGCCGGTAACGTCTCGTTTACGACGTCGGCCGACTCTGCTATTTTCGAGCCGCTCGGCGATGCGCCGGTAACGGTCGTTCCCGCCCGCAGTCGAATTGAAATCTATACGTGGGGCGAGTCGATTCGCGCGTTGACGGCAGGAGCGACGAATGCGACGCTTTGTGACACGCCGGATTGGGCGCTCGCAAACTCTCTGAGGCGTGACAGTCTGCTGCTGTTCGAGGAGATGATCGGGCCGGCAACGGGCTCGGCGCTTGACGCCGACCCGACTCACCGCTGCGTCGTGCGGCTCACGAGCGTCGCAGCGACACCGGATCCGAGTGATGCTAGCGGTAAGAAGATGAGGGGCGACATCGATCCGGTCACGGGCCAAACGATTCTCGAGGTCGCTTGGGGCATCGAAGACCGCTTGCCGTTTAGCCTGAGGTTGACGACGCACGATGCGCAGGGGACGCCGATCCCGAACGTAAGCGTTGCGCGCGGCAACATCGTGCTCGTCGATCATGGTCAGACGCTCGCGAGCAGCGAAGCAATTGGGACGGTACCTGTGAGCGGCGCATTTCGCCCGAAGCTTGCGCAGCCGAACCTGACCTATCGTGCGGCTCCGCCCGACGTGCAGTGCTCCGCGGCAGCTGCGGTGAGACAAGACCCGCGCGCTGCAACAGCGCAGATAATTTCCCTGAGGAGCACCGCGGTCGATCCGATCACCGGTATCGCCGGTCGGACCACAACATGGACGGCGAACTACGATCTGCTCGAAAGCGGATCTGAAGATAACGACTACGTCGTCGAAATGGACGATAACCGATATGCCAATCTGCGCTTCGGCGACGGCACGTTGGGTGCGCGGCCTGAGACGTGTGCGGTGTTCACGGCCCGATACCGCATCGGCAACGGCCTAGCCGGAAACGTCGGCCGCGAGACGATCGTCCGGATGAATGTGAATCCGGCCGTTCCGGGGTTTCCGGGCGCCGGTGTCACGGTTCGAAATCCGCTGGCTGGGACGGGGGGAACCGATCCTGAGCCGGTCGCGCAGATCAAACTGCGCGCCCCTCAAGCTGCAACCACCGGATTAGAGCGCGCAGTCACGCCGGCGGATTACGCGACCACCGCTGAGCAGAATCCCGCTGTGTTCCGGGCGGCTGCGGTACTGCGCCGCAACGGAACTCGGCAAACGGTGCGTGTCGCACTCGATCCGCTCGGAACGGAAACGGTTAGTGAGGCTCTGCTTACGAACGTGGCGGCAAAGCTTGAAACCGTTCGAAGCATCGGGCAGGACGTCGAGGTCGTGCCGGCCGTGTATGTCCCAATCGATCTCGAGCTCTCCGTCAGCGTGCTTCCCGGCTATCTTCAAGAGTACGTGGCTGCCGCATTGCGTGATGTGTTCAGCAATCGCCTCTTGCCCGACGGAACATCGGGCGTGTTTCACCCGCGGAATCTCGGCTTCGGACAAGCGATCGCTGTAAACAATTTGACCGCCGCCGCCCAGGCCGTCACGGGGGTGCAGACCGCCACGGTGAAGCGGCTCGCGCGCTTACTCGACGAGTCGGAGGGGACCGTGCCGCCGAGCGGCATACTGCAGCTTGGTCCGCTCGAAGTTGCGCGTCTCGATAACGATCCGAATGCTCCGGAAAACGGGGTCTTCCGTTTGGTTATGAGCGGCGACCGATGAATCCGAATCGCGCCGGTCTCGGCAAGATCTCGTACCGCATTGGAACGTTCACGACGTTCTTCGAAGCGATGAAAGCGCGCCTTTCGAGTGCCGCTTATCCGGGATTGGCCGATTTGCGGACGCGCGACTCCTCCGATTGGTCGATCGCGCTCCTCGACGCGTGGGCGGCGGTCGGCGATATTCTTACGTTCTACCAAGAGCGCATCGCCAACGAAGGCTTCGTTCGAACGGCGACGGAACGGCTATCGATTCTCGAGGTGGGTCGTACGGTCGGTTACGCACTGCGCCCGGGCGCCGCGGCGACCGCCTATCTCGCGTACACCATGGACTCGACGGCCGACAGCACGATCCCCGTCGGAACGCGAACGCAGAGCACACCGGCGCAGGGCCAGATGCCGCAGTCTTTTGAAACAGCCGATCCGCTGCATGCCACCGGCGACTGGAATGTGCTTGCCGTGCGCACCGCAGCGCCACAGGCCTTTAGCCTCAATCCGGCTTCTCCGAACCTGCCGACTCAGCTCGTCTTTGCCGGAACGAACCTGAACTTGCACACCGACGACGTGCTGCTCATTGTCGACCCCAATAGTCTTGACTCGAAGTCTCAACCGCGTACGCTCGCGATGTCGGCCGTTTCCGTAACCGTGCAGCCGGCGCCGGGGCAAACGACGAACTCGCAGACGCTCGTTACCCTCGCGTCGAAAACGTCGGAGCCGCGGGCGATGACCTCGACCGCAGCACCGTCATCGGTCCCACTGCTGCGTAGCTACCAGACTCTCGAGACTGGTTTGCTCAAGCGGCCCGCGGGGCACCCGGCGAACGCACTGCGGCTCCCACAAGCGATCGAGACATCCTTTAGTTCGAGTACGAATGCGGTTACCGATTCGATTGCGAAAGCGATTGCCGTCGTTCATCCGGCGCTAGAGTCGACACTGTTGCCGGCGCTCGCGCAGGCAGCAACGACAACGACCACCTTGCCGGTGGAAGTGCACGTCTTTCGAGTGAATGCTGGGCCCTTCGGTGCGAGCGCCCCCAAGCAATATTGCGGCTTGACGAGCGACGTAAAGGCGACTCCGCCGGTAAAAGATGTTCCCGACTACCAAGAGTGGCCGCTCTTAAGCTCTGAGTTGGGGACGACACTTTCGCTCGACCGCTTCTACCCCAATGTCGTCTCGCATGGCTACGTCGCGATCATGCGGCCGGATCAGACGACGCCGACGATCCTGACCATCGCCGGCACTCAGAAGAGCGGCCGGGCAGCCTACGGCATCTCGGGCACAACGTCGATACTTACATTCGCATCCCCATGGTGCGATTCTCACCCGGCAGGCGCCGATTTCTCCTTTTTGCGGGGATGCCAAATCTACGCGCAAAGCGAGCAGCTCACACTCGTCCCACAGCCGATTGTTGAACCAATAGCGGGGCAAACGATCGTGCTGAATGACGTCTACGACGGACTTGACGCGGGTCGTTGGCTCATCGTCTCGGGCACGCGGACCGATGTCGTGGGCGTTGCTGCTTCGGAGCTGGTCATGCTTTCGACATCGCAGCACACGATCGACCCGAATGTCCCCGGCGATACGCTGCACACGATACTGACGCTAGCAAAACCGCTCGCGTACCAATACGATCGTTCGACCGTCCAAGTCTTCGGGAATGTCGTTCGGGCGACCCATGGCGAAACGCGCGTCGAGGTCTTGGGCAGCGGCGACAGCAGCACGCCGCTCCAGCAGTTCACCCTCAAGGCATCACCGCTGACCTACCTGTCGGTCCCAACCGAAGCGGGCGTGCAGAGTACGCTGCAAATTGCCGTAAACGGCTTGCCCTGGACGGAAAGTGCGCGTTTCGATTCGCTTGGCCCGACGGACCGCGGCTTTGTGACGCAGACCGACAACGCCGGTAAGACGACCGTCATGTTCGGCGACGGCATCCACGGAGCGCGGCTGCCGACCGGCGTCGAGAACCTGCAGGCAACGTATCGGGTTGGCATCGGCCGGTCCGGGAACGTCGATGCAGGCCAGCTCACGCTGCTCGCGAGCAAACCGCTGGGCGTGCGAACCGTGACCAACCCGCTGCCCGCCGCGGGCGGTGCGGACGCCGAAACCATCGACCAAGGGCGCTCGAATATTCCGGTCGCGACGGCAGCGCTTGACCGCATCATTTCCGTCGCCGACTACGCGGCTGTCGCTCGCACGTTCGCTGGAATCGCCAAGGCGTTTGCGGCGGGCTTCCCGGGCGCTTCCCCAATCGTGCACGTGACCGTTGCCGCCGACGGTGACGCCACGGTCGATACGAAGTCGGTTCCAATCCAAAATCTTCAGACCACGCTGGGCGGTCTGGGCGATCGGCAAATCACGCTTGACGTCAGAGCGCGAAGTTTGGTCGTCCTGGTGCTCGCCGCTCAGATTTCCCTTAAGGGCGGAGCTCAATGGGAAACGGTAGCCCCGGCGATTCGCACGCGGCTGCTCACCAGGTTCGGTTTCAATGCGCGGAGCCTCGTGCAAGACGTGTATCTCACCGAAGTCATTGCCGCGATCTCGAGTGTTACCGGCGTTGCGAGTGTGGAAGTCGATATCTTCGATAGTTTCTCGGACGCCGGCGAGAGCGATCTCATGACCCAATTGGAAAATCTGTCGAAGAGGCCGGGACCGCCGAAGCTGTCGATTCCCGCGCGTCCACCGCAGCTCGCGGGCAATGGCAGCATCACTCCCGCGCAGTTGGCGATCTTCAAGCCGGAGCTTCCCGAGACGATCGTGCTGACACGACCGAACGGCGGATGAGCATGCCCAACGATCGGCTCTTCAACTTGCTTCCGAGCATCATCCGTCAACGCGACGGACTGCTTGCCGACGCGCCGCTGCGCTCGTTGCTGAGCGTGATCTCCGAGCAAGTCGATCTCGTTGAGGCGAACATCGCGCAGCTGTATGACGATTGGTTCATCGAAACGTGTCAGGACTGGATCGTCCCCTACATCGGTGATGCGATCGGATACGAGGTGCTGCACGAAGCCGGCGAGCCGTCCAGCGCCGCGACGGCGGAGGCGACGCGTTTGAACCGCATTCTCATTCCGCGCCAGGATGTCGCCAACACGGTGCGGGCTCGCCGTCGCAAAGGGACCTTGGCGGTCCTCGTGGAGTTGGCCCGCGATGTTGCCGGCTGGCCTGCTGCCGCGGTGGAATTCGACCGGCTCTTGTCGATGACGCAGTCACTGGACGATCTTCGACTCGATCGCGGCCGGACGGTCGACTTGCGAGGTCGCGCCAAACTCGAGCGCCTGGGCGCACTCGACGACGGCACGTCGCGGACGGCCGAGTTCCGGAGTTCGGGAAAGCACGCCGGGACCGGAGCCCTGCCGACCAGCGGCGTCGGGCTATTCATTCCGCGCTATCGCTCGTACTCGGTTTCCGGATCGACCGCGGCATGGATCGCGCAGGCCGGCGATCACTGCTTTACGTTCAGTGCGCTTGAAAACGAAGTGCGGTTGTTTTCCGGTGTCGGGCTTCCGCTGGCGCTTCATCGAAGCGACGTCAACACCGAGCGCCACTATGGACCCGCGAAAAGCCTGCAGATATCAACCCGGAACGACGGGGATGCCGCGCTCACGCCGGTCCCGCGCGAGGCGATCGTTCCGGCGGATCTGTCACGCTGGCGGCATGAGCCGGATCAGGGAACCGTGGCGGTCGACGCGTTGCTCGGCCGGCTCAGTTTCCCGCCGGACGAGGTGCCCGCGGAGGTGGTCGTTGAGTATCATTATGGTTTCAGCTCCGACATCGGCGCGGGAGAATACGATCGCCTCCCGGTTCCGCTGCAAGATGTACCGCTCACATCAGCGGTCGGCGAAGGCTCGATCGTCTTCGGGGGAACATGCGCGGCCGGTATCGTCGTAAATGTTTTGATCGATGGCGGCGGCAAACCCGCGAGCTATATAACGACGAGAACGGATACGATCACCTCCGTCGCCGCTGCTGTCGCGGCAGCCATCAACGACCTCGCGATTCCGGGCGTGCCGGCTTCCGCTGCTAATGCCACGGTGTCACTGCCCCCCGGCACGTCGCTCACGGTTCGTTTTCCCGTCGGCGTCTATCGGGTTGCGAAACACGCCGGCGAATCACACGAGGGACTTAGTAGTGCTCTTGGGCAGTGGAAGACGGACGGGCTCGCGCGTGCCGTCATCGAGTTCGGCGATAGCGAAATTTACGATGAAAACGAACTCGATGTTGAACTGCGCCCGGGACAGGCGCTGGAGGTTCGAGCGGCGAGCGGAGCGCGTCCGGTGCTCCGAATTGTCGATTGGCGGGCCGGTGCTCCGGAACCGCTCAGGATTCGCGGAGGCACGGGAAGCGTGCTCGTCATCGACGGGGTGCTCATCGCGGGCAGCGGCTTGCGTGTTGCCGGTGCGATATCGCACCTTGTTATCCGGCGGTCGACATTGGTTCCGGGATGGCGACATCTCTCGCCAAGCGCGAAGAAGCATCGTGTCGAGCCAAGTATTGCCGTCGAAGGCGCCGCTACGAAGATCTCGATCGATCGGAGCATCATCGGCTCGATCGACGTGCGGCGTCAGGAACATGCCGTTTGGCCCACGCCCATCGACATCGCGGACAGCATCATCGATGCCTTCGAGCACGGCGAGGCGATCGCCTCACCGGATGCGCCCGTTGCCGATGCCGAGCTGCGCGTAACACGTTCGACGATTTTCGGGCGCACGCGCGTGCGAGCGGTCAAGGCAGCCGAGAACTCGATATTCTGCGGCGAGGTGACGCTGACGGACCGCGAGCACGGCTATTTTCGGTATTGCTTCGTGCCGGCCGGCTCGCGCACGTCTCGGCGCTTCGCTTGTCAGCCCGACGGCACGAACGCCGTCAAACCGTCGTTCGTCAGCACGCGCTTCGACGATCCGGGATACGCGAAGCTCAGCGATACGACGCCCCAAGAGATTGCAAACGGCGCCGACGACCGCGCCGAGATGGGCGCCTTTCACGATCTTTTTCGAGCGCAGCGTGAAACGAATCTTCGAACGCGTCTTACTGAGTACGTACCCGTCGGCACGGACGTCGCCATCCTCTTCGTTTCGTAGGAAGACTCAACATGAAGGCTGATTTGTCACGCGACACGTTTCAACAGGCCCACGACTTCTATCGCGTCTTGCTGCAACAGGGCCGGGTTCAAGTCGACGCAGACTGGAACGAGCAAATCGCGATTTTGCTGAATCGCTTCGAGAAGCTCGTCGTTGACGTTTTCGGAGAACATGGAGGAGCACAGGATACGTGCGGTTTTGCCGTCTTTCGCGATAAGCCCAGCGGTCTGCATTTGAGCAAAGGGCGATACTACGTCGACGGCCTGCTTTGTGAAAACAACGAAATCCTCAAGCTTGAGCTGCCACTACAAGATGAGGCCGACGAGCCGAAGCCGCATTTCGCCTACCTCGATGTTTACGAAAGATTCATCGCGGCGGCGCAGCGCCCGCTCATTGCGGACGTCGCGCTCGGCGGACTGGACACCGCGGCGCGCACGAAGATTCACTGGAGCGTGAAGTACTGGCCGATCGAGCGTGAGCCGAATGCGGAAAAACCGTCGCCCGAACACTGGCAAAGGGAGTGGGAGCGCGTGCGGTTCGAGCTTCTGCGCTTTGACGAACGTCGCGGGCGGATGCGCGCTGCAACCAAGTCGCCCTCCGGCTATACCGGAGCTGAGAACCAACTGTATCGGATCGAAATCCACCAGGGTGGCGAGGCGTCCGACGATAAGCGGGCGGGCGCAACGTTCAAATGGTCGCGCGAGAACGGATCGGTCGCGTTCGGGGTAGCCGGGATTTCCGGAGAAGCTGGGTCTTGCAAAGTTGAGCTTCACGCGGGACCGCAAGCGGCCGGCGCCTTCTCAGAAGGCGACTGGGTCGAGATGACGAGCGATGCGCAAAGCGAAGACGACGAGATAAAGCCACAGTTGTTGCGCGTGGTTTCCACCGTAGCCAGCGGTACGTCGATCACCGTTGATGCTTCGCCTGGGACGTATAACCGCAAAGTGCATCCGATCGTTCGCCGTTGGGATCAGAAACTCGACTCCGATGGAAAAGACCTCGCCCCCACGGGCGGGTGCCTGCCGCTGCTTGAAAATCGCTGGCTACCGCTGCAAGACGGCATCAAGATCTGGTTCGACGCGCCCGGCGACGAAACGAATTATTATCGCGGCGGTGATTACTGGCTGATCCCCGCGCGGACCGCGACATCGGCCATCGAGTGGCCGTCGGAAGATACAGACGGCGAGGCACTGCCGCCTCACGGAGTGCGGCACCACTATGCACCTCTCGCAGGTCTCGGCGTTCAGGGAGAGCGGCACCATCCTGAACACGACTTTCGGAACGTGCGGGCGCTGACCCAATTGTGAGCATTTGCCCAGTGTGCCGCGCGCGCAACAGCGACGCGGCGACCAATTGCAGGTCGTGCGCGACTGCACTCCCGCCCGTGCACCCCAAAGTGGAGCCGCCGCCGGCGCGGCCCACGGAGAATACGCAAGGGGCCGAAGAGGTCGAGGCGCGACGCCGACGCGCCGACGAGGACGCCGAAGCGGAACGGAGCGCGAAAGCCGCCGAAGCTGAACGACGGGCGAAAGCCGCCGCCGAAGCTGAACGACGGGCGAAAGCCGCCGCCGAAGATGAACAACGGGCGAAAGCCGCCGCCGAAGATGAACGACGGGCGAAAGCCGTAGCCGAAGATGAACGACGAGCGAAAGCCGCCGCCGAGGAACAGCGACGGGTGACGGCCGCCGCTGATGAAGAGCGACGGACGAAAGCACGCGCTGAAGAAGAACGTCGCGCCAAAGTTGTTGCCGAAAAGCAACGGCAAGCCGCCGCGGAAGAAGAACCGCGCGTGAGGGCTGCCGCCGAAAAAGAGCAGCCTAGCGAACAGGTCGAGACGAAGACGCGCATCGACGGAGCGCAAATAGGAGCACTTGCGTCACGGACGCTGGAAGTCGGAAGGTTCTCGCTGCGGCTAGAGCCAGGGGGAATAGCGGTCGTTCAGAGCTTGCCGCCGCGGGCGACGCCGGCATTTCATTCGGTTAGTGCGCCGCCGATCGTACGCCCGGAGCGGCAACACTTTATCGGCCGCGCAGCGGAAATACTTCAGGTAACGTCGGTTCTCGCGCAGCGCTTATCACGAGCGGTCGTCCTTTTCGGGCCGCACGGCATTGGCAAAACGTCGACGCTCGCCGCGATCGCGTACGACGAGACTGTCACGTCTTGGTATCCCGACGGCATCCTGTACCTGCGCGGCGGGCATCGAACGCCCGAAGACGTTCTGCAATGCGTCTTTGGTGCGCTCTTCAAGAGCTCACCGCCGTTTCGACCGACGGACGAACAATTGCATTCGGCGCTAGCCGGCAAGCGCGTCTTGGTGCTACTGGACGACTTTCACTTTGATAGTGAAGCACTCGATGTCATAGCACGGGCGCTCGCCGACGGCGGTCTCGTCGCTGCCACTTCGCAAACCGTGACGGGAAAGAGTCAAGCCGCAATAGCGTTGGGTCCGTTACCGGAACCGGCAGCAATCGAGCTGCTCGACTATACCGTTGGCCGCAAGGCGCATTCGCTCGAGCCGGAGGCCGCGGATGCGCTTTGCAAGAGTCTCGAGGGCAATCCGCTTCGGATCGCACAGATCGGTGCGCTTGCTCGCGATCAGCAGCGATCGCTGCATACGATCGTGCAGGACATCGCTGCGCATCCCTCGGCAGCAGCGGTCGATCGCTACGTCTCATTATCTTTGAGTCCGGCAGAGCGGACGGTGCTGGATGCGGCGGCTGCCTTTGGCGGAGCTTCGTTTGACGCGTCGTTGATTGGCGAGAGCTCCAACGTCGCCGGAATCGAGACGATTCTCGAGGGCTTATGCCGGCGCAAGGTGATGGTTCGCGTTGCCGGGCTCTACGAAGTTTCCTTGCATGATTCGGAAGTCGATCCGGTCAGAACCAGAGCATCGGTCGCACGGGCCCTGAAGTATTTGGGCGATTGGCTCAAAGATCCCGAACTCGAAAAAAGCGCTGCCCTCGACCGAATTGAACCGTTCTTAAGTGCGCTTGGTGGCGTGGCGAATGTCGTCGACGCTGCAAATCAACGTGCGCTTATCAGTGTCTGTTCCGGGTTTAGCGAGGTTTGTACGCTCAGCGCGCAATGGGGCTTGGCGCTTTCCACGATCGAAGTAATGGTCGGCATGGCCAAACACCTGCTCGACCGAGAGGCGGAGGCCCGCGGCTACGACCTCAAAGGGACCATCTTGCTGTTGCTCGGACGCGCGGACGAGGCGCGCTCGTGGCTGGCACTTGCATACGAAATCTACGAAAAGATCAAACCGCAGGCAGCGGAAGCTACGGCCGCAACCTATCACACCGTCACTGGGAAAGCGCTGTCGGCGGCGCCAACGAGGCCGGACGTAATCGCCGGGAAACACACCCACGCAGAGCGTGCCGAAAGCGCCGAAGTTCCGCCGGCGGAGCCGAGCGGTCACGAAAGTCTCGGCGGTAAGGAAAAGGCAGCTGGATTTGTTTCGCGCGCTGAGCTCGAAAAACGCAGTACACCGCGCGTTCTGAAGCTGCTGCCATGGGCCGTCGTTGCGGTAGCCCTCATACTGGTCGTCGCTGCATTCGTGCCTCGTCCAACCGTAAGGATTCACCTCACCGCTGACGGGGCACTTTGCCACGATATTAGCGGAGCCGCAAAGGCAGAATACCGTTCACCCCGCGGCGTGTATGCGGTCGGCCCAGAGAGTTGTCTGGACAAAAACTCGCTGCACGCTCTAACGGATTCGTGGATCCAGGTCGTGGCGTACGGGGCGCTGGGATCCCAGGCCGTTAGCGATAAAGTCTCTCTGCCATCTCCATCTCCATCTCCGTCACCCTCGCCCTCGCCCTCGCCCTCGCCCTCGCCCTCTCCGTCACCGTCGCCCTCTCCGTCGGCGTCGTCCTCTCCGTCACCGTCGCCCTCTCCGTCGGCGTCGTCCTCTCCGTCACCGTCGCCCTCTCCGTCGGCGTCGCCCTCTCCGTC
>Ga0182013_10001401_pt1 | contig 33117 bp, 40 predicted proteins | sample 612S2MmetaG_FD_120487 | JGI IMG/M metagenome (GOLD analysis project Ga0182013, IMG submission 120487) | Permafrost microbial communities from Stordalen Mire, Sweden - 612S2M metaG | ecosystem: Environmental > Terrestrial > Soil > Wetlands > Permafrost | place: Sweden: Stordalen | collected... | reverse complement strand
GGGTTTCCCTCTAAGAACGCAATGAGTCCCAACTCGCCGGCGGCCCTGGTCATGGCGCGGTCGTCTCCCAAATTCTTTGCAATTCCCTGAGCTTCGAGCCAATCTCGTTTTGCAGCGCGATGGTCGATTTCGATTTCGGTGTAGCCCTTTGCAATCAGGCACCACAGGCGCAGTTTGGGGTCGCCGCGCACTATCGGATTCTGCAGTTGTTCGTCGAGAAAACGCGACAGCTCTACAAAGGACATCGTTTCGGCTTCTGATCTGAGGCGCCCAACCTTTGCGTAAAGTTCATTCCGCGCATCGCCCCTGTCCGCGAATAAACTTTCCGCTCTTGCAAATAACAGGGCTGCCTTGGGTCCGTTATTTAGCCAATACAGGCGATCGGCTTCGACCAGGAGCAAGACTGGGTCTGTAGATTGTTGAGGATCATCCAAACGGATCGGGAGTGCTCCATGACGATCGTCGAGAGCCTGATTGTGGCGGTGCCGCACGTAGGCATAAGACAGGAATAGAAGGGCGAGCGTCAGAACGAACGCGGTCGCCAGTCCCGCCATTTGCCAACGAAATCTGCCCGAGCGAAACACACGTCTGCGGTTCCACCGCACGAACTTGAATAAAGAGCGACGAGGTGGCGGCCTCCGAGATTTCTTGCACTTCTGGTTGACCCGGTTGCCGGGGCCGGCAGATCAGGCTATGGCCGGGGGCAACTGAGTCCAATGTTTTGTTTATAGAACCCGGCTAGCGGCACTTTAGTTGCGGAGAAATCCTTGCGGCGCAGTAAAAAAGTTGGTCGGCCAAAGCTAGTTTTCCTGTCACACACTCCGGTTTCGGCTCCATATATAGGTATAGGAGGCAATCTGGAAGCGGTGCTGTGGGCGTCTGGGCGGGCGTGGACCGCCGACAACCTCAATTCCAGAACACGCTTGTATGAGTGCAGCCGACAGTTTCCGCAAGCGTCGTACTTTCTGCTGGAGCAAGGAAGCAAGAGGATTGGTTAGAGACTACAAGGCGCGAATCGGTAGCGGCCTCGGGCATAACGAAGCCGACTGGCGAACGCTGCTCATACAGCTGACTGAGATCTCTGGGAACCCGCGGGATGCTTGCTTGCGGTTCGTGCGCCAGTTCGGTATAGCTCGCAAACGCAGCTATCGTGAATGGACAAAACGGGAGCAACAGCGGCTTCTCGACCTGATTACTGCGCTCCCGGTGGAGGAGGCTGCAAGAATCCTGAACCGGCCTCCAGGCTCTGTTCGTTCCATGCTGCACCGCCTCGGCATCGGCGGGAGAACAGGCCGTGAATGGTTTACAAAATATTCATTGTCTCGCGCACTTCACACTCGTCCCGACGAAATACAGAAATGGATCGCGCTCGGTTGGCTTAGGTCGCGAGCCTTGACCACTGACGGCGTACAGGCGCATGTCATCTACCCCGATGACTTCTGTGAGTTTGTAAAACAGCATGGGCGTTCCGTGGTGGGTCGCCGCCTCACCTATGACACGCTTTGGTTTGTGCAGAATTATGTATTTCCGCCAAGCCACGCGGAACTTCTATCGGTTCGAGGAACGTACAACAAACAATCAGCAAAAGCGGAAATTAATCCGAGGAGGGCAGGAGAATCGCTCGACAGTTCTGAGGAACGTGGCGAGTTGGAAGCATAGACCCTGCGGCCGAGAGCCACTGATTCAGAATCCGCTGCTTGAAGAAGGCCGGAAAGATGGCCTTTTTATTTTTGGTTACCAGGCTTGGAGTGACTATTACTCACTCTGAGAGCAGTTTGACGGGGGATTTTCGAACGATCTGTGTGCCAAATGGTGGGCCTGAGATGCTGCGGTGCTTCAGGGTCACATCCAACCGCGTGGTTTGCCAATCCACGTCCGTCACAGAGAATGGTGAGATCAAAACTTCCGGCTGCTCAGCAACGCTCCGCTGGTGCTACGCGCTGCTTACCGACTTAGGGTCTGACCACCATGTACCTCAAAGCGTGTTTCTCCGTGGGCGACAATCAAGTCAGGAGGCACGTTTGGGTCTGGCTGGGAGGTCCAGTCCGGCGCGTCGAAGTAACGGCCAAGAAGAGCGAGTCTGCGCTTCGTCAGATCGACCTTTGCCGTGCCAGAATACGTCAGTACATACCTGACGTCAGCACCACTTGAAGCGCGAAGAAATATGCGTAGTTCCTTGTCTTGGCGTTCAGTCAGTCGAATTGAATTCGGCCTGTACTTTAGCTCGTAACTGGGGTCGGCAGATGTGACGTCGGCTCGAATTTGGAGTGGTACACCGAGATCGCGCGAAACAGACTCGGCCGCGACTTGCCAGGGTGACTGTCCGACAGTTCGGTTTTGCGAGGCGCTGACTTCGATCTGCAATTCTCCGTCGGGTTGCAAGCCTATTGAATGCACAATTATCTCGCTGACTCCGACAGGAAAAAGCAACGACGTTAACGAAGCCTGAGTCGTCTCCTGGGCCTTCGCTATCGTGGCGGTCGTAGACGGGGACATCCCCTTGGATTGGGTTTGCTGCACAACGCTCCCGCCCAAATAGTCCTTGCCTTCGACTAGACCTGCGTTTTCGTTTCTGGCCAACTGGAGTTGCTGAAGTTCAAGTCGAACTGGACGTCCGATCAAACGAGTGAGTTCGCTCTGGAGTGCCTGTACCTCCTTCGGTTCTATGAACCGAGAGGTTTGCACAATGGCAGCAACTGCGATGTGACCCTTCGCAATTTGTAGTTTTACGCTGTCCAACTGGCGGTCCTCAGAGCTGGAAAGTCGTTTTCTCAACAGATTTGAAATCTCGGCTCGGAGATGCACCTCCTGAGCTGCGCTCCTTAGCGTCCTCATTAGGGGGACTGACAACCCCAGTAGTAATAGAACAGCAATCGCAATTCGGTAGCGGGCAATGAAGTGCTGGCGGTCGGCAACTGCGCTTTGGGGCCGGACTCCGACGAGGAGAAAGACCAATCCGGCGCTCAGAACAATCGCGGCAAAGTTGGTGAGGAACAGCATGAGAGCGCCACTCGCAATGGGCCACTGTACGGTGCCGATGCCGTACCCGACCGTAGCCAACGGAGGGATAAGGGCGGTGGCGATCGCGACTCCCGGCAGAATGGTCATGGCAGTCTTGCGGGAAGTCAGGGCAAGAGTACCCGCGATCCCTGAGAATAAGGCGATCAGCAAGTCCATGAGGTTGGGGTTCGTGCGTGCCATGATCTCGGGCGTAACCTCCCGGAGGGGAGAGAGCCTGGTGGCAAGGGCCGTGATGACAATCGCTTCGACCACGCTCAGGGCTACGTTCCGTGCCGCCTTCTTGCCGATGTCCCAGTCAGCGGCGGTCAGCGCGAGCCCGCAAGCAAGAATAGGACCCATAAGCGGCGAAATCAGCATCGCTCCGATGACTACGGCAGGGCTGTTCAGAAGCAAACCGAGAAGCGCGATCAGCGAGGAGAGGACCAGCATCGCGAAGTACAGGACGTCGAACCGTCTGCTCTCGTCAGCTTCTTGATGAATCTCCACAGCCGGGCGAAACAGTTCACGTAAGCGAGATGTGCGCCAGATCACCACCGCTTCAGGGCTCCTCGCTTTTGTCGCGTCTTAGTGTGATAACGACCATTATTGTCCGGCGACCGTAGACTTTTGCGGAGCGGCGCTTGGTTTGGCAGAATGAAGGTCGGCTTCATCGATTATCTTGGACGCCGTGTTTGCCGATATCCAGCCGTCCTGCATTGCTTGTTCGATCGCGCTCTTTTCCGCGGTGTTCAGGCGTGTGCGCGCGACCTGCAACTCCTCGGCAAGACGGTCCTGGTTCTCGCCGAGAATGGAATCAACTGCCGCGTTCACATTTTCCAGTCTCCCGTCAAGTTCATGGCGTAGTTGCTCGTAGACCGGTCCGGAGATTGATTGGCTGTTTGACATGCTCTCCAGTTCGGAAAGGGCGGCTGCGATTGCGCGCCGCCGAACGCGGGCGCGGGAATAATCGTCATCATCGTTCTGTCCAATTCCAAGCCACCGAATCAGCGGTTTCATGGTAATGCCCTGGACCACAATCGTGAATGCAACCACTCCGAAAGTCATGGTCAGCAACTGGTCTCGATAAGGGAAGTGCTTTCCGATGCTCAAAACGAGCGCCAGAGAAAGAGCTCCCCGCATGCCTCCCCATACCATGACATGTTGCCAACGAAAAGGGATTCTAGTCGAGAACAGGCCGCTGAAAGGAACAATCCCGTACACGGTGAGCACTCGCCCTGCGAGAACCGCCGCAATCGTAAACAAGGTAGCGCGCCACATGTGAAACAAATCACCCAGACGCACTTGAAGTCCAATGATCAGAAATAGAATCGAGTTGATGAGAAATGACGCATACTCCCAGAACGACCACAAGGCAATGCGCGTGCGCGAACTCATCCCAGTACGCACGCCGAAATTGCCAATCATCAGACCTGCAGCCACCGTGGCAATGACCCCCGACAAATGCAGAGACTGCGCGAGAAGGTAGGAACCGTACGCCAGGATGGTGGTAAGCGTAATCTCAATCTCCGGGTCTTCGATTTTCTGTGTAAGCTTGCTGAAGATGTAACCTAAGACCGCCCCCACGGCGGCGCCACCGGCAACCTCGACGACAAAGTCACGAATACCAGTCGCAATGGCGAAGTGAGAACTGGCAACAGCTCCAAAGAGAATTCCATACAGCACGACGGCTGTTCCATCGTTAAACAGACTCTCTCCTTCGACAATGATTGTGAGTCTCTTGTCAACGGCCATGTCCTTGAAAATAGCGAGTATCGAGATGGGGTCCGTTGCAGCCACAATCGCGCCAAAAACCAATGCAATGAGAAGGGGGATTCCAAGCGCCCAATGGAGCGCAAAACCGGAGATCAGAGTTGCTGCCAACACCCCCACAGTTGCAAGTAAAGAAATCGGAACAAGATTTTCGCGTAGGTGCCGAAACTGAATCTTCAGGCTGCCCTCAAACAAGAGGGCAGGGAGAAAAATAACTAAGCTCACATCCGGGGTTAACCAGTCGGGGGGATGAGCGAAGAGGTTTTGCAATATGGGCAGATGAAACGATCCGAGAAGCAGCCCTCCCAGAACCAGTGCCACGGTGTAAGGAATGCGAAGGCGCGCAGCAATCACGGCAATGATCGAAGCCGCTATCAGAAGCCAGACCAGAAACTCAATCGTCGAACTGGGCGTCATTCGTTAGCTCCCACGCAATCATTCTCCTTGGCTGAGGCTAGGGGAAGGTTGCTTTTAGGCAATCCATGACCGCAGACCGAGACTTATTCCTCTAATGGAGGTCCGCCCGTTTTAACAGCACGGGACAGGGGGCCTGAGAAACCATATTGTAGGCTGTTGGCCCAAGCAACTGAGCAGCGGTTCGCGGATAGCGGGCGCCGCCGCACACTCAGCACAATTGGGATGCCGGGGAAAATCCGTGGCATAGATGATGCGCCGCGGATTGGTCTCTGTTTCTAGCACCGATGTTTCTGGCCCGACCATCACAATTGGAGACCTCGCACACCGCAGAATCTCCTCGGGGTCGAGCCAAGCCGCAACTTTTCTAAGCCGCGTCGGCCGTGAGTGCCGATAACAATCAGAGCGATTTCTTGCTTTTCCACCATTACCGAGATCATCGGCCGAACATTTCCGTGATCGATGAGCACTTCATGCGGCAGTCCTCGAAGGATCGACTTCGCTCGCAATCGCCGCATCTGTCGCTCGAAGTGTCCGCTCATGTTTTCCAACGCCGAGTCTCGCCCGCCGACTGGAATTCAATCAAACGCGTCAGCACAAATCACGTCCGAGAGACACAGGCTTCGCGCCAAGATGTCCTGCCGTGGCTATGGCATAGGGCGGTGCGCTTGTAGAAGATGGCGAAGAATCGGTCGCAAAAGAGAATTGGCCTGTACCTTGGGCCTGCAAGGAGCGCACAGACCCAGGGTTCCAAACCACTTCGCAAAAGTGTGCAAAGTTGAACAGACCTCACGCGCCCCGACGATTTATCAATCATGGGTTGGGAATCCAACGTGTAAACCGTACGTCTAATGTCGGCCACTCGGAGACGCAAAATGGAATCCCGACTGAAGGCCGTCTCTGCGGGGATGCCTTGTCGAGGAGAAATTATGAAAATCCTGATGCGCAGTGACGATTCTATTCCGACCAGCTTACCGCTCTGGATCACAGAAAATCATGTTTCTCGAAATCGAAACTTGGACGCAACGCCGTTCAGCAACCTATAAGGAGACTTCCAATGAGTACAGCAATTAAAGAACCGAAACCAAAGCAGGCATCCCCTCGGGACTATGAAGGCCACTGGAAAGCCGACGGCTCTCCTCACGCCCACGCGCCGAAATGGGCAAAATATCGCACCGAGATGACGAGCGAGTTTCCGCTGCCCTATCGCGGCGGGAAGAACGATGTTTTGGTCGAGCATATCGGCAAGTTCGTCAAGAAGCTGGACCTGCTTCGTCCGGAAAAGGACGGCCCCGCATATCTCGGTGACAAACCCGCACTCACCTGGACTTATCCGGAGGTGAAGGACGTCAAGATCGGCCAGAAGATGGGCGATTTGGACGGTGTCCTTGATGAAATCGTAAAGATGTTCAACGGATTGGGTAACTGGGGCAGCCCGCTGACGATGTGCAACGTCCTGCCACAGGGCAACACGGCAGCTATCCTGGCGTCGATGATGGCGCAGGTGTTCGCAGCCAGCCTTATAGAGGGTGAGTATTCCTGGAACGTGCAACGGGCGGAGCTTGAGACCGCCGGAATGTTAGGCAACCTCGTTGGATGGGACCCATTGAAGGTTGGGGGCGTCTTCACGTGGGGCGGCAGCGGCTGCTGGACCTACGGCGTCAAATACGGCATCACGCGCGTCCTGCCGAACTCGCGCAACACGGGCGTGCGGACCGATGCCAAGCTGATCTGCTCGGAGCAAGCCCATTATTGTCAGCAAAACTGTTCCGATTGGACGGGCATGGGTATGGACAACGTGATCCGTGTCAAAACTGACGTAAAGACCAACGGAATGGACCTGGTTCATCTGGAGGAGATTCTGAAGGATCTGACGGCCAGGAAAATTCCGGTTGCAACCGTGGTCTGCACCATGGGCACCACCGACTCAAGCGCATTCGATCCGATTGGTAAAGTGCGCAAACTGATGGATCGCTACCCGAACCCGCCGGGCTACGGCAAGACAGTTCTGTACGCAGACGCGGTGGTCGGTTGGTCGTGGATCTATTTTAGGGACTATGACTTCGCGGGTAATCCACTCGGCTTCTCCGAAAGTGTACTACCCATCCTTAAGCAGAACGGACAGGCCATGAAGGAGATCGAAGTGGCCGACTGCATCGGCATTGATTTCCACAAGGTTGGCTTTGCACCGTACGTCAGCAGCTGCTTCCTGTACAAGGATGCTGCCGAATTTGAATCGCTCCATCGCCGCGGATCGGATTCCTACCTTCAGGTTCGCACTCCTTACAACCCGATGTACTACACGCTCGAAGTCTCGCGGACCGCGGGCGGTGCGCTCGAAGGTTGGGCGACGCTGAAATATTTCGGGATCGAGGGCATGCAGGCAATTCTGGGCGGAATTATGGAGACAAAGCATTATCTCCGTGATCTTATCGACGCGGAGCCTGACATGGTGTGCGTCAATCCCGACGACACCGGCTTGATTACGCTCTATCGGGTTTACCCCAAGGGCACCAATGCCAAGGTACAGTTTCAAAAGGAACTGAGCGACCCGGCAGGTCGTGCCGATCTCATCGAGAACAACCATCTGACGGAAGCAATCGGCAACAAGCTGTTCGAATGGATCCGTGACGGCAAAAAGGTCGACGGCAAATTTACGCCGTGGATGAGCTTCAGCACTGGGTTCCGCGTTGCCGAATACAACCGGGACGAGAAGGATCCAGAAGAGGTTGTCTTCGCGCTCAAGTCCTTCCCGATGAATGTCTTCGTGACCCCGGAGAGCATGAAACACGTGCTTCGCTGCGTGCAGGAGGCACGCGACGAAGTGCTTAAAGGCGCAGGAGAAGTGTCACCAAAGAGAGACGGCTTGAAGGGACACCGGCTGGTCGATGCGCGAAAGACGGCTTGAAGGGTCACCGGCTGGTCGGTGGGCGCTGAAGTGCTGAGGGGCGCATAAGCTTCGGCTGCTTCGTCGGGACGGTTGGCCTCTCGCCAGCCGTCCCCCTTCTAGCACCCTGTCGGCGGAGCAAACATCACTGTTATCACCAACGTTATGGTCCTGATTAATTCCTCGAATCTGGCGATCAGGTCCACAGGGTCGCCCTACCACAGTTAAGAACACACTGCGATCAGCCACTAGGATGAGGTGACTATGTCAACGCTCGCTTCCTCTCAACCCGCTCCAACTGCCAAACCGCCTGCCACTCAAGATCCATCAACTGCACACGGGGGCAAGCCAAGCAGAGCAAAAAAGACTGTCGTAATAAGCATGATGGCGTTTGCCGTGATGAACTTCATGACGGTTGTGAGTTTGCGCGGCCTGCCCGCGCAAGCCGAGTACGGCCTTGTTTCCATTTTTTATTATATTTTTGCCGCAGTAGTGTTCCTCATTCCCACCGCCTTGGTGGCGGCGGAACTGGCCTCCACTTTTCCCAAACAGGGCGGCGTGTTTCGCTGGGTCGGAGAGGCCTTCGGACCGCGTTGGGGCTTTGCCGCCGTTTATTGGCAATGGCAGGCCTGGGTCTTGTGGCTTCCAGCCGTACTGGTATTTGGCGCCGCGGCGGTGGCCTTCATCCTGTGGCCGCAGAGTTTCGACGCTGCGCTGGCCAAAAACAAACTCTATTCCATGGTCGTATTGCTGATAGTCTTCTGGTCAGTCACCGTCTTCACGTTTCGCGGCATCCAAGCCTCGGTCAAGCTAAGCACATTTAGCGGCATATTTGGCACGATCATTCCCGGAGCAATTCTGATCATTTTGGGGGTGGTCTATGTGGCGATGGGCAAACCCATCCAGATGTCTTTGCACACTGGGTTCCTTCCGGACTTTGGGAATTGGCACAGCATGGTCCTGGCCGCCAGCATCTTCCTCTTCTATGCCGGCATGGAAATGCAGGCCGTGCACGTCAAGAATCTGAAGAACCCCTCGCGGGATTATCCACTCTCTATCCTGATCGCGACGATCATGACGGTCACAATTTTCGTGCTCGGTACTTTGGCCGTCGGTGTGGTGATTCCACACAAGTCGATCAATCTGGCTCAGAGTCTGCTGGTTGCCTATCGGGATTTGTGGAGTAACTTGGGTGTGCCGTGGCTCGGCAACGTCATGGCCTTGATGGTCGCCATTGGCGTTCTTGGCCAAGTCACCGTGGTTGCGTCAGGGCCTTCCACCGGTCTGCTGGCCGTCGGCAAGGCCGGCTATCTTCCGAAAATCCTGCAAAAGACGAACGCACATGGCATTTCCATTCCCATTCTGCTGATGCAGGCCATCATTGTCACATTCCTTTGCGGGATTTTCCTTGTCATGCCTTCGGTTCAATCGGTTTTTCAAATCCTCAGCCAGGTGTCGAACATCATGTTCCTGACCATGTACATGGTCATGTTCGTCGCTGCCATCGCCCTACGATACAGTCAGCCGGATATGGCCCGCCCGTTCCGGATTCCAGGCGGCAATTTCGGCATGTGGCTGGTCGGTTTGATCGGATTGGCAGGCGCATTGATTGCTGGTGCCCTCAGTTTCGCGCCGCCCACGCAGATTGGCACCGGCAGCGTGGCCATCTATGTGGGCATCCTGGTGGCGGTTACGGCCGTTGAGGTCGCCATTCCCTTCGTCGTTTTCGCGTTCCGCAAGCCAAGCTGGAAAGCGACTGATTCAGATTTTGAACCTTTCGCAGGACAGGCCAAGACACGGACGCCAAGTCAAGCGAGCTGAAAATGAGATCCGCCTTATTACTAATATTCCTGGCAGTTGTCGTCCGGGGAACTACGTCTGCTCAGGTGGCCAACGATTCACCGCGAGCTCAATGGTTCACCGGCACACTGGAAGCGCCTTCGCCGGCACTGTCCAAGGCGGGGGCGATCGCAGTCGAGCCTTATGTCATCTATCAGCACAACACGGGCGAGTATGACGGTTCAGGCGGACATCAGTCAGTTCCAAATGACATCCATCAGGCGGAATCGGAGGATTTATTTAAGTACGGAATCACCAACCGGCTGACGATTCAAGCGCTCCCTTCGTTTGCAAATGTTTGGAACGATCAGACAAGCGTGACTGGACTGTACGATCTGCCGCTGGAGCTTGAATATCGATTCAACGACGAGAACAACAAGACCGGCTTCCCCTCGGTGACGGCGTCGATAGGCATGACGTTCCCTATCGGGGACTACGACCGTCTGCATGCACCACTCGACGGTCTGGGCACTGGCGCCTACACACTTAAGGAGGGGCTCCTTTTTCAATCGCTCTTTGACACCCCCGGTCATCATCCCATGCGATTGCGCTTTTATGGTGTCGGCTTAGAAGCCGTCGCAAACGTATCAGTGCGGGATACAAGTGTTTACGGCACTATGCAGGGATTTGTTGGGCATGCTGCTCCAGGGCTTGCTGGAGTTCTCGGCTTCGGCGGCGGATATGGCTTAAATCAAAGATGGGTGCTGGCCTTCGATCTTGTAGAGCACCTTGCTCATAACAGCCATTTGTGGGGCATCGACGCCCAGGGAAGCTCCGTGAATACGCAGCTGTCCGGCAGTGCCAGAACAGGTGTGGCACCGGCGGTCGAATATAACTTTTCGTCACATGTCGGCATTATCGCTGGTGTGGAATTCTCGGTAGCCGGACGCAGTACGTCTTCCTACGTCGCACCACAGATCGCGCTGAGTACCTCCTTCTGACAAAATGAAAAAATCGACAAGCGGGACACTTCGAAAAACTCACACTGGCCCCGGGGCATCCGGGAAAAAGGATGCCGACCACTCGATGAATATGTGGTCTGTGGCGGCTATGGGCGTCGGTGCGATGGTGGGCGCTGGCATCTTTGCGCTGCTGGGCCTGGTCGGGCTGGTCGCGGGCAATGAGACTTATATTTCATTTCTGCTCGGCGGCGTCGTGGCTGTCCTGTCCGGCTATACCTACGCGAAGCTTGAGGCGCGCTACCCGGATGCCGGGGGCCTCACTGCTTATTTTCATCAAGCTTTTGGTACCGGAAGGACCTCGGCTACGTTGTCGCTCACCTATCTGATCACGGTTGCAGTAACCATAGCGATGGTCGCGAAGGCATTTGGTGCGTATGCCACGCCACTTGCGTTTGGCAACACGAGCCCGCTGTGGGCGAATGCCTTCGCATCGGCCATCACCATCCTTCTTGTCTTGCTGAACATTGCCGACTCGTCGCTCGTTGGCAAAGCCGAAGTGGTCCTGGTAGGGATCAAGCTAGCCATCCTTGCTTTACTCATGTCAGCGGGCACATACGGCATGATGGGTCATCCTCTGGTCAAGCACGCTACCCCTCATTTCTTGTCTCTTATTGGAAGCGTCGGCTTGACGTTCTTTGCCTATGCTGGTTTCGGTATGATGACCAATGCCGCCGGCAGAGTATCCCGTCCCAAACAAACAATTCCGCGTGCAATTTACCTCGCGATCGCCGTCGTCATCCTGCTGTACGCCGCGCTGGCGGTGATCGTACTGGGAAGCGTCTCGAGCGCCGATCTCAAACTACACGCCGACACGGCGGTCGCGGTGGCCGCCAAGCCGGTTCTTGGACAGGCCGGATATATCATCGTATCCGTGGCGGCGCTGCTGGCCACCGCTTCGGGCATTAATGCATGGGTCTTCACCGCAATGCAGATTTCTCACGCCATGGTACAAGTTGGTAATCTGCCGCGCATGTTCTCCCATTTTGTATGGCGCAAAGGCACACTGGGCTTGCTTCTCAGCGTCGCCGCAATCTTGCTTGCCATTAATGTCTTGGACCTTACCGCGCTCGCTCGTATAGCCAGCGCCACGTTCCTGTTTTCCTACCTGGCAGTACAGATAGCACATTGGCGTTTGATTGACGAGACGAAAGGTTCTCGATTCCTGGTTGGTCTTGGCTTACTGTTCATCACTGGGGTGCTGGCATGCTTCCTCTGGTCCACCTTCCAGGTGCAGCCTTGGTCGCTAGGATTGATCGTGGCTTTTGTCGTCATCGGCTGGTTCATCGAGTTCTTTCTCGCTCGATCCAAGGCGGGACTGCGCGTCGAGCACGGAGCCACTTGAGTACAATCCTCCGATGCAAGTGATCGGTCAACGGGCTTAACTCTGCTTTATGACAAATTGCAACTCGAATTGCCGACACTCCTTGCGGGCGGCGGAGATTAAGGGTTAGTTCGAAGCTCACAGCTGCACGGAGTCTACACATGTCCCAGAACAACGGTTCCAACACGAGTCTTCGTCTCAAAACCGGCCTCGCCGAAATGCTAAAGGGCGGTGTCATCATGGACGTCACCAACGCCGACCAGGCCGCCATCGCCGAACGTGCCGGCGCCGTAGCTGTAATGGCGCTCGAGCGCGTCCCCGCGCAAATCCGCGCCGAAGGCGGCGTCGCCCGCATGGCCTCGCCCAAAAAGATTCGCGAGATCATGGCTGCTGTGTCGATTCCGGTAATGGCCAAGTGCCGCATCGGACATTTTGCCGAAGCCCAGATTCTGCAGGAACTCGGCGTCGACTACATCGACGAGTCCGAAGTCCTAACTCCCGCCGACGAAGCCCACCACGTCGATAAGCACGCCTTCACCGTGCCGTTTGTTTGCGGGGCACGCAACCTGGGCGAAGCTCTCCGCCGCATCGCCGAGGGCGCATGCATGATCCGCACCAAAGGTGAAGCCGGTACCGGAGACGTAGTCCACGCCGTAAAACACATACGCCAGATCGTGCAAGAGATGAGAATCCTAACGGTGCTCGGCGAAGAAGAACTTTACGCCAAAGCCAAACAGCACCAGGCTCCGTACGAGTTGGTGAAGATGGTCGCGAAAACCGGTAAGCTGCCCGTCCCTAATTTCTCCGCCGGAGGCATCGCCACGCCCGCCGACGCGTCGCTGGTCATGCAGTTAGGAGCGGAAGCGATCTTCGTAGGCTCTGCCATCTTCATGGGAGCGCGCACGACATGCACGCATTCGGTAGAGACACATTCCTTCGATGAGGCCTGCGCCTTCACTCCTCCGGTCGAAGCCGAAAAGCGAGCCCGGGCAATTGTGATGGCCGCGACTCACTATCAGGATCCGAAGGTGTTACTCGAGGTCAGCGAAAACCTGCCAGGGGCAATGAAAGGACTGGCGGTGAGCGCACTGGACGAGGCCCACATGCTGCAAACCAGAGGTTGGTAGGCATATATCGAGGGGGCTTAAGCGGGGGTATAACTGCCTCGACTGGACCGCCGTAGTGGCGGAGGATGAAGCGCTCAAAGATGAGTATGCAGCGCGGAAGGGTCGCGATTTGACATCGTTCCCAACAAGGACGTGGCAATAATTGTTCGATGACTCCACTACAGATCTCATTCCTTGACCGGTTCGCGCGGAAGAACTGGCCCGATTCACGCATCACCAAACTCTCTTGCGCGAGCGCATGCACATCACGATTGATTCGGAGTCCGCGAACATGCGCCCTTCGCCGGCGGGGGTCGGCGCTTACGTTGTCATGCCCTTCGGATCCATGTCTTAGGCGCGATACCAGTCTTCCCGCATCAGTGGCAAACCACTGTCGCCCATTGGCTTAGCGAGCAGCGTTTGGTGCACATTCAGGCATAGTGCTCACGCAGGCCTCTTCTTCGGCCGGGTAATTTCTTCCAGTGCACTGGTTCTTGCTTTGAAGGTCGGCTAAATCAACATGTTCAGCAAACTGTCGCGAAGAGTGTGCAAATTTGACCAGCCTTGGCCGACGCACATCGGTGATCATAGCGGTGGGCGTAAAGAGATCACGATGTTCAATTACCGCGGACAAAGAACGATCTTGTGCATCGACGACGATGACGGCATGCTGTGTTATCAAAAAGCGCTGTTCGAAAGGCGTGGATACAAGGTGCTTACTGCCGCCTCCGCCCGACAAGGCTTAAGAATTGCGGCAGTCTGCGAGGTTACTGCCGTGGTCGTCGACTACCACATGCCGGAAATGAATGGTCTTGAGTTTGCCACCGAAGTAAAGCGCCTCAAGCCACAAATGCCAATAGTCATGGTTTCCAGTGACGACGCAATTTCAGAACCCGCATTGAATGTGGTGGACGCGTTCGTCTCCAAGAACGAAGCGCCCCGCCGCTTGTTGCCTGTAATCACTCGAATCTGCGGCGAAAATCCCTCCGAGTTCCAACAAACCAGAATCACAGCCTGAGCATGGTCGTATTAGAAGTCAGCTCGGGATGGGAAGCCCCTACTCGCTCGAGCTGTGGAATATTCGTCTAACCCGGACGTCGCCAGCCGCCACTCCTTCGGTTCCTTTTTCCTTGTCTCGCGGCAAGAAGACCGCCGCCGCTGGTCGCATCAGTCGTTGTGAGCATAACTGATCAGCGGAGGTACGTCCCGGTGCCTCAGAATGGAAGTGGTAAGAGATCTCCAGTTAGGACGGCCTCCAGTGAAGCAAATCGCGACCGCGAAGAAGAAACCTGACTTCAATGCCCACACCTTTCTTTCAACGATTGGAAAGGGCAGGAATATGGTGTCTTTTGAAAAGAAGCGAACAATCTTTTCTCAAGGGGACTCGACGGACGGGCTATTTTTTGTCCAGACGGGGAAGGTGCAGCTCAGCGTTGTATCGGAAGCGGGGAAAGAAGCAACGCTTGGCATTTTAAGCGAAGGCGATTTCTTTGGAGAAGGTGGTCTCGCCGGTCAGCTTCATCGCATGTCGTCTGCAGTCGCAATGACAGACTGCGTCCTTCTGCATGTTGAGAGAAAGGCGATGATGTCGGCCATGAGCCGTCAACCGAAATTGTCGGCGATGTTTGTCAAGTACCTGCTGAAGCGGAACATCCGATATCAGGACGATCTGGTGGATCAACTTTTCAATTCCAGCGAAAAACGTCTGGCGCGCGTTCTTCTGCTGATGGCACAGTTCGGCAAGGAAGGCGTGTCGGAAATGTCGGTTCCAAGATTGAGTCAAGAGACCCTGGCGGAGATGGTCGGGACGACACGTTCGCGGGTCAGCTTTTTCATGAACCGGTTCAGGAAACTCGGTTTTATCAACTATGACGTGGGAGACAACTTGCACGTCCACAGTTCGCTGCTTAACGTCGTTCTTCATGATGATGACGGAATAAGCGTGACTGCGGCGGGCAAGAACCCGACTGAGGGTATCAGGAAGGGTTCAGAACCGCCTCGGGAGCCCGGCGAGGCTCCTGATAAAGATCGTGCCAGGAGGCCGCCCCTCCCCAGTGTTCCACGACGCGATTCCTGAACGCGACGTTGTCAGTCTGGGAAAGCCAGTCGAGTCAGTCGTCATACTACTTCCAACGGACCACGAATCGAATCGAACAGTGAAGTTGAGCGGTGCTGAACAGACGCGTCAGATTGCGGCCTGATAACTTTGCGTTGCGTGGTTCAGCCTTATTACCAGAAGCAGTCGCATTGTTGCTCGGGAGGCACCATGATATTTAGGCTTAAGACCTTATCGTATTTTGTCGCAAGCGCGGTGATTCTTCTTGGCACGTCTGCCTCGATCGCTGCCAACCGCTCGGCTCCAGCGGTTCGGTCAGTCGGGCTCGCAGAGCTCGACATGCAGATCCTTCTTGATCGAGCCAACTTCTCGTCCGGTGAGATCGACGGCAAGGGTGGAAAGAACAGCCGCGAGGCTCTGGCAGCGTTTCAGGCCGCGCGCAGCCTTGCTCCAGGTGCGCGGAGCCGGAAGGCGGTGCTCAAAGAGCTCGGCGCTGGTACCGTTAAGCCGATCGCGTCCTATACGATCACCGCGAAAGACGCCGCCGGGCCGTTTCTTAAGACGATTCCCGAAGATGCGACGCAGCAGTCGGAACTGCCGGGCCTTTACTACACATCCGTGCAAGAGCTGGCCGGGAAATTCCATTCGGCCCAGGCCCTGCTCAAGCGCTTGAATCCCCGTGCCCGGTTCATCGCGGGAGAGCACATCCGTGTCCCTAACGTGTTGGGCGCTGAACAAGCGACGCGGGCCCAGACGGGGGCGGTCAAGATCGTTGTCTCGAAGAAAGCATCGGTCCTGATGGTGTATGACCGGGAAGGTCAGGTCATCTTTTACGCCCCGGTGACGAGCGGCAGCGAGCACGACCCGCTCCCGTTCGGAAATTGGGTGATTACTGATGTGGTGCGAAATCCAACCTACAACTACAACCCCGCTTTGTTCTGGGACGGCGATCAAGCAGATGCCAAGGTGAAGATCGCAGCGGGTCCAAACAATCCGGTAGGCGTTGTCTGGATGGGGATCAACGTACCGCACTACGGGATACATGGCACGCCCGAAGCGGGGGAAATCGGCCATTCCGCCTCTCACGGGTGCGTGCGGATGACAAACTGGGATGCCACCAGGGTCGCCGACCTGGTCCGAGATGGAACGCCGGTCGTGTTCGAGGAATGAGAAAGCGGAGCTCGCGATGTCTGGAGGAAGAGGGCTGAGACTCTGCGTTTGGATTGCCGTGCTGTTCCCGGTGTTTCTTGCGGCTGGCGCTACCTCTTCGATTCTCGATATGACTCCGCCCATCAGCAGACTCGCCCTCGCGGATCTGCGGGATACTTTCGAAGAAGTTCACAACGGACATCGGCATGAGGCGATCGACATTCTGGAGCCGAGAGGGACACCCGTGCATGCGGTGGTATCCGGAAGCATCCGCAAGCTGTTCCTCAGCAACCGGGGCGGCAGCACAATCTACCAGTTCGATGACATGGGAGTTTATTGCTATTACTACGCGCACTTGGACCGGTACGTACAAGGGTTGCGGGAGGGAATGCGGGTCAAGCGTGGGGACGTCATCGGTTTTGTTGGATCCACGGGAAATGCGGATGCACGGACGCCCCACTTGCATTTTGCGATATTTGAGTTGGGGTCGGAAAGGATGTGGTGGAAGGGGAAGCCCGTGAACCCATATCCGGGCCTGGTAGACGCGGTGAAGCGGGCGAAATAGCGGACAAATCTTCTCTTCCCCTTACATCCAAATCACGCTCTCTTGCGGGTTTTTGTCGTCATCTTCCTCGCGGCGCGTGGCTTCTTGCGAGCTACAGCGACGGTTTTTCTCTTTTTCTTTTTCTTGGTTACTGCTTTGACTTGAGGTATCAACGGCAGTCTGGGCTCTTCCGCCTTGCGATGGTGACCATGGTGCAGCGGCTGGATGCGCGCAGCTTCCTCTTCCGTTCGCAGCTGAGTGTCCGCAGCTTTTTGGTGCTCTTCTTCAAGGTATTCCGGAATCGTTTGAATTGTCATGGCTTGCAGTGTGGCAGAACTATCTCCGTTCAGGCTGTGCAATTTTGGCCACTCCGTGACAATGTCACGTGTACACGAGGAAACGGGGTAGTTTGCGCCACACTGAACTCTCTGAGCCTATGAAGTATGCAAGTGGGGTAAGTCTTGCCGTTGAGACCCGCTTCACACGCGACGCACGAGCCACACAATTACCAGAATCACAATAATTGTTCCGACCACACCCAGACCTAACATAGTTCCTCCAGTCGAACGCGTAGGGCATCGAAGTCGCCCATGCACACATGATGGGCTAGATTCCGGCTTTCATCTGAGCAAAACGAAACACTATGCAGTCGGCCTTTGGGTACACTGAAGGCTACATCAAGTAAGACGGTCAGAATGCAAGAGTCTCGAATCGCTCTTCCATACCCTGAACCGAGTTGAGATATCGCTCAACAAGCCGACGAAGTTCCTCCCTTGCGGGCTGCGACAGTCACTTCTCCAGAGCTCAGCGTTCCTTTCCGTCGACTAGCACGCTTGTTCCAGGGTGCAGCGGTGCAGCACTATCCAACTCTTGCTCTCCTGAAAACTGTACCCAGGACCTCCGCTTCAGCATCCAGCCAGTCTTCCTCTGCATGGCCGTCCTCGCGTCCCCGTTTTTCGTACAGCTCGTAGGCACGCTGGCGAATGATGTGCTCAGCGGGCTCAGGCGTCGAAGCATGGGAAATGGCTTCACGCGAGGTGCTCGGAACGGCGGTAACTTTGGAGCGTGTTTCCTTCTGAGATGTGACAGCTGGAATATCTCCTTGTGACGCTCTTTTCTTATCATGTCTAGACATGAGTAGCCTCACTTTCGTTTTGTCCAGTTTGATCGTGTTATTGTCCCCCGCTGGTAGCGGTGGGGGGGGCCGATACTGCAATTAATTCCTCCTGTAATCTTATGCCTTCAGTCCGTCGCCGGCCCGCTCCGGATGCGGCGCCTCTTTCTTGAGTTGAGGTCCGCCCCGTATGACCAACACGGGACAGCGCGCATGAGAAACCACATCGTAGGCTGTTGGTCCAGGCAAATGAGCAGCCACTCGCGGAAAGCGAGCACCGCGCACACCCAGCACGATCAGTTCGATCTGTAACTCGCCGGCGGTGTCCAAAATGCATTCGGCACGCACCGGATTAAAGTCAACGCGAAACTCGGGCGTCACTCCTTCTTCCAATACCCAGTGTTTTTCTGCCAAGCGTAGGCTGAAAAAATCGGCAGCCTGCATCCTGGTCGTGATCGGCTCTTTCCAGACATCCTGAGCGACGTGCAGGAAAAAGAGCGTGGCCTCATACTCCTTGGCCAGAGTGCACGCGTAGTGCATCGCAGGCTCGGACTCCGGGGAAAAATCCGTCGCGTAAAGAATGCGCTGCGGTTTAGCCTCTCTTTTTGGGGCTATCGAATTCTCTGGCCCAACCATCAACAGCGGATCTTGCGCGCACCGCAGGATTTCCTCGGCAATCGATCCCAGCAGCATCTTTTCGACGCCGCGCCGGCCGTGAGTACCGATCACAATCAAATTGATTTCGTGCTTTTCCGCCATCGCCGAGAGCATCGGCCAAACAACTCCGTGATCGACAAGCACCTCGTGCGAAAGTCCTTCGAGAAGCGGCCTTGCTCGCACCGCGGCCATCTGTCCTTCCGCGTGAGCCCGTATATTTTCGAGGGCGGGATCTCGCTCGTCCACTGGAATCAAGTCATACGCATCGGGGGGAATCACGTACGCCAGATATAGTTTTGCGCCAAAGTGTCGAGCGATGGCCGCGGCGTAGGGCAGCGCTACTATCGAGGCTGGTGAAAAATCGGTCGCAAAAAGGATACGGTCAAAGAGAATTCGAGTCACGGGTCGGCTGTCCGTTTTTATTGAGAACCGCTGTCATACAGTTCTTACATGCAGGACGTAGATGTTTTCTGCTTTGTGGGCTCGCCAAGATGTTGGGGCAAAGATGATCCATGAAGCGCTACTTGGAAGCACGCCTCGACGGTAGCACTCCAGGAGAAAGTCGTCTGAGCAAGAGTGCTCACCCCCGGGAGGCAGAGACTCCGCGGATCCTAGAAGCAGTCCCGGGGGACTGCGCCCCGGACTCCGCTTGGCCCGTATCCTTTCGCCGCTGAGATCGAAAGTTGCGATATCGCGGATATCCTCTTTGCGCGCTTTGGCATCTCGCGGAGGCGTGTGAAGCGCCAGAGCAGCTGAACCCGACAGACGACGCCACCTCTCGCAGACAGCTAATCCTCCGTACCAGTGGCGCAAGTGTTTTGAATTCCTAAACTCAGATACTCTTACACTCTTGCTTTCGGTGAGTCTGCAACGCCCTCCGGCGGCAAGGCATCCGGCAGGTCAAGGCGTGCCACGCCGATCCGGTAGTCAGCCATCCCGTAGTAAACGTCGAAGCGGTTCGGTAAGCCGAGATCGTCGCGACGGTCGATGCCTGTGGGGAACACGACATGCGGGACCGTACCGTGGCATTCCTGCGGCAGCGCCGGCGTCAACACCGGTTCTGCCGAACGATAGCGAATCATCTGTGGATGCTCTTTCGAGAGCACCATCACCCCGGCCGAGTAGCACAGTTGGTGCGCGTTGTAGTTGGCTTTGTCGATCTCGCTGACGCCGTGATAGACGATCAGCCAGCCGTGCCGCGTCAGGATGGGCGGAGCGCCTCCGCCGATCTTGAGCCGCTCCCACGGGGATACTGGGGCGGCCAGCCGATGATGCGAATTAAACAAGCCGAGGTGACTAGGTTCGGGGCCGGCCAAAGCTATCGGACAGTAGGAAATCCAGATGCTTTCATGATTAAGGTCCACTACCCGCGATGCGGCTTGGCACGCCGTTTCTTCGGGACGAGTGCCAGGGAAAAGCGGTCGATGGAGGAGGGCCATCTGCATTTTCCCAGCGTGATTGGGAATGGCGACCGGGAAGAGGCTGGCATCTTTATTGTCCACGTGAACGAAATCGATGCCTTGAAACTCAGCGAAGGTCGCGAGCCCCAGTCGCTTCCAGTGAAACAAATCTTGCGATATTGCCAGGGCGATCCGTGGTCCACGGGACGAAAATGCCGTGTAAGTCATTATGTAGCGCTGAAGCGGTTCCACAAACGTGATGCGCGGATCCTCGCAGCCGCCACTGCCGTCGAGGTGCAGCTCATAATCGGCTTCCGGTTCCAGTGCGATGCCGAGCCGCTCGACGCCTGCCGGGTCGCCGGCTTCATTGAATCGTACTCGTGCAATGCCGATGCGCGAGTAATTTCCGCGCGCAACTAGCCGCGGGAACAGGTAAAGTTCACCATCCGGGCCACGAGCGGCAGCCGGATTCAGTACGCCTTCGATCTCCTGGGGATTCCCCGGCTCCGGCTCCATCAACATTGCCAGGCGCCGCAGCTTGAATCCGCTTATCAATGCCTCCTCGATTCTCATCACGCGGCCTGATCGCGATCCGCTAAGCAAGCGATGATTGCTTGGATAACTCGCTTCGTCTCCTCGGGACCCTTAACTGGGATAGAATCCACGCCTGCTTTTTCGGCGGGATAGTCGTTCCCTCCCACGAATAAGGCATCTCCGATGTAAATCATCTCCTTCAATGAAATGTGCAAGAGGTCTCGCAGCTTTCCGATTCCGTATGCCTTGTCAATGCCAGGCTTCGTGATATCGATCGATGTCGAACCGCCGATTCGGACAGAAAACTGGGGAATAATTTTGTCAAGAATCGCTTTGATCTTTTTCCGCTTGGTGTAATCGGGGTCCCATTTATTTTTTTCTTCTAACGGCGCCTGCTGACCTAACGCGGAAAATGTTATCTGGCTTCCCCGGTCTTCGATGACTTCTCCCCACACCTTTGCGACTTTGTAACCAGCTTCTCCCAGCGCTTGTTTGAGAGAGCTGAGTATCTTCTCTCGTTCATCCCTGGTGAAATCTTCCTCATAGAGTTTTTTCCACTCTCCTGAGTACTGGTAGAACTTTGTTCCACAGGTGGGGAGCAGGGATAGCTCCCTCAGGCGTTCATCATGAGGAAGTTTAGAGATAACTTGCTTTTCAAACTGCGGCCAACCGCCTCCGGAAATCACGGCTACTTTGACAATTCCGAGAAGGTCGTGCAGTAGTCCCGACATTTCGGGATCAACAGCCGATTTACTCTCGGCAAGCGTTCCGTCCAGATCAAACACGATTAGCTTCTTCACCATGTCCCCCCTCCGCCTCTGAATTCTCGATATTTCAATCGGGCAGCGCAATTTCCAACAAGTTCACTGCGCTGCAGGGCCAAAAAGTACACGCACCGATCATCGCCGGCAACAGAAATACGTCGCCTTTTGCGACAGCGTAAGTGGCCCCTCCGTGCTCGACCTGTCCACCGCCTCCGATGCACACCAGCAAGTGCGGCACACCTGCGACGCCGACCGTGAATGGCGATTGTCCGCGCAGGCGCCACAACCAGAAATGTTCGCAGTGAAACAGTCTCTCGCGTTCAACCGGGGTCTTCGTCTCCACCACCGGCGTCACCCGACCGACCGGACCTTCAGCGAAATCAATGCAGGCCATCGCCTGATCGACTTGGAGTGCCCGCGGCTTTCCCGTCTTCGGATCAATATGGTCCCAGTCGTACAGACGAAACGTAACGTCGCTATTCTGCTGAATCTCGAACACCACAAGGTCGCCGCCCAGAGAGTGCGCCGTTCCTGCGCGGAGGAAAACGGCGTCGCCGGGCTTCGGAGTCAAATATGCGAGGTAGTTCGCCACCGTCCCATTCGCAAGCGCCCGCCGCAGATCGGCTCCCGTTGTCTCTGGCTTGAGGCCCGCATAGATGCGGCTTTCCGGCCCTGCCTCAAGCACGACCCAGGCTTCGGTCTTCGCGGTCTCACCCGCGGGCAACAGGTTCTTGTTTGCTTTCGTCGGATGCACTTGGACTGAGAGCATTTCATGTACATCGAGGAACTTCAGCAGCAGTGGAAATCGTTGAAACTTGTGGGCCAGCTTTCCCATCATCTGTTCTGGAAACTGCTTCAGCAATTGACCGATGGTCTGCCCTTTGAGAGGCCCTTCGGCCACTTGGCTCTGATGGTCATCGCGATCGCTGAGTAACCACGCTTCGCCGACCGGTCCAGTAGGTAGAGGGGCGCCAAGCAGGTCCGCCAAATGCCGTCCGCCCCACAGCCGATACTGATAGATCGGTTCGAATCGCAAAGGATACAGAAGGGCCTGGTTCAAGCTTCCTTCCCTTTGGTCGACCTCCAGACTTAAGGTGGTGTCGATCATGACTGGCCTGAGAATGTCGGCTCGCGAGGAGGCGGATCAGTCCTGTGCGTCCGTTGATCGTGCAATTTGCCGAGGGTATGCTCGATCAATCTAGCTAACTTATCTGCGGCGCCGTCGACGGCCAGCTCCAGAGTCGACGATTCGTCGGTGACCGCGATGGGCTTGCGGCCTTCGAGGCGAGCCTCCATCATGCAACGCTTGTCGTTCTTGCCGCTCTTGGGGCCGCGTTCGTCGGTCAGGTGGACTTCCACCCGCGTGATGTGATCGCTCATTCGGCTCAGGGCGCTCTCCACGATGCCCCTGATCCGAGCGGCCAGCGCCTCGTGACCTTCGATCGTATGGTCTGTATTGACTTGGATCTGCATGCTGATCTCCTGCCTGATTATTGAATCAAGGATGTTTCTTACGCTCATACATTGCCGCTAAGCCGTTAGGCACCAGGAGTGGTTGAGCGTTTAAGCCGCAGTTGCCAAGCTCAAACGTCTCGTTTACGAAGTTCATGGAACTCGGCTACCAGCCGGCATCTGCTTCTGGCGCCCAGAAGGGACCATCGACAAGTCATTGGTTCCGACGTAGATACCGATGGCCACAAGAATGGCGATAAGACCGAACCAGAAGCGCCAATCATGATGCGCACGCCTCCAGTATGGAGTTTGGCCGTGGCTATGATGACTCTCGCCCATCGGATGCAGGTGTCCGGTGTTGTTCATCTTGCTGGTCTCCAGAGGGAACGGTCAAGGTTTGGGATGGGACGCTACGCTACAAGTGAAAATCATGGGCAGCCGTCTTACCGGATGCCCATGCCCTACTTAAGCGCCGCTTAGGGAAAAAACAGGCTTGTGTTCGTCTTCGTGCACCCAATAAGGGGGCCGGCCATAGTGACGGTAGAGCCGGTCTTCATATTCACGAGTGAGTGGCACGGAATCGACGAAGAGGGGCGCCGTCTGGATCGCATCCCGGTAGAGGCCGACATACACCTTGGAATCCACCCAACTTACCTTTTGAATCCACGCGGGTGAAACCAGTACCTTCTTGCCCGGCCACCAATTGCGCGTTGCCACCTCAATGTAGCGAATAGCCCAGGTTTCATCGTCCATGAAAAATCCAGCCACATGGCCGATTTCGCCATCCATAGCCTCGATGTGATAGCCAGTCACGGCTGCAGTGTTGCGCAGATGTGAATCCGCCGACTCTTTCTGGATTCTTTCCAACGCTTGGGTCTCCTTCGAAGCAGCGACTTCAGTAGCCAATCCCGACGGGTAATACCCTGGTCCCCACAAAAACGTACCGCCCCAATAATTGGGATACCCGTAATATCCCAGGTATGCTGCCTCGTGCTGCCGCGAGACGGGTTTGTCAGTATCGATGTCGGGGCTATTCTCCACTTGCTTTTTCGTCAGCGCCACGTACAAGCGCTTGGCCGGCCAGTCGCTGTGGGCGACGGCAATTGGCGAGATCAGCACTCGCCGGCCGCCAAGCCAACCGCCGGTCTTAACCGTGAGATAACGGATCGCCCATGACTCGTCGTCGAAATATAATTGATCTACGGTTCCAATCTCGCCGTCCGTGGCCTGAATCGCAAGACCTTTCAAATGGTTCGCATTGTTTAACATTAGTCTTTGCCCTCCGGATTCTCTGTGATTCGACCTTAGCAGCGGTGTAAGCGCTGTTCTGAGCAAGAGTGCACACTCTCGCGTCAGCCAATCCCATCCAGTTTGCGTAAGGAGTTTGCGGGCGCCCCGTCGCCTGGAACTTTGAAGGCGCAAATTAGGAGCAAGGGGTCGAGGTACAGCCAGCGCGCCTCAGCGGTTCTTGTAGATCTGGCTTCGTTTCAGCGCACTCCGGCTCGGTGCTCAAGGCGTCAGTGTGCACGTCGCAAAATTCCCCGATCGCTGCGCCACAATCAGGACAAAGTACGCGCAATATCTGCCGCAAGGCGGATTTGTTCGCTTTCACAGCCCAATCATGCGACCTTCCAGAGCCGGAAGATGCTCAACATTGCTCACGTTGAATCGATCCGCGAAACGGTCAGCGTCAGCGAGCCTCATGGCGCTTTTTTTACAGTTGTGTGCAAAATTGAATATCTTCGCGATGACGATCCTGGCAAGAATTTGCAGAGTGTAGCTCCACCCGGAGAAACTCTTTGATCTCCCGCCTAATGAGCCGAGAGAAAGTCGCTTGACCTGGCGCTCGCTGCGGATGCGTTTCGCGGCTATAATGACCGCGCGCGAAGTTCTTCAAATCGACGATCAGGGCGACGATGCTTGCGCTTCACGAGGAGTTCAAGTTATCCGATTTGTTTGGCTGCCCGAACTGAAATGCCATTAAGCCATGCCAAAACCCTCCTCAGATGCACCTACCTCTCGTGTCTCCGGCACAATCAGCTCAATAACGCAGCAGCGTTGTCATTCTTCTTTCTTCTTTCTCTTTCGCCCCTGTTGATTTTCCTGGTCAGTCTCATGGCCTTGCTTCCAGTCCACAATCTGGACAATCAAATTCTTGAAACGGTGTCCCAAATTGTGCCGATGGATGCTATGAAAGTAGTGGGCCGTCTACTAAGGTCCGTTTTTGACAGCAACCGCCACCTGCTTTCGCTAGGGATTCTAGGCGCTATATGGGCCGGGTCAACGGGTTTCTACGCGATGATCGTGGCACTCAACAGTGCTTACCTGGCAAAAGAATCTCGGCCTTTGTGGAAGAGACAATTGGTGGCCATCGGGCTAACCATTGTGGTCGGTGCAATGGTCATCTCTGCGCTATTCGTGCTGCTTCTGGGGGCTAGAATTGGATTCTGGCTGGCGGTCCGTTTGGGAATGGATTCAGTGTTGACAGCGGCTTGGCCCTTTGTCCGTTGGTTGGTGGTGGTGGGATTTACAACTTTCTCGGTTGAACTACTGTATCTTATTGCCCCGAACGTGAAGCAGCGTTCCTTTGCTCAGATCCCCGGCGTTGCCGTGGCGGTCGTGTTATGGCTGGTGAGTTCTTTTTGCTTGCGACTGTATTTGCGACATTTCGTCGAATTCACAGCCATTTACGGCACACTGGGAGCGCTGATTGCTCTCATGTTGTGGTTGTATTTCAGTTCCCTAGCCATCTTGATTGGGGCAGAGGTCAATGCACAGATCCAGCTGACGAATCTTTCGGATCGCAGAGGTTGATGTAGCTGGGCAGGAGGCACGACAAATGTGCGGGCGCTCAACGGTGCCTTGGCTCCAGTTCCGTTTCTGACCTATCCTGAGGCTAAAGAGTTTATCCAGCAGCGCGGGCGTGCTCAGCGCGGATCCTCCATCTCATTCATCTATTCCGGACCGACCTCTGTGGGACGCGATTCTTCATGCGCTTCCCTCGGAAATCGTTGTGCTGGAATGCGAGATGATCCAAGAGAATGTTCGCACCGCGCGGTTTCTGAGTTTATTGACTAATACCACGTGCATCCAAGTCCAAGTTGCGCCAGTCCTGCGGCTGTTCTCTCCTTGAGCTATCCCGAAGTGAATCGCACAGACATAAAGGATCCTTGTCACTGTCAACACAAGGACACGCTTGCATTCTCCGCTGCCACTGTTCAATAGAGAACAGTTTTCCTGGTAGCGCGGTGTCAAAGTTTAGTTTCGGTACTTAGCTCGATGGCCGGAGAAGCAAAAGGAACGTCCCCGAGGAGGATCACGAAATGTCTCCAAACAATTCAGTCGTTGCGATCTATCGCCAACATAGCGGCGCCGATCTGGCAATCAAGGAACTGCAGCGCGGCGGAGTTGACCTGCACAAATTGTCGATCGTCGGCAAGGGTTATCACACGGATGAACAAGCTGTCGGCTACTACACGGCCGGCGACCGCATGAAGTATTGGGGCAAAGTGGGTGCATTCTGGGGAGGTTTCTGGGGACTCTTGTTCGGCTCCGCTCTTTTCATTATTCCGGGGCTCGGTCCAATCTTAGCGGCGGGACCGGTAGTGGCATGGATCGTGGCAGGGTTGGAGGGTGCGGTGGAGGTGGGAGCGTTGGGTGCCCTGGGAGCTGGCCTCTACAGCATAGGCATTCCCAAGGACAGCATTTTGAAGTACGAGACCGCGCTCAAGACCGATCAGTTTCTGCTGATCGTTCACGGAACGGCTGCCGAGGTAGCGCAGGCTAGGGACATCATCAAAACTACGAATCCGGTTCAATTCTCGCTGCACTCCGACGAACCGGTAGTGGTAGCCGCTTAGCCTTCCGCGTGGGTCGTATCGGCGAGGCCCCATTCAGGGCCTTGCCGATTTCCACACCGAGTCGACCGAAGTCCAAGGAGCGCCAGGAATTTGCAGCGCGTTGAACATGAAGAGAAGAGTATGACCAACAAATCGCACCCCGGTAAATCACGATCCGTCCTGGTCGTCGCAGCCAACATACTCGACAGAATGAACGAGACCGACGCCATGATCGCTCAGCGCGCCTATGAAATCTATCAGTCGCGAGGATGCGGGCACGGTTCTGACCAAGAGGATTGGTTCACCGCGGAAAAGGAGCTTCTCCCTCCCCTTGCGGTCGAGCGCCATGTGACCGACACCGCATTGCGATTAACGGCGCAAGTGCCAGGCTTTGCGGCGAAGGACCTGGAAGTGGAGGTGGGGCATCGACGGGCCGTCATTTGCGGCATCCACTCGGTTTCAAGTCAGTTAGCGGACGACGGTCGCAGGCACAAAAAGGTTATGCGCGTTGTCGAACTTCCTTTTGAAGTTGATCCTGCACTCTCCGCGGCAACACTCCAGAGCGGAGAGTTGCAGGTCGTATTTCCCCGCTCACGCTAAGCAAGTTTCTTTCAGTCACCGAGTCGCCACAGCATCTGACGAGGCCATCTTGAAGGTAAGTGCCGAGAAATTATGACCGACCAGAACCGCCTTTACTCGACACACAGATATCTACCCACCGAACTTGCGGGATTCGACTCTCTGGCAGAACTTGCGCTGGACCTGCGCTGGTCGTGGAACCATGCTACCGACAGTGTGTGGAAGGCGCTCGATCCGACGCTGTGGGAACTCACGCAAAACCCTTGGGTTGTACTGCAGACGGTCTCGCGCAATCAGATTGAGCACGTGCTCGCCGATCCTGTTTTTCGTAAGAACATCGACGAACTGCTAAGGGCCAAGCATCAGGCGGCGGAGAGTTCTGCATGGTTCCAGCAAAAGTATCCACGAGCCCCCTTGACCTGCGTCGCGTATTTCAGCATGGAATTCATGTTGAGTGAAGCGCTCCCCATCTATTCGGGAGGACTTGGCAATGTGGCCGGCGATCAACTCAAAGCAGCCAGCGACTTGGGCGTGCCGGTGGTTGGAGTTGGGCTGCTGTACCAGCAGGGTTATTTTCGCGGCATGCACAATGCACCGGCGCGCACATCCTGCGCTTCCCGCGAACCGACCCGGGAATGGCAAAATCGCCGGGCGATGCCCACAAAACGGCTCGAGTCCCGAAAATCACGATCAAGGAGATTCCTAATGCAACAAGTGACTGCCTCCCCTTTCATTCCCACAAGAATTCTGGTGCCATTGGACTTCAGTTCATCCAGCGACGCCGCGCTCGAAACCGCATCCGACCTCGCCCAGCACTTTCACGCCGAAATCTTCCTGCTGAATGTTATCCCCATGCTTCCCATGGGCACAAAAACTGTTTCCTTCCCTGAGACCGAGTATCTTCACAAGGCAGAGAACGACGCAAAGCGGCAATTGACTGCGTGTGACGCCTCACTGGTTACCAAGGGGATTAAGGCCACTTCAACGATTGAGATTGGCAACGACGTGGCGGGTAATATCATGCTGGCTATAAAACGTGAGCATATCGACATGGTCGTGATTTCCACCCACGGCATCTCTGGCTGGCGCCCGCTGGTTTTTGGCTCGATCGCAGAACAGGTGGTCAAACGCGTGGAGTGTCCGCTTTTGCTGCTGCGCTCTGTCAAGCCAGATGGCGTTGTTGCGCGGGAGACGCAATCCTGATGGCAATTGATTCGAGTACGACCGGCCAGCCAGGACCAAAATCGCCCTGGTTCGGAATTGGAAGACTCCTGTTTGTAGTTATCTTGGTAATCCTCTTTTTTCTACTGGGGCAGAGCATGTTGCGGCATCGCTTCTTTAGAGGCGGCTCGGTCAATCGGAACGGCTCTCTCCGACCATAGAATCTGGTGAAAAAGTCTTGCTATGAAGTTGTAATGCGTAAGCTCACTCTCAAAGTATTTTTTGACGTTGCAGTAACCAAGCCGGATTACGAACTTCGGAATGGAAATGGGCATAATGAATAAAATTCTCCTTCCAGTTGATGTTCCTAACGCCAAGCTCAAGGCGGTTCGTCAAGCCGCATTCTTGGCTCGCCATTTTCATTCCGAGATCATACTGCTGCATGTGGTAGCGCCAATGAGCTATCCAGTCGGCACCGTAGAGATTGGGTATGAACTCACCGGGGATTTGCATGCGGAAATCATCAAGCGGGCACAGAAAGACTTGGATCAATTACTGGGGTCCGAACTCAATGGAATCGCAGTCAGACCCTTGTTGCTCAAAGGAGATCCGGCCCTTCAAATCGCGCGGACCGCTCGCGACCAAAACGTGGACTTGATCGTACTGTCGACGCATGGCCATGGGGTGTTTTACCGCTTCCTGCTGGGCTCGGTGGCGGCGAAAGTGCTGCACGAGAGCGCTTGCCCGGTTTGGACCGACGCCCACCTGGAGGAAGCGCCAGCAGGCAAGTTCGGTATTTACAGCGTTGTTTGCGCGGTTGACTTGAGTCCGCACAGCCGGAACACAGTGTTGCGGGCAGCGCAGATAGCCGAAGAGTTTGGTGCGCAGCTCACCCTAGTTCATATCACCGGTGGGGTAGAGATTTATGGGCCCGGAACGCCCCATATCGTTCCCGAGTGGAAGGCAGAAGTCGTCGGCTATGCCACCCGGGAGATCGCCAAACTTCAGGAAGATCTGGGCACTAAAGCCGAAGTGATCATTGATAGTGGCAATGTCTGCAAGCTGCTGAACCGCGCCGTGGACCAGACAAAGGGAGATGTTCTCGTTATCGGGCACATGCCTTCCGGCGGTCATTTGGGGGAAAACGGGAGTGGCTATGCGATCATTCGCGAGTCGCACATCCCGGTGCTAAGCGTGTGATGGTCCAACGATCCGGGGCACAGCGCGATAGGCGAGTGAGAGTAACGCGCAAGCTTGCCGCCGCGGGCGGAGTACCGAAGTCAGGGCATGAGGAGCGTCTTTTCAGGACAGAAGACGGTACGGGCACGAGGCCTTAACTGCGGCCTGGACAGGGAGGTTCGAAGGTTCGAAAGGGATTCGATAGCAATCTTCGACCGGATCCCCATAACCAGTGCCAGTCTACGGTTGGTTGGCCCCTGACTCTGCGCGACGGTGCGCCAGAGCTTCCCGCGCCCTCGATGGTTTGGCCTTCCCCAGCAACATGCATCGCACCGTACGGAATCTCATGCCCAGCCCCTTGCGCTTGGATTGTACCCATCCCATCCACGACAACCTAGATGGAGCGCCTTTGCCTAGATCTGTGCGCTTTCCGGATATGGTTAGCCGTCTTTTCATCTCAAGACATGTGAAGTCGTCCGCGGAAAGCAGGATGATCGGCTGGTTGGGAAACTGTTGCTTGATATGGCAGGCTACGGCCTCTGCATCCATGCCTTCCTGTTCGTACTCCAGCAGAACCGCAGCCACCGACGTTTCCTCCAACACCTTCATCGCAGTATCGCTGCTCGCCGCGATCTTGACCGAATAACCATGAGATTCTAGAGTCGCTTTGCGAAGCTCTAACATTTGTGGACGGTCGTCGATGCACAACACAGTGGGGGAGCCCATTGCCAAATCTCCTCTTTCGATAGTTACAAGCAGTATTCGGCTGAATGCCGGTCCTATGCGGCGACTGTCTTTGCCTTCCGTTGCGTTACCTCCGACTCTGCTTGCAGCCAATCGTCTAGTTCGTGCTGATCGTCTCTGCCGCGTTGCTCGTACAGTTCGTAGGCACGACAACGGATTTGCTCTTGAATATGACTGGTGGATTCGGTTGTTTGGTCGATTGTCCTTAGCGGAGGGCGCTTTGTGATCGTAGGCTTCATTGTGATGTCACTCCTTTGCAAGTAATGGTTGACGGCCTCTGTTGACGCTCCCTTGCCGCCCCCGGCTATGCAGCTTGAACCTTCGCCAATAGCCAATTCTTGGGTACCGAGTGAAACATCAGTTCGTCTTCAGCGACGGTAAAGTCGATTTCGCAGCGCGGGCACGTGAACTCCCATGGCTCGGCATGGTCACGTCCCACGCCATCCATTGATCTGTAGGCAAACGCCAACTCACCGCAGTCGGGCATCGGACAACTCGACCCTGCCGCAACATCATCGTGCTCGTCCCAGTCATCTGACACGGTGTCCCTCTTTCAACCGCGTTTTTACACGACCTCCGAAGTGCTCTGGCAAACAGGAACTAACGCCACGGAGCAACAGCCCTCTTTCTCGATTTGCCGAGGTAAGGGCGACACCATCAGGAACGCCACGAATCGGCTCTGGGAGCAATACTGGAATCACGCTCCCGTCTTCGCTGAGGTGCAATGTCATCGTTGACGAGCAGCGATAGCAAAGCCAGAAGTATTCCACTCGGTTGGATTTCGAACGGAGCGCCGGATCACTTTCGAGGCGAAAGAGTCTTCCGTCTTCCAGATAGCGAAACGAAGCAGAACACGAAGCATTGGCACACTTGGCGAGCATCATTATGCTCCGAAAGACTCAAGATGCTGGGATTGTTGGCAGTCTTCGTGAACCGCCCTGCCGTTGTCATCGGTTGGCGTGTTGTTGGTGAGCCATACTGGCTTTCGGCAGATGGCGCAAGGGTAGGTGAGTTGTGAGTAGTTCTTGGCGGTAAGCAGCTCTGCGAGCGTGACTGTTCCACTCATTGGACGGTTTTCCTCTCTGATTGGGGATTGTGCGCCGAGGTACGAGTTGAAGCATGTTCACAATTGACCAATCCCTATCTCATATTGGCATCCCGCAGAAGTTTGGTCCGCCGTTCTTCGTATTCCTCACTTGTGATCTCCCCGGCGGCATATCTCCTTTTCAGGACCTGCAAAGGCGATTGCATTTCCCGGTAGGTAGTCCGCCTCACCGGCATCATGAAGGAAAAGAACAACATCCAGAGCAGGATCCAAAAAAACCACCAATACCAATGCATTCCCCAAAAGTAGTACATAGCCAGCCTCCGAAAGCGTGCGGGTTATCGTTTCCCGCCTAGTGACGATGAGTTGGAAATGTCTTCATAGGTCAGCGCGAGCTACTCCATCGGTGATCCGGGCCGCCGCTGACGACTCTCAGCAAGAACTTTGCGAGCCTCTCCGAAATCGACTGCGATAACGGTAGAGCTGGCAGCCATGGTGCGACTGTTCACTATTGGACACTTTTCACAAAGAAATTACGGGTAACTGTCTTCAGCATGAATGCGCGGCACTAGCCCGTGCGGACATTAACTCCGGGTTGCAATCGAACTTTCGAAGGGATTCGATAGCGATCCTCGACGGATCCCGATAACCAGTGCCCGTCTACGGCTGACGCTGCGCAACGTGGCGCCACAACTTCCAGCGCCCTCGAACAGGCTGAGATTGGCCTTCCTCCGGACGAACCGATACGGGCGACGAAGAAACACTTTGAACTCAACGCCGACGAGGTGAATGCCGCATTCTCCGGGGAGATAAGTACCGGCGATTCTGTTCTGGTCGTCCGCGGCCCTGCTCCCCATTAAGTCACAAGGTGGTCGGGTCCTCTGCGGGAAGGCTTGTTCCTGCAACCTGAGCTAAGGTGTTCCCCAATCACGAGAGGGGCGATCTCAGCCATTGCCGATTCGGCATGAGAGTGCACTGTGGCAAGAAATTCACTGGATCCGGGCGTGCCGTGGCAGAATGTCTGTTGAGCAAAATTGCGGGGAGTCCGAGTGATGAATGACTAGGCTTGGAGCGATTGTGTTTAGCGTTGACCGCACAGCACCGGCGACGCGAAGGGTCGGGCCGGCAGTCTTGTGGGCGCTCTCCCTGCTGGTTGGGATCGTGGCAGGTCTGGGGGCCGTGGCATTCCGAGCGCTCATTGCGATTTTTCACAATCTTTTCTTTCTGGGCAGGCTCTCCGCAGCATACGACGCGAACGCGCATACACCAGCAGGCCCCTGGGGACGATTGGTGATTCTTGTCCCCGTTGTCGGGGCCTTCGCTGTGGTTTTCCTGGTGAAGAACTTCGCGCCAGAGGCGAAAGGCCACGGCGTACCGGAAGTCATCGACGCGGTTTTCTACCACAAGGGAGTGATTCGTCCGGTCGTGTCAGTCATCAAGGCACTGGCGTCCGCGCTGTCGATCGGGAGCGGCGGATCCGTTGGCCGTGAGGGACCCATCATTCAGATTGGTTCTTCCTTTGGTTCGACCATGGGACAGCTCTTGGGTCTGCCTACCTGGCAAGTTGTCACACTCATCGCGGCTGGCGCAGGTGCGGGAAT
>Ga0182013_10001400_pt1 | contig 33125 bp, 40 predicted proteins | sample 612S2MmetaG_FD_120487 | JGI IMG/M metagenome (GOLD analysis project Ga0182013, IMG submission 120487) | Permafrost microbial communities from Stordalen Mire, Sweden - 612S2M metaG | ecosystem: Environmental > Terrestrial > Soil > Wetlands > Permafrost | place: Sweden: Stordalen | collected... | reverse complement strand
TGCGGGCGGCAGGCATTTCTGTCTCGGGACGGCGCTCGCACGGCTGGAGCTGAGGATCCTGCTGCAGGAGACCCTCGCCCGCTACCCCGCCATCCACCTCGACGGCACACCCGTGTATGCCGAGTCCCTGTTCATCAACCAGCTGAAGACCCTGCCGGTGAAGCTCGGCGCCTGAACGCCGCCGCGGGGAGCGGAAGGTCCGGGGGAATCACCTAGAGGCGCTAGGTTGCCGGGATGGCAGCTTTCGATGCGGGCCCGCGCACCGCGCCCGAGGACTCCCTCGGCGTGCAGGCGCACGGCCTCGGCAAGCGCTACGGCGAGCTCTGGGCGCTCTCGGATGTGGATCTCGCGGTCCCGCGGGGAACCGTGCTCGGGCTGCTCGGGCACAACGGCGCCGGTAAGACGACCGCGATCAGGATCCTCACAACGCTCGCGCTGCCCACGACAGGGCATGCGAACGTCGCCGGCATGGACGTCGTCGAGCACCCCGAGCGGGTCCGCGAGCGCATCGGCCTCGCCGGCCAGTATGCGACCGTCGACGGCCTGCTGACCGGGCGCGCGAACCTCGAGATGGTCGGCCGGCTCTACCACCTGACGCGCTCCCGCGCGTCAGAGCGCGCAGCCGAGCTGCTCGAGCAGCTCGGCCTCTCCGACGCCGCGGATCGCCTCGCCCGCACCTACTCGGGCGGCATGCGGCGCAGGCTGGACCTCGCTGCGAGCCTGATGGGGGAGCCCGAGGTGCTGTTCCTGGATGAGCCCACCACCGGACTTGACCCGCAGGCCCGCAACGACCTGTGGGAGCTCCTGAGAGGGCTTGTCGATGGCGGCATGACGCTGATCCTGACCACCCAGTATCTGGAGGAGGCGGACCGCCTCGCGGACGCGATCGTCGTGCTCGACCGCGGCCGGATCGTGGCCGAGGGCGCTCCCGCGGAACTGAAGGCCCGCATCGGCGGTGAGCGCATAGAGGTCACGCTCGGCCGCGCCGAGGACCTGCCGGGCGCGCAGAGCGCGCTCGGGGCCTTCACTGACGGGGCCGCGAGCATCGACCCCGCCAGCGCACAGATCACCTTCCCGGTCCGGCCGGGCGCGCGGCTCATGGAGGTCATCCGCGCGCTGGACGCAGCGGACGTCGACGCGCTGGACGTGCACCGCCGCGAGGCCACCCTGGACGACGTGTTCCTCACGCTCACCGGGGGATCGCCCTCCCAGAACGGAAACTCCGCGGGGGATGGCGCGTGAGCGCTCAGCCGTCCGTGCACGAGGTGCCGGGCGCGGGGCTGCGCCTGCGCCGGCAGGTCTCCGACAGCGTCGTGCTCGCACGGCGCAACGTCGCGCATGTCCGTCAGGTGCCGGAGAAGCTGCTGGACGTCACCGTCCAGCCGCTGATGTTCGTGCTCCTGTTCGCGTACGTCTTCGGCGGCGCGATCCATGTCCCGGAAGGCAGCTACAGCCAGTACCTGCTCGGCGGGATCTTCGTGCAGACGCTCACCTTCGGGATAGTCGGGCCGGCGACGTCGATCGCCACCGACCTCACCGAGGGGATAGTCGACCGCTTCCGCTCGCTGCCGACCTCGCGCTCGGCGTTCCTGCTCGGGCACCTGATCTCCGACCTCGGCTCATCGATGCTCGCGCTCGTGATCATGACCGTCGCGGGGCTGATCGTGGGCTGGCGCATCGAGTCGGCCCCCGCGGAAGCGATAGCCGGGTTCGCGCTGCTGATCCTGTTCGCGTTCACGATGCTGTGGATCGGGATGCTGCTCGGCCTGCTCGCGCGCACACCCGACGCGGTCACCGGGGTCGCGTTCATCGTGATCTTCCCGCTCACGTTCATCGCGAACACGTTCGTGCCCGCCGCGAGCCTGCCGACCGTGCTGCGCGAGATCGCGGAGTACAACCCGATCAGCGCAGTATCGGCTGCGGTCCGCACGCTGTTCGGCAACCCGACCGCGATACCCAAGAACCCTCCGTGGCCGCTCGAGCATCCCGTCCTCGCCAGCGTCCTGTGGTGTCTGGCGGGCCTGGTGGTCGTGATACCGCTGACGATCCGCCGCTACCGCGTGCGGACCGCCGGCTGAACGCGGTGGCCGCTCCGGCCACGCTGCGCACCGACCGGCTGCTGCTGCGCAACTGGACGGCCGTGGACGCGGCGCCGTTCGCCGCGATGAACGCCGACCCGCTGGTCATGGAGCACTTCCCGAAGGCGCTTGACGCACAGGAGTCAGCGGAGATGATGGAGCGCCTGCAGCACGCGATACGCCGCGACGGATTCGGCTTCTGGGCGGTCGAGGTCAATGGGAGCGGCCTTCTCGCCGGTTTCGTGGGCCTGCAGCGGGTCACGAACGCCGCGCTCGCGTTCGCGGGCGCCGTGGAGGTCGGCTGGCGCCTTGACCGGGCCTTCTGGGGCCGGGGCATCGCGAGCGAGGCCGCGCGGGCGGCAAGCGAGTTCGCGTTCACAACCCTCGGGGTGGACGAGCTCATCGCCTACACGGCGGCCCGCAACGAACGCTCGCGCCGCGTGATGCGGAGCCTGGGCATGGTCCGGGACCCGGTCGAGGACTTCATGTTCCCGTCGCTGGCGGCCGATGACCCGATCGCCCCGCACGTTCTCTACCGGATCGGGCGCGAGAGCTGGACGGCGCTCCGCGGGTAGCGGGTACGCCGCGCCGCCCGCTCCGTTCGGGACGCCCGCCCGCCCGCCTATGCTCGGGGCATGTGCGGCCGCTACACGAACACGAAGGGCCCTGAAGAACTAAACGAGCGCCTCGGAATGCCGATCTCCTCGCCGGCGGGCACGCACCGCTTCAACATCGCCCCGACCGAGGAGGTGCTGGCGGTCGTCGAGCACGACGGGGAGCTGCAGGCCCGGATGCTCCGCTGGGGGCTGCTTCCGCACTGGTCCACGGACCTGAAGGGCGCCGCGAAGATGATCAACGCCCGCATGGAGAGCGTGATGAGCAAGCCGTCCTTCAGGGACCTCGTGCCCAAGGCCTCCCACCGCGCCCTCCAGATCGCGGACGGCTACTTCGAGTGGATCAAACCCGAGCGCCGGGGAGAGCCGCGCCAGCCGTTCTTCTTCCAGGTCGACGGCGGCGAGCCGTTCGCGTTCGCCTCGCTGTGGACGACCGCGAGGATCGGCGGGGAGCTGATCCGCAGTGTGACGCTGCTGACCTGCGACTCCTCTCCGAACCGCACGGCCGCGGCGATCCACGACAGGATGCCGGTGATACTCGCGGACGACGAGGCGCGCAGGGCATGGCTGGACCCGTCGCTCGGGGCGCAGGAAGCACTCGAGCTGTGCACCGCGCTGGCGGCCGAGCGCATCAGCGCCCGGCCTGCGAACCCCGCCGTCAACAAGGTCACCTCACCCGAGGGACCCGAGCTTCTGCTCGCCCCCGCCTGAGCTATGCGGTGATCCAGCGGCGCGGGTTTTGCACGAAGATCGTGTCGAAGAGCGCGTCGTCCATCACGCCCATCTCCCTCAGCGCAGGGACGACCTCGTCGAACACGAGCGTCATCGACCAGTTGTGCACGGCGCCGCTGCCCTCGAGGATCGCCACGGTCTCAGGGGGGAACCAGTCGATCGTGGCGCAGTAGTCCTGCGAGATCATCAGCCGCTCGCCGTGTCCGCGGCGGATGAGCTCAGCCGCCGTCTCGTTGCGCTTGTCGATCGGCAGATACATCTGCAGCCCGTAGCGGTCCAGGCCCACATAGACGCCCTTCTCGAGCAGCCCCTCGATGTAGCCCACGTCCTCGCTGTCGCCGCAGTGGGCGATCTGCACGGCCGCGGGGTCGACGCCCTCCTCGAGGAAGATCTCGACCTGCCGCGGCCCGGTCGCGACGGCCGGCATCGAATGGGCCATGATCGGCGCACCGGTGCGGATGCTTGCGCGCGCGCACGCACGGTGGATCTTCTCGACGTTCTCCGTGACTCCCGCAGCGTCGGCCGCGCACTTCAGGAACGCGGCGCGGATCCCGGTCCCCTGGATGCCCTCCTCGATGTCGCTGACGAAATGCTCCGCCATCGCGTCGACGTCGCGGTTCTCGAAGTAGTGAGGGAGGTAGTCGTAGCTGTAGATCCCCGTGCACGCGAGGATGCGCACGCCGGTCTCCTCGGCGACCCGCTTCATGAAGCGCACGTCGCGGCCGCCGAACATCGCCGTGGGGTCGAAGATGCTCTGCACCCCGCGCTCCTTCGCCGCGCCGACGGCCTGCAGGGCGGCGTCGAGCTCGGCCTGCTCGTCATACCTGCCGGGCCACTCCACGGCGACCGCCTCGTCACGGAAGCGCACATGCTCGTGAACGAGCGTGACGCCGAGATCCTGGGACTCTGCCGGGCCCTGCACAGTCTGAACGGTTGACATCTCTCTCCCTCGTTTGGTCAGCGAAGCGGCTTGCCCCACGTCGTGTCGGCGCGCAGGGCGGCCTTCATCAGCTTGCCCCCCGGGTTGCGGGGCAGCGGAGCCTCACGCACCTCTATGTACTGCGGGACCTTGAAGTCCGCCAGGTGGGCGCGGCAGTGCTCGAGGATCGCGTCGTTGTCGATCTCGGCGCCGGCGGCGGGCACGATCACGGCGCCCACCTTCTCGCCCATCATGTCGTCGGGGACCGCCACGACCGCGGCCTCCCCGACACCGGGTGCGCCCGCGAGCACGTTTTCCACCTCGAGCGAGTAGATGTTCTCCCCGCCCCGGTTGATCATGTCCTTCTTGCGGTCGACTATGTAGAGCAGGCCGTCCTCGTCGATGCGCGCCAGGTCGCCAGTGTGCAGCCACCCGTCGACGAAGGCCTCGGCTGTCGCCTCGGGCTTGTTCCAGTAGCCCGCGACGACGTTCGGGCCACGGACGAGCAGCTCGCCCACACCCGTGTCCGGGTCGGGCTCATCCAACGCGACGTCCACGACCGGCATCGCAAAGCCCACGGAATCCGCGTGGTCCGCGGCCTCCTCATGGGGAAGGAAGGACGTCAGCGAAGACGTCTCGGTCAGGCCGAACCCGTTACCCACGCGCGCGGCAGGGAACGCCTGCTTGATCGCGTGCACCAGGCTCTCGGCGATCGGGGCCCCGCCATATGACACCCAGCGCACCCGGCTGACATCGAGCTCGGCAAAGCGCGGGTGGCGAAGGACGGCGTGGTAGATCGCGGGCACAGAGACGAGCTGGTTGACGCCGTTCTCGCCTACCGCCCTGAAGAACCCGTCGAGGTCCAGGGGCCCGGAGAGGATCTCGATCCTGCCTCCGAGCTCGAGCACCGGGATCAGCTGGCTGTTGCAGCCCGTCACATGGAACAGCGGCACCGACACCAGCGTCGAGATCCCCGGTCCCTGCGAACGGTCCGTGTCGAGGCAGCGGAACGCGTTCTCGCTGTTGGTCATGAAGTTCGCGTGCGTCGTCATCGCGCCCTTCGGGAAACCGGTCGTGCCGCTCGTGTAGAAGATCGCCGCGATCTCCGACGGCTGCAGGTCCTCGACGACGGTGGGCTCGCCGACCGGCAGCAGCACATCGGGCTCGAACGTGTACACGGCGCCGCAGTCACCCACCACGTATGCGACCTCCTCCTCGGTCAGCCGCGTGTTGACCGGCACGACCGTTGCACCGACCATCTGGGCGCCGAAGAACGCGAGCACCCAGTCGATGCCGTTGGGCAGCCTTATGGCCACGCGGTCGCCGCGCGCCACACCCGCCGCGCGAAGGCCGCCGGCGACGCGGGCCGCACGATCCCACAGCTCGGCGTAGCTCACCGAGTCGCCGCCGACCTCGAGCAGCGCGGTCGCGGAGCGCTCGCGCTCCACGCTCGCACGAAGCATGTGCACCAGCGAGTCGGGGCGGTCGGTGTAGAAGGCGACGCCGTCGGGACCGTGCTCAACCCCGCTCTCATCGAATGGGTTGCGTCCTCTTGGCCACGGTGTGATCATCGCGCTCCTCTCCCGGTCGTCAACGCCAGCAGACTACCTCCAGCCGCATGCGGGCGGCGGGCGCACTCACGCGGCGAGGTGCTTGCCGGCGAGCGCCTGCACGGTGCCGGCGGTCCTCATCGTCATCGGTCCGAGGACCGACTCGATCGCGGCCATGTCCAGCGTGGAGTCCAGCGTCCCGGCGTGGGGAAGCCAGTGCATCTCGAGCGGGCCGAACGCGACTTCATCACGCTCGCCCGCCATCTGCGTGATCCGCCGCCGCGCCGCGGCCGAGGGCGGCGCCCCGAGGAGCGCGACCTGCGGCTTGCCGGCGGACGCCTGCAGCGACTCGGCCCCGAACGGCCGGTGCGCCGCGATCGCGAGAACCTGCGCGCGCGTGCGCACGAACACGGGCACGGGATAGCCGAGGCGGGAGGAGAGGCCCTGCTCGATCTCGTCCCCGACGTCGGCGGCCTCGCGCGGCTCGGCCGCGAACACGACATTGCCGCTCGCACGAAAGCACGCGGCATCCATCAGCCCGATCTCGGTGCAGATCGTGCGCAGCTCCTCATTGGTGATGCGATGGCCCCCGACGTTCATGCCGCGGAGAAATGCTGCGTAGCGCTCCATCGCCGCCAGCGTAGCGCCGCCCGCCGAAGGCGGGGGAGGGGTACCCTCAGCTGCAGGAAATCCACTACAGGGGGAGGCGCAACATGCCCGGTGAGCTGACGCTGTATGTCTGCCACATAGATGAAGGCGGCCCAAAGCCGCACGCGTGCCGCCGTTCGATCGAAGCTCTGAGGGAGAACGGCCATGACTTCAACAAGGTCATCGCCGGAAAAGGCATTCCGTTCGGCCTGTTCACGAAGGGCAAGCGGCCGGAGCTGAAGGAGCTGAGCGGCCAGGAGAAGCTGCCGGTGCTCGAGCTCCCCGACGGATCGACGGTCAACGGCAGCGCGAACATCATCGCGTGGGCGAAGGCGCACGCGCCAGCTCAGGTCGCCGTCCCGCCGGCCGGGTAGCCCCACCCGCCGCGGCGCAGGTCCTCGCTCAGCCTGAAGAACCCCACGACTCCCTAATCCTCGCCCGGCGCCGCCGCGTCGAACGGGTGTCGCCTCGCCACCGCGGCCATCCCGCGTTCGGGGGGTTGAACCCCGTTGCGCCGGGCGCCATTTCGTAGACGCTGGCCCCAGCTCGCGTGCTCACGCGGCGAACACGCCGGGAGCGCTCCTCCCAACCTCCCGAGTCTCAGACAGCGGCGGCCGAACGCGGGCGGTCCGCGAGGATCGCCGCGATGTGCGAGCGGTGAAGCCCGGCTCCGCCGAGGAGCACCGCGTCAAGCTGGGCGCGCTTGTAGAGCCAGTGCACGTCGGCCTCCCAGGTGAAGCCGATTCCCCCGTGCATCTGTATCGCGGCCGCTGTGACGTCGCGCCCGGCCTGCGACGCCGAGGCCTTCGCCATCGCCGCCGCCTCTCCCAGCGCGGCCGGGTCGGCGTCGGCGGTCCATGCCGCGAACGCCGCCGTGGAGCGTGCCCGCTCGGTGTCGAGCAGCATCTGCGCGCATCGGTGGGAGACGGCCTGGTAGGAACCGACGGGCACGCCGAACTGGCGGCGGTCCTTGACGTACGCGACGGTCATCTCCAGAGCCTGCTCGCTGACGCCGACGAGCTCCGAGCTGATCGCGACGAGGGCCCTGTCGACCCCGCCCGCCACATCGCCCGGCATGTCCTCACCGGCTGCTCCCGCGAGGACGCGGGCCGCCGGACGCGTCGGGTCGATCGACGCGATGGGAGTCACCTCGGCCTGCGAGGCGTCGAGCACGGCGGCGCCGTCGTCGCCCACGAGCACGATCACGTCGGCCCCTGTCGCGCCGATCACGAGCTCCGCGACACCGTCGCGGGAGTTGCCGAGAGCACCGGTGATCTCGCCGGAGGCCAGCGCGGGCAGCCAGCGCTCGCGCTGGGCGGCGGATCCGGCGTGTTCGATGAGCGTCGCCGCGAGCACCGTCGGCAGGAACGGAACGGGGGCGAGGACGCGGCCGAGCTCCTCGCACAGGATCGACAGCTCGATCCGCCCGAGTCCCTGGCCGCCGTTCTCCTCGGACACCGCGATACCGGGCCAGCCGAGCTCGCACAGCTCCGCCCAGAGCGCGCCGTCCGCGGTTCCGGCCTCCGCATGCTCGCGCACGCGGTCGGGTTTCGCGCGCTCGGCGAGAAGGTCCCGTGCGGTGCGCTGAATGTCACGCTGGTCGTCTGAGAGACCGAAATCCACTGCTAAGCCCCTGCCTTCAGACGGGGAAGTCCCAGAACACGCTCGGCGACGATGTTCTTCAGCACCTCGGTGGTGCCGCCCTCGATCGTGTTGCCGCGTGCGCGCAGGAGCTCGTAGCTCCAGCTCGTGCCGCTCGTGAGCGCCTCCGGGCCGATGATGTCGACCGCGAGCTGCGTCAGCATCTGGTTGGTTTCCGACCACAGCCACTTCACGAGCGAACCCTCGGGGCCGGGCTGACCGTACTTTTCGGTGTCGGTGAGACCCTTCCACGCAAGCAGGCGGATCGACTCGCAGCGGACGTGCAGGTCGGCGAGCGCCTGACCGTAGCCGCCGTCCTCGAGCAGGCCGCGCTCGGCGGCAGCGTCGATCAGGTCGTCGAGCAGCTGGCGAAGGCGGATCTGCAGGACGAAACCGAGGCCGGCGCGCTCGTTCATCAGCGTCGTGAGCGCTACCTTCCATCCGTTGCCGACGCCGCCGACGACGTTCGCGTCAGGGATACGCGCCTCCTCGATGAAGAGCTCGTTGAACTCCGCCTCACCGGTGATCTGGCGCAGCGGCCTGACCTGGACGGCAGCCTGGTCCATGTCCATCAGGAAGTACGTGAGCCCCTTGTGCTTGGCGGCCTCACCGTCGGTGCGTGCGACGAGCATGCACCACTTCGAGTACTGCGCGCCGCTGGTCCACACCTTCTGGCCGGTGATCACCCACTCGTCGCCGTCCTTGACCGCGCGGGTCTTCAGCGCAGCGAGGTCGGACCCCGCGTCCGGCTCTGAGAAGCCCTGGCACCAGATCTCCTCGCCGGAGAGGATCGGGGGCAGGTACCGCTCCTTCTGCTCGGGTGTTCCCCAGACCATCAGCGTGGGGCCGCCCAGGAGCAGGCCGAGCACGTTCGCAGGGAGCGGGACCCTCGCACGGCCGATCTCTTCGAAGTAGATCGCGGACTCGGTCGGAGTGGACCCGCGCCCGCCGTACTCGGTCGGCCAGCTCGGCGCCGCCCAGCCGCCGTCGTACATCCGCCGCTGCCAGTCCCGGCGCCAGCGGTAGTGCGCGTCCTCGCCGCCCTCGGTGGGCTCGGCGCTCGGAGGGTTCGCGGCGAGCCACGCGCGGATCTCGTCGCGGAACGCGCTCTCCTGTGGGCTGAACGTCAGATCCATCGCTGCCGCGGAAGAGTACCTATTCCCGCGACGCGGGGCCACGTGGCGCAGCCCCCCGGCCCGCACGAGCGTGCAGACGGCGGCCGTCGCGATGCCCGGCTGTTATCCGCCGGCCCCTATAGATTCGGGGGTCATGTCCGATCGCGACTCAGCTCTGAGCGTCGCGCACATGGACGCGGACGCGTTCTACGTCTCGATCGAGCTGCGAAGACACCCGGAGCTGCGCGGCCTGCCGGTCGTCGTGGCGGGCACCGGTCCGCGGGCAGTGGTCACAACCGCGAGCTACGAGGCGAGGAAGTTCGGGGTGGGCTCGGCGATACCCGCCTCGCGTGCGCGGCGCCTGTGTCCCGGCGCGGTGTTCCTCCCGCCCGACTTCCCGACCTACCGCGAGGCCTCTGCGCAGATCATGGGGATCGTGCGGGAGCACGTCGAGACCGTCGAGGTGGTCGGCCTTGACGAGGCATACCTGGACCTCTCCGGGCTGTTCTCGCCGCGGGCTGCGATGCGACGTCTGATCGCCGAGATCCGCGCCGAGACACAGCTCACGTGCTCGGTCGGGATCGGCCCCAACAAGCTCGTCGCGAAGGTCGCCTCCGACGCCGAGAAGCCCGCGGGCTTCGTGGTGCTCACACGCGAGCAGGCATGCGAGCGCTTCGCGGGCAGACCTCCGTCCCTGATCCCGGGCATCGGGCCGAAGACCACAGCAAGGCTAACGGCGCTCGGCGTGTCGAGCCTCGCGCAGATGGCTGCGCTCCCCGAGCAGGTACTCCTGGACACGTTCGGTGCGAACCTCGGGCGCGACCTCGCCAGGCGGGCGCGGTTCGAACACGACGGCGAGGTTGCGGCGGCACGCAAGGTCGTCTCGGAGTCGCGGGAGCGCACCTTCGACGTCGACGTGCACGACCCGGCTGAGCTGCAGGCCGCGATGAGCAGGATGGCGGTCGAGCTCTGCGAGAGCCTGTGCGCCCACGGGCGCAGCGGCAGGACGATCGGCATCAAGGTGCGTCTGGACGACTTCACGACCGCCACCCGTGCGCACACCCTCGGGGAGCCGACATGCGACCCGGCCGTCGTCGGCGCCCATGCGCTGCGCCTGCTCGAGGAATACTCGCCCGCCCGGCCCGTCAGGCTGCTCGGCGTTCGCGTCGCCGGGCTCGCCGCCACGGGTCCCGCGCAGCGTGCCGATGAGCCCGGCTCCTGCGACGCGCAGGGCGCCGAGGGCGGACAGCTCGCGATGCTCCTGTGAGCGGACTGTGTCTAGGATCCGGCGATGGCCCTCGCCCAGGTCGGTGACATACAGCTCGACTACGAGCGCACCGGGGCCGGCGAGCCGCTGCTGACGATCATGGGGATGAGCGGCACGGCGCTGCACTGGGGCGAGCCGTTTCTGCAGCCTCTCCGCGAGAGCCTCGAGGTGATCACATACGACCACCGCGGCGTCGGCGCCAGCAGCCGCCTTGAGGGGCCCCTGTCGATCGCCCTGATGGCACGGGACGCCGCGGGTCTGCTGGACGCACTCGGGATCACCGGCGCACACGTTCTCGGGATCTCGATGGGCGGGATGATCGCGCAGGATCTCGCGCTCTCGCGCCCGGACCTCGTGCGCACGCTCACGATCGGCTGCAGCTACTGCGGAGGGCCCGGCAGCGCGCTGCCCGGCCCCGAGGTGATGGGCAGGCTGACAGAGGCGATGCTGTCGGGGGACAGGCAGAAGGCTCTGCGGGCCGGGTGGGAGGCGAACATCTCGCCCGCGATGCGCGATGACCGGGAGCTGTATGAGCGCTACCTCGCGGTCGCCGCGCAGCGCGCGGTGGCCGTCCCGGTCGTGATGGCGCAGCTCCAGGCGGCCGCAGCGCACGACACGAGCTCAAGACTGGGCGAGCTTGAGATGCCGACACTGGTGGTGCACGGCACCGAGGACGAGATGCTCCCTGTCCAGAACGGCCGCCTGATCGCGTCGCTGATCCCAGGGTCGCGGCTCGAGATCCTGGACCCCGTCGGGCACCTGTTCTTCTGGGAGCGCCCGCAGCAGTCCGCGCAGCTCATCATCTCCCACGCGCTCGCGCAGACCTGAGGTGCCAGGTGCTCCCAACGATCTGATCGTCGCCTCCGGCGACGTCACCCTCTCGGGTGAGATGGCCGGGGAGGGGCAGGACGTCGTGCTGCTGCACGGGCTGACCGCCACACGCCGCTATGTGGTGATGGGCTCGCGCTCGCTCGAGCGCTCGGGCAGGCGGGTGATCTCCTACGACGCGCGCGGCCACGGCAGGTCGATGCCCGCTCCCGGCGGCGAATACGGCTACGGCCACCTGTCCGAGGACCTGCTCGCGGTGCTGGACGCGGCCGGAGTCGCACGCGGCGTCATCGCCGGGGCATCCATGGGCGCGCACACCGCGGCGCGCTTCGCGCTCGAGCACCCCGAGCGGGTGTCGGCGCTCGCACTGATCACGCCGGCATACGAGCCCGACGGGCTGCGCGAGGAGCAGGACATCGCACGCTGGGACGCACTCGCCCGCGGGCTGCGCGCGGAAGGCGTGGACGGCTTCGTGCGCGCGTACGACATGGACGCGGTGCCCGAGGTGTGGCGCGCGACGGTGGAGACGGTCCTGCGTCAGCGGCTCGCGGCACACGAGCACCCGCTGGCCGTCGCCGACGCGCTCGAACGCGTGCCCCGCTCCCGGCCGTTCGAAGCGATCGCGGACCTGCGGGGAATATCGGTCCCGACACTCGTGGTCGCCAGCCGCGATGAGGCCGACCCGGGGCATCCGCTGCACGTAGGCGAGCAATGGGCGAGCACGATCGCGGGCGCGACGCTGCTCGTCGAGGAGGCGGGGCCGCCACCGCGCTCGCCGATCGCCTGGCAGGGAGGCCAGCTGTCGCAGGCGATCGCCGAGCTCTGCGAACGGACTACGTGATAGCGTACGAGCGTACGTGATCATGCCCCCAGGTTGGAGGTGCCCATGCCGGTGCGAGAGTGGGACGGAGCGAGCTATGACCGGATCTCCGGAACGATGGAGGCGATGGGCCTGGGTGTCCTGGCGAGGCTCGAGCTCGACGGCTCGGAGAGCGTGCTTGACGCGGGGTGCGGCTCCGGACGGGTGACGCAGGCGCTGATCGAGCGTCTGGCGCAGGGGCGGGTCATCGGGGTCGACGAGTCGCCGTCGATGATCGCCGCCGCCCGTGAGAGGCTCGGGGACGCCGCGGACCTGCGCGTCGGCGATCTGCTCGAGCTCGAGCTCGAGAGCCCGGTGGACGCGGTCCTCTCGACCGCGACGTTCCACTGGATCGCCGATCACGACCGGCTGTTCTCGCGGCTCCACGCGTGTCTGCGGCCGGGTGGCCGGCTCGCCGCCCAGTGCGGGGGGGAGGGGAACATCGAGATACTGCGCGCCCGTGCGGGCGTGGTCAGTGCCCGTGCCCCCTACGCCGAGCACCTCGCCGGCTGGCGGGCCCCCTGGAACTACCAGGCGGCCGAGCCCACCCGCGAGCGGCTGCTGAAGGCGGGCTTCGCGTCGGCCGAGTGCTGGCTGACGCCGGCGCCCGCGGAGCCGCAGGAGCCCAGGGAGTACCTGCAGACGATCGTCCTCGGGCCGATCGTGCAGAGGCTGGCGCAGGAGCTGCGCGGCCCCTACATGGACGAGGTCATGCAGGAGCTCGGAGCGCCCGTGACCATCGACTATGTGCGCCTGAACATCGACGCGATCGCCTGAGAGAACTCACCGCATCCGGGGTAATGGCACGTCGCCGACATCGCGCTAACGTCACGTGAGGCCGACCCGGCTCGGCGCATCCCGGTGAACGGCTGGCGGTTACAAGCGACGAAGAGGAGAACGACGATGGCGATCACCACAGGCTCCGCGCATCTTCCCGCGCTCGGCGAGCACCAGCGGCAGGAAATCGGCAACGAGCTCCAGGCGGAGCTCATCGAACTGATCGACCTGTCGCTTCTCGGAAAGCAGCTGCACTGGAGTGTCGTGGGCCCGGGCTTCAGGCCGCTGCACCTGCAGCTCGACGAGCTGATCGACGCCTGGCGTGATGCCGGTGACGTGGTCGCCGAGCGCGCCGTCGCCCTCGGCTTCTTTCCCGAAGGCCAGGCGCGTGCGGTTGCCGCCGACAGCCCGGTCGAGGGCGTCGAGCGCGGCCCGATCGAGGATCACGCCGTCATCCAGCAGCTCGCGATCCGTCTCGCGGGAGTAGCCGAGCGCACACGCGAGCGGATGGACCGCCTCGCCGAGCTCGACTCCGCATCCGAAGACGTGCTCGTCGGAGTCATCCGCTCGCTCGAGGAGCAGCTGTGGATGATCCGCGCCCAGCTGCCCCACGGCCGCTGAGGACACGAGCCGCTGGCCGGGCTAGAGGACCGCGGCGCCGGGACGGTCCTCGCCGACCTCGGCTCCGCTGAGCAGCGCCGCATAGCGGCCGCCGAGCGCCACGAGCTCATCATGGGTGCCGCGCTCGACGATGTGCCCGGAGTCGAGGACGAGGATCTGGTCCGCGTCGCGGATCGTCGAGAGACGGTGCGCGATCGCGATGGTCGTGCGCCCGCGTGAGAGCTCGTCCAGCGCCTGCTGCACCGCACGCTCTGTCTCGGTGTCCAGCGCCGAGGTCGCCTCGTCGAGAATCAGCACGGGCGGGTTCCGGAGCACCGTGCGCGCGATCGCTATCCGCTGCTTCTCGCCGCCGGAGAAGCGGTAGCCACGCTCGCCGACGGGGGTGTCATAGCCCTCGGGCAGGGAGGAGATGAGGTCGTGTATCTGAGCCGCCCTCGCGGCGTCCTCGACCTCCTGGTCGGTGGCGTCCGGGCAGGCGAAACGCAGGTTCTCGCGGATCGAGGAATGAAACAGGTATGTCTCCTGTGAGACCAGGCCGACCGTGGCGGCGAGCGATGCGAGCGTCATGTCGCGGATGTCCACGCCGTCGATCGTCACCGAGCCTCGCTGGGGCTCATACAGGCGCGCGACGAGATAGGCGAGCGTGGTCTTGCCCGACCCGGTCTCGCCGACGAGGGCTGTTCGCGTCCCCGCGGGTATATCGGCGTCTATGCCCTCGAGCGTCCACGGCGCCTCCTTCGCGTAGCGGAAGCACACGTCGCGCAGCGCGACGTCGCCGCGGACCCCGGTCAGCTCGCGCGCGCCGGGTCGCTCGACGATGTCGACCGGCAGGTCCAGGTACTCGAAGATCCGCCCGAAGAGCGCCAGCGAGGTCTGCACTTCAAGGCCCACCGACAGAAGCTGCTGCATCGGGAAGAGCAGGCGCGTCTGCAGCGTCGTGAACGCCACGACCGTCCCGATCGAGATCAGGTCCTGGCCCTTGGAGATGCTGTAGCCGGCGAACCAGTAGACCGCGGCGGGCATGATCGCGAAGCTCATCTGGACCGACGCCATCCGCCAGCGTCCCGCCATCCGCGCGCGGACCTCGAGGTCCGCGAGTTCGCTGGACTCCGAGGAGAAGCGGTCGACGAGCTCGCTCGAGCGCCCCATCGTCTTGCCCAGCAGGATCCCTGAGACCGACAGGGACTCCTCGACCAGCGTCGACATGTCCGCGAGTCGTCCCTGGCGCACGGACTGGATGCGCCTGCGCTCATTCCCGACACGGCGCGTCAGCCAGACGAAGAACGGCAGCAGCACGAGCGAGAAGAGCGTCAGCTGCCAGCTGAGCGCGAACATCGCCACGACCGTCGCCGTGACGGTTGCGACGGTCGACACGGTCGACGTGGCCGTGCTGGTGACGACATCGTCGATGCCGCCGATGTCGTAAGCGATGCGCGCCTGGACCTCGCCCGAGCGGGTGCGGGTGAAGAACGCGAGCGACATCCTCTGCAGGTGCGCGTAGACGGCGGCGCGCAGGTCGTGCATCACACGCTGGCCGACCTGGTTTGAGATCCACGTCTGCGCCACGCCGATGACGCCGTTGATGATCGCCAGGGCGATCATTCCGGCGACCATCCACGTCAGCAGTTCCAGGTTGTGGTTGACGATCCCTTCGTCGACCGCTTCGCGCAGCAGGAACGGCGAGGCGACGCTGAGGATCGAGCCGAGGACGATCAGGGCGAGCAGGGCCCCGAGACGTACTTTGTATGGAATGAACAGGCGCCCGATCCTGCGCAGCGAGACGGGACGGTCGGGTTTGTCCTCCGGGCGCACCGGCTGTTTTTCAGAGCGGCGGCCTTCACCGCGTCCGTGGCCGTGGGCGAATGGCTGAGAACTCACGCGGCTGACTTTAGAAGCTGGCGCTCACGCCAGATGCGGTGTCACGCGCCGCCGGCCATCTCCAGGATCGCCTCCAGGGATGAGGGCTCGGCCGGGAGGTCCGCCAGCGATGCCGCGACCTGGGCGGCCTGCTCGATCGTCGCGGAGGGCGTCTCGGCGACCCATCGCGCCAGCCAGCGCAGCGACCACAGGTCGAACTCCCTCGGGCTCTCGCGGGCGATCAGCGGAAGGAACCTGGAGGCGGTCGCGAGGTCGATAGGCCGGCCTCTCTCGGCGCGCAGTTCGTCGGCGAGTTCGATCGCGAAGCGCAGCTCGCCGCGATCGAGTGCGGCGTCGAGCTCAACGCCCGGTTTCCAGGGCCGTGGTCCCATACGAACACATGTTCGCATAGGCGTCAAGTGCGAGGCGCTCAGACGTTCACCGCCCATCACCTGTTCATACGCGCGAGCGGGCCCCGCGGTTGGCGCGACTCGCGTCGCCCGGACGCGCGAGAGGCGGCCGGCGGCCGCCTCTCGCATTGTTGTTGTCCGGGCGCTTTGCCCGCGGTCTGACTGACTACCAGGTGCTGTTCTGGCAGCCGCCGCCTTCAGAGCCGGTCTTGCCCGTCGGCGTGCAGCTGCGTTTGATTTCGCCGTTCGCCAGACGTTCGATCGTGAAGCTGTGGTTGGCGGTCACGGACTGCGCCGTGACTTTGTAGGTCGTTTCCGTGCCGGTGGCCGCTGACAGGTAGGCGTTGCCGCCACCGGCAGCGATCTGGATGGTCGGCTCGTATTTCTTGAGTTCTTCCGGCGAGATGCCTGCGTAGCTGCCGTTGTGGTCGGTCGCGTACGTCTCCGCCGTCGTCTGCGCAGTTCGGGCGAGCTCCTTTGCCGACGAGTCGGTGGCCTTGCTCTTCTGGCTCAGGAACGACGGGATGGCGATCGCGGCGAGGATGCCGATGATCAGGATCACGACGAGGAGCTCGATCAGCGTGAAGCCGCGCTCCTCTCGCATCCGTGGATGGAGTCGAGGGTTCATGCGAACCTATCGGCGTGCGATAAGCCATGTTTATGTCCGGGCGAGATTTCCCAAGCCGTAGGGGTTTTCCCGCGGGAACATCGGGGGATGCCGGTACTGGGGTGGTGCCCGCGACGGTACCCTTGATCATGCCGTGGAGCGCGCAGACACCACCCTCGCTGCGGATAGCGCGCCGGCGAGCCCAGCGTAGGATAGGAAACCACCGTGTTTGCAGGCAATATGGATCTTTCGGCGACCGAGACGCGCGTGCTCGGATGCCTGCTTGAGAAGCAGCGCACCACGCCCGACGCGTATCCGCTGTCGCTGAACGCCCTGCGCCTGGCCTGCAACCAGTCCACCAACCGCGAGCCCGTCGTGGATTACGACGACGCGGCGATCAGGGATGCACTGCACCACCTCGAACGCCGCGGCCTGACCCGTCTGGCCAGCGGCGCCGGCAGCCGTGCCGCCAAGTACCGCCACCTTCTCGCGGACGCGCTGCCGATGGACGGCGGGGAGCAGGCCATCATCTGCGTGCTCATGCTGCGCGGCCCGCAGACCCCGGGTGAGCTGAAGGGCCGCACGGAGCGCATGCACCCATTCGCCGAGCTGCAGGCGGTCCACGAGACACTCGATGCCCTCATCGGGCGCGGCCTCGTGGCGCGCCTGGAGCGCCGTCCCGGCCACAAGGAGGAGCGCTATGCGCAGCTCCTGTCGGCCGATGAGCACTCCGATGCGCCATCCGGCGCCCTCGTCGCGGCGCCCGCCCGCGACCACGCGGCCGCGGACGAGCACGACCTGCACGCCCGCGTGGCGCGCATTGAACGCGAGATCGCGGAGCTCCGCGCGGCCGTCGGCCTTCAAGATGGTCAGGTGCCGGCGTGATGCACGGCGTCCTGCTCCTCACCGCATCCTCGGATGCCGGCACGGGGGTCGGCATACCGATCGCCGTCGCGGCAGGCCTCGTCTCCTTCCTCTCGCCGTGCGTGCTGCCGCTGGTGCCCGGCTACCTGTCGACCGTCATCGGTGTAACACCCGCCGACCTGAAAGAGGGGGTGGGGGCACGCCGCGTGCTGCCGCCGGCGCTGCTCTTCATAGCCAGCTTCTCGGCGATCTTCATCCTGCTCGGCATGAGCGCGACTGTGATCGGCTCCACGCTGAACACCCACAAACACGCGCTCGAGCAGGTCGGCGGGGTCCTGATCATCCTGATGGGCATCGCGTTCCTTGCGACCCCGTTCATCGACAGGCTCAACTGGGAGTGGCACTCCCAGAAACTGCAGCATCTCGCCGGCCGCGGCGGCCCGCTGCTCGCGGGCGCCGCCTTCGCGATCGCGTGGACGCCGTGCACCAGCATCACGCTCGGGGCGATCCTGACGGAGGCGGCGATCTCCAGCTCGGCACTGCACGGCGCGCTGCTGCTCGCCTGCTACTCCGCGGGTCTTGCGATCCCGTTCCTGCTGATCGCACTCGCGTTCGAGCGCATGACTCTCGGGCTGGCGGTGATCAAGCGCCATTTCCCGGTGATAATCGGCGTCGGCGGGGCGGTGATGATCGTGCTCGGCGTGATGATCATCACCGGCGAGTTCACGACCTTGAACGCTCGAGCGAATGAAATGCTCCAGGGCACCGGCCTGGACGTCTCGAGCATCTGACGCCGGAGGGCCTCAGCTGACCGGCGTGCGGGGCGTCTGAACCTCCGGCGCCGGAGCCGCCTGCCTGCGGCGCTCGCGGTAGCGCCTTTCCCACGCCTCCTGGTTGCGCTTGGCGTCCAGGACGAACGGCGAGTAGCCGATCGCCTTGATGATGGCGCGGTTGATCAGAGAGTCCGGTTCGGGCATGGGACGCAGGAAGTCGACGAACAGGACCACGCGGGTCTCGTCGGTGTCGTTCCAGACCTCATGGTCGAAGGTGTCGTCGAAGATCATGCTGCGGCCCGCCTCCCAGTGGCGGATGTCCTGGCCGACGCGGATGCGGGATGCCTCGGCGTCCTCGGGGACCATCAGCCCGAGGTGGTAGCGCAGGACGCCCTTGTAGGGGCCTCGGTGCGGGAGGATGTGCTTCCGCGGGGAGAGGATGGAGAACATCGCAGTGCTCATGCCCGGGATCTCCCGCATCAGCTCGGCCGTTCTCGGGCACATCTCGACCCCGAGCTTGGCTTCGAAGCCGAACCCGTAGAGGAAGAACGTCTTCCAGCGGTCATCGTCGGTGATGAAGACCTGGTCCTTCGAGATCTCCTGGAAGTTCGGGAGCGCCGCCTGGTCCTCGAGCACGTGTTCGAGCTCTCCGAGGATCACCTGCCAGTTGTCCTCGATGTGCTTCACCCACGGGAAGCGCTCCACCGGGAAGAACGTCTCGTCGCCGACCAGCGAGCGGCGGCCGATAAACCTCTCGACCGGCGCGAGAACCCGTTCGCCGATCTTGATCGTCCACTCGACGACGCGGTCCCACAGCTTGCTGGCATCCCCACCTGCCACGGGGTGCATCCTAGAAGATCCCGCTGCGATTCCGCAGTGCTCCGCCGGCAAAAAAACGGCCCCCGCTGCACTTGGCAGGCGGGGGCCGGGTCAATCAGGTGATGTTGCGAATGTTCAGGCTGCCTCGCGCAGCGCCGCCAGCTCGGGCGACTCTGCGAGCTTCTTCAGGGCACGCTGCTCGAGCTGGGATGCCCGCTCGGCGGAGAACCCGAGGCGCTTGCCGATCGCGGTGAGCGTCTGGGGCTCCTCGCGGCCGGTACCGAACCTGAGGGTCAGCACCTTGCGCTCCGTTTCGGGCAGCTGGGAGATCGCGTCGTGCACGATCCGCTCGCGCTCGTTCTCCCAGGCGGTCTCCTCGGGCACCTCGGCGTCCGAGGGCAGCAGGTCACCGAGGGCGGTATCGCCGTCCTCGCCGATCTGCTGGTCGAGGCTGACGAGGGCGGCACGCTGGTGACGGACCTCTTCAACCTGCTCGATCGGGAGTCCGGTCTCCTCGGCGAGCTCCTCGAGCGTGGGCTCGCGCCCCAGCCGTACCGAGAGCTCACGCTCGACGCGCCCGACCTTGCGGGAACGCTGGGCCACGTGAACGGGCAGGCGGATGGTCCGCCCTGAGTTCTCGAGGCCGCGCTGGATCGCCTGACGGATCCAGAGCGTCGCGTATGTGGAGAAACGGAATCCCTTGCGCCAGTCGAACTTCTCGCTGGCGCGGATCAGGCCGAGCATGCCCTCCTGGACCAGGTCGGCAAGCGGCAGCCCCTGGTTCTGGTAGCGGCGGGCATTGGATGCGACGAGTCTGAGGTTGGAGTTGACGAGCAGTTCCTTCGCGCGCAGGTCACCGCGCTCGATCCGCTTCGCGAGATCGATCTCCTGTTCGGGGGTGAGCAGCGGGTACCGGCGCGAGTGCGCCAGCAGCTGATCCACCGACTCCGGGATGAAGGTGTCGCTGGTGGAGAGGTCTGTGCGCTCGATCGGGCTGTCCAGGCGCCCAGCAACCACGACGGGGCCGGAGTCCACGGTGCTCTCCGCGTCGCTGTCGCCGTCGAGTACGGGCGCTGTGTTATCGGGGGTGAGTGTGGCAGGGGGGGAGTCTGACATGGGCGATCCTTGTAATCCGATGCTTGGAGTCGGAATTATACGCCTCGATAGTTGCGGTGTCAACCATCCGCTTCGAGGTATTCGATAAAGTTCGTTCGACGGGGGGTGCGCGGTCACCTTCTGGCGGTCATGTACGCAATAACCGCGTCAGATGACTCTCAAACACACGTTCGCACCGAAAGATGCGCGTGGACGGGTATCGCGGACCGATCGGCCGGCCCATCGCCGTTGATGAGCATGCCGAGCTAAGCTCCGCGGATGGACATAGACCTTACAGGTCAGGTCGTCGCCGTAACAGGCGCCTCCTCGGGGATCGGCGAGGCCACGGCGCTGGCCTGCGCGGAGGCCGGGGCCGCGGTCGCCCTCGCCGCGAGGCGGACAGACCGGATCACGGCTCTCGCGGAGCAGATCACAGCGGGCGGAGGCCGAGCCATCGCGGTGCAGACGGACGTCGGCGAGGAGGAGCAGGCGAACGCCTTCATTCAGCGAGCACGGGGTGATCTCGGCCGCCTGGACGTGCTCGTCAACAACGCCGGGGTGATGCTGCTCGGCCCCATAGAGGGCGCACCCACCGAGGAATGGCGCCGGATGATCCACGCCAACGTCTTCGGTGTCCTGTACTGCACGCACGCCGCGCTGCCGATCATGCGAGAGCAGGGCTCGGGCCACATCGTCAACGTCAGCTCTGTCGCGGGACGCTTCGCGCGCGCCGGCTCCGGCGTCTACAACCTGACGAAGTTCGGGATCGGAGCATTCTCGGAGGCGCTGCGCCAGGAGGGCGTCGCCAGCGGCGTGCGCGTCACGACGATCGAGCCCGGCGCCGTCGCCACCGAGCTCCCCGGCCACAACCGCCCCGAGGTGCTCGAGCAGATGGCCAAACGCTTCGCCGGCATCACGCCGCTGGAGGCGGGCGACATCGCCGCCGCGATCGTCTACGCCATCGGACAGCCCGCGAACGTGAGCATCAACGAGGTCCTCATCCGTCCCAGCGGACAGGCGGGCTAGGAGCACGAGGACTGTCGGCGCCGGCCCCGCGGACGCCGCCATGCCGCAAGTCCGCCCACCGGCGCGGATTTCCTCACACCAGCGCCGACCGCCGCTCTAGGCTCCAGCGATGACGCCGCAGTCGGACAGCGAGCGCGCCGCATCCGAGCAGCGCACGGCGATCGCGTCGATCGCGGCGGCGGCCGTGCTCGTCGCGCTCAAGCTCGGCGTGGGGCTCGTGAGCGGGAGCCTCGCCCTGATCTCCGCCGGCATCGAGTCCAGCGGCGATGTGATCGCGGCGGTGCTGACGTTCTTCGCGGTGCGCCTCGGAGGGCGGCCGGCCGACCGGGGCCACCCCTACGGGCACCGCAGGGCGGAGAACCTCGGGGCCCTCGGGGAGGCGGCGATCCTGCTCGGCGGTGGCGTGTTCGTGAGCATCGAAGCGATCACGGCGCTGATCGAAGGAGGCAGGGCGCCCGCGATCCACTGGTACATGTTCGCCGTCATCATCGTCGCGATCATCGTCGACATCAGTCGCACGAGCATCTCCTTCAGCGCCGCCCGGCGGTTGGAGAGCCCGGCGCTGCACTCCAACGCGGTTCACTTCGCCGGTGACATGGGGGGCTCGCTCGCCGTCCTCGCGGGCCTGCTCGCGGTGAACGCGGGCGTCGCCCAGGGCGACGCGATCGCCGCGCTCATCGTGGCGCTGATCATCTTCATCGCCGCGACGAACCTGATCCGCGAGAACGCGAACGTCCTGATGGACCGCTCGCCCGCGTCTGCGAGGACGGCGGCGGAAGAGGCGATCACCGGCCTCGGGGAGGACATCGAGGTCAGCCGCCTGCGCGTGCGCGAGTCCGCGGGCCGCTACTTCGCGGACGTCGTTGTGAGCGTCCCGCCCGGGCAGGCGGTCGTAGAGGGCCACCGGGCCGCGGACGTCGTGGAGGGCGCGATCGAGCGGGTCCTGCCCGGCAGCGACGTTGTCGTGCACGTGGAGCCCCGGCGGCTCGGCCTCGACCTGCGCGACAGGGTGCTCGCGATCGCGCTGTCCGAGCCGCTGGTCAAGGAGGCACACGACATCATCATCTTCGAGCAGAACGGCGCGGCCAGCGTGTCGCTGCACCTGAAGTTCCCCGCGGACCTCGCTCTGGGGGTCGCCCACGAGGTCTCAGAGCGAGTCGAGCATTCGATCCGCGCCAGGCCCGAGGTCAACGACGTGCAGACTCACCTGGAGCCGCTCGAGCTTCCGCTGGAGGCTCACGCCGTCGAGGAGCAGGCGGTGGAGCCCGTCACCCATGAGGTCGAGGCGCTGGTCAGGGAGCTGACGGGCGCCGCCCCGCAGCGCCTGAAGCTGCTCGCCACCGACGGCGGCAGCGTGCTGTTCCTCACGCTCGAGGTGGGGGAGGGCGAGTCGCTCACGCGCGCGCACGAGCTCGCCGGCGAACTCGAGGATCAGCTGCGGCGCAGGATCCCCGGCATCGCCGAGGTCATCGTTCACACCGAGCCGTGACGGCCGGCGGCGGGGGACGCGAGCGCAGCCAGCGCGAGACACAGCGGCGAGTAGATTCGCCGGTCCAGCGCCCGGAAGCGTGGGGAGCAGGAACCCGGCGAGAGCAGGTCGGTGCGCCCGCACATCCCCGCCGCTCCGCGCAGCGCGAACGCCGCCACACACGCACGCGCGCCCGCCGCACGCAGTCCCGGCGCCGGACCGCCATCCGCGAGCACCGACGCCGCACCGGCGCCCAGCGCGCCCGCGACGAGCACGCACGCCGCCGGCGGCGGGAACACGCCGTCCCGGCGCCCCACCACCGCGTCCGTCAGCGCGCGCCTGTCGCCCATCGGCCATGAGGAGCCCGCGGCCCACGCGAGATGCAGCACCGACAGGGCACCCATCGCAGTGCCGGCGACGGCGGTGCATGCTCGCGCGAGCGGGTTCACGGCCGGCACCTCACGCGAGGAACGTGAGGATCTCCTGCACCGGTGCCCGCTCGGGCGTCCGCTGCTCCTGTACCGGGGCACCCAGGTACAGCAGGCCGACAGCGCTCTCGCCGGCTGGGATGCCGAGCAGCTCGCGTGCCGGCGGGCTCTCGAGCAGGGCGACGGTGCGCCAGTAGGCCGCAAGGCCGCGGGCGTGGGCTCCGAGCAGGACCAGATAGGCGGCGACGCCGGTGGCGAGCAGGTCCTCACGGGCCTCGGCGGGGTCCTCGCCCTGGACCGCGCTGACCGCGATGAGCGTGGGCGCGCGCGCCAGCTTCACCGCAGACCCGGGCTTGTCCCGCTCGGCGAGGTCCATGAGCGCCCGGCGTGTGCGCTCTCCGAGGACGCGGAAGCGCCAGGGATTGGTGAGGTGATGGTTGGGTGCCCACCGCGCGAGCTCGACCAGTTCGGTGACCGTCTGCGCCGGCACCTCCCGGCTGCCGAACGCCTTGTGGGTGCGGCGAGTTCGGATAGCCTGCTCGACGTCCATGTGGGAACCGTAGAGGGCGCACCCCCGCGGTGCCCGCCCGGGGCCTCCAGTTAGATGGGTGTCGGCGAGTTCATCTCAATCGCGCTCGCCGGCGCGTGCGCCGGAGCCATCAACACGCTCGTGGGCAGCGGCACCCTCATCACGTTCCCTGTGCTGCTCGCGTTCGGGTATGCGCCCGTCACAGCGAACGTCTCGAACACCATCGGTCTCGTGCCTGGGTCGGTCTCCGGCGCCTACGGCTACCGCCGCGAGCTCTCCGGCCAGCGCCGGCGCGCGGTGAGGCTCGGCGCGACCGCGGTGGCGGGAGGGCTCACCGGCGCCGTTCTGCTGCTCGCCCTGCCGTCCTCGGCTTTCGCGGCGATCGTGCCCGTGTTCATCGCCGCGGCGCTCGTGCTGACGGTCCTGCAGCCCCGGATAGCGCGCTGGCTCGCGCATCGCGAAATCGACCTTTCGCACGACCGGTCCCTGTTCGCTCCGATCTCGGTCTTCCTCACCGGCATCTACGGCGGCTATTTCGGCGCCGCGCAGGGGATCATGCTGCTTGCTCTGCTAGGCGTCGCGCTCGACCAGGACATCCAGCGGACCAACGCGTTGAAGAACGTGCTCGCCGGCCTGGTCAACGCCGTCGCGGGGATCGTCTTCATCCTCGCCGCCCATGTCGCCTGGGCTCCCGCGGCGATCATCGCGGTGTCGTCTGTGGTGGGCGCCCAGCTCGGTGCCCGCTACGGGCGCCGGCTGCCTCCCGACGCGCTCAGGGCGCTGATCGTGATCGTCGGTATCTTCGCGATCGTCCACCTGCTCTCGAGCTAGGGGCGAGCGGCGCGCGAGAGGCCATCAGGAGACCTGCTCGATGAAGGTGTAGATCACCATCGCGCTCGCGATCAGGACGAATACCCGTAGCGCCCACAGCCCCGCCACGACACGCGGGCTCAGGTGCGCGCGGGGGAGCGGCCTGACCGTTTCCGCGACGAGCTGGTCGGGCTCGAGGTGCATGATCAGCTCCTGCTCGTCGAGCAGCCTGGTCAGGGGAAGCCCTGGCTCCTGCTGCTCGGGGATCTCGGAGCGCATCTCGCTCATCCGCCGATGACGTGGGTCGACAGCAGGAAGGAATCGACGGCGTACGCGGTGCCGCAGAGCGAGACGAACACGACGACGAGCACGCCGATCGCGTTAATGGAAACCCTGTTCGCCCACTGACCCATCAGCTGTCGGTCGTTGGCCAGCATAAGCATGAAAACGAGGCTGACCGGGAGCAGCACGGTTGCGAGCACGTTCGCGTTCAGCGCGATCGAAAGCAGCGGGGCGCCGGGGATCAGGATCACCGCGGCCGCGATCAGCGCCACGCCGACATTCGCGGCATGGAAGACGGCCGCGCCCCGCACGGAGGTGTTGAAGCTGTGTGAGACGCCGACGCATTCCCCGGCCGCGTACGCGGTGCTCGCGGAGATCGTCAGGATCGCGACCGCGCCCGCCTCGACCAGCCCCAGGGCGAACACGGTCCCGGCCGCGCTGCCGGCGGCGTGGGAGAGGGCGCTGGGGAATCCGGCGCCGGCGAACCCCTGGATGCCGCCTCCGTCATGGACGACCAGGGCGGCTCCGGCGACCAGTGCGCCGAGGCCGAAGACCGCGGCGAGCACGGCGCCGATGGCGGTGTCATAGCGGCCGTGTCGCAAATCCCCCGGGGTCATGCCCTTGTCCGCCGAGGCGCTCTGCTGAAAGAAGATCATCCACGGCGTCACCGTCGCCCCGACCGTCGAGGCGATCAGCAGCAGCAGCGTGTTCGTGCTGCCGTGCGGGAGGGACCCGAGCGAGAGCGAGCCCGGTCCGCCGAGGTGGGGGTGGGCGAGGAACGCCGCGACCAGGAACAGGCCGTTGAAGATCGCAAGCGCGAGCACGGTCCGCTCCCAGCGCCAGTAACGGCCTCCGCTGAGCGTCGCGAGCACCAGCGCCAGGCCGAGCGCCACGGCGACACCGGCGCCGAGGTGGAAGTAGGCCAGGCCGACCCGGATCGCGACGAACTCGGCGATCAGGGTGACGAGGTTGGTCACGCACAGGTCGCCGGCCCCGAACCATCCCCACGCCGGTCCGTAGCGCTGGAGCACCAGCTCGCCGTAGCCGCGGTGCGTGACGGCGCCGAGGCGCATGCACATCTCCTGGCACACGTATGCCATCCCGAACAGCACCGGGATCAGGATCACGAACAGCCCGAGCCCGTACTGCGCTCCGTCGGACGCGTAGGCGATCATGCTCGGCCCGTCGTTCTCGCCGAGCATCGCGAGGATGCCGGGCCCTATCAGCAGCCACAGCAGGAACCAGCGTTTTCCGTGTTTGCGTGCGTGGTGCACACGCGAGCGATCGTGAGAGCGTGCCGTGTCCTCGTCTGTCAGCGGCGGCACGGCTGTGCCTGGGGCGGGCCGGAGGCCCGGTGGGACTGCCTCACGCGTGCTGATCTGGCACCTCCGCGGAAGCCGGAGCGGCCAGCTGCACTCGCATTGCGCTCGCCAGGCGGCCTCCGATCGCGTGCTCCTGCCCGCCGAACGCGACGAACAGGGGCCCGCCGAAGGGCTGGCGCTCACGGACGCAGAAGGTGTCTCCGGGCGAGATGCCGCGGTCGGCGAGGTAGCGCAGCATCTCCGGGTCGGAGTCGGACACCCTGACGAAGAGCCCCTCGTCCCCCGGCTGAAGGCTCTCCATCCGGTGTGTCAGCGGCTCGTCGAGCTCGAGGTCCGCGCTCGGGATCGGGTCGCCGTGCGGGTCGACGGTGGGGTTGCCGAGCTTTGCCGCTATCAGCGCCTCTAGGTCCTCCGAGATCACGTGCTCGAGGACCTCTGCCTCGTCGTGGATCCTGTCCCATGGCATACCGAGTGCCTGTGCGAGGAAGCTCTCGAGCAGCCTGTGATGGCGGATCACCTCCAGGGCCACCCTGCGGCCGTCGGGCGTGAGCCGCACGCCGCGGTACGGGACGTGGGTGGTCAGGCCCATCTCGTCAAGCCTGCGGAGCATGGCGGAGACCGAGCCCGCGGTCACCCCGAGGCGCTCAGCGAGCGCATTCGTGGACACAGGCTCCTCGCTGCGGGACTCGAGCGAGAAGATCGCCTTCGCATAGTCCTCGACGGCGGTCGTGCGAACCGCTTCCTTGCTTGCCATGAAAATAGATTATGGCATGCCAAAACTTATCTTCTAGTGCTGCATAGGATCTCGCGGCGGGCCACGAGCGGCGTGGCAGCGCGGACCTGTCTACTCGCCCAGGCCGACCGCGTGCAGCGCGTCGCGGCGCGTGGGGTAGCCCACGGCCCTGAGCGCCTTGCCGTCGCGGAACCACGTCACGCCGGCCCAGCGGAACTCGAGGTCCTCCTCCGAGAACGCGCCGCGTCCTCTTATGCAGAACACGGCTGCGACATAGTCATCCCCGGTCGCGAGGACCTCCTCGATGTCGTACCTGGCGCCGCGCGCGAAGTGTTCGAAGACGTCGGTCATCCATTCGCGCCAGCCGTCGGCGACGTGGTACTCGTAGTCCGTGACCGAACTGACCCGGTTCTCCATGAGGAACCCCGGAGCGAGCAGGTCCTCCGGAACCCTCCGGGCGTTCGCAGCGGCGACGAATTCGCTCATGATCTCGATGTTCTGCTGGGGCATCGCTGATGAGTATCCGGTACCCCCGGCGCCGTGTCGACGCTGGCAGGTTCCCTGCAGGGCGTCCGCTTGCTCCATGACGACATGGTGCACCCGTACCCCGCCGCGCGCGCCGGTTCTCGCCCGGCCCGAACATTTAGCGCTCTATGAAGGCCGCTTTAGCTGGCGCACATGGCGCGATGTGAAGGTCTTGACTCACACCGGGCGGATGTTCAGAGCAAGCGACGACAGCACAGGGAGATCATGAGCCACCAGCAGACCGAGATCGCGCAGGACCAGAAGCAGCCGCGTGAGCGGGTCTCCGGCTGGGCACGGATCGTGCTGGGCCTGCTCGCCGTGTACGCACCGATCGTGATCGGAGTGCTGAGCAACGGCCGGCTGCTCGGCGGAAGGATCTACGTCGTCCTGTCCCTCTGGGCGATCGAGGGCATCGCTTGGTACTGGCACGAGAACCGTGTCGACAGCCGCAGGCGCCGCGAGCTCGGCATCTGGACGCCCGAACACTAGGCCACATCAGACGCCCCCAGCCGGGCTCGGGTGCAAGGATGCCCCAGATGCGCCGGGGCACCTACTCGATAGTCGCACGTGACCCATCGACCGGGGAGATGGGTGTGGCCGTGCAGTCGCACTGGTTCTCGGTCGGCAGTGTCGTGGCCTGGGCGAGGCCCGGGGTCGGCGCTGCAGCGACCCAGTCGATGGCCGAGGTGGCACACGGGCCCGGAGCGCTTGATGGCATCCAGCAGGGACACGACGCCGCCTCCGCGATAGCGGCGGTGCTCGCCCCCGACGAGCTCGCGGACTACCGCCAGCTCGGCGTGGTGGACGCACGCGGCGTCTCTGCTGCATTCACCGGCAGCGGCTGCATCCCTCACGCGGGCGACGTGCAGGGCGACGGCTTCACCTGCCAGGCGAACATGATGGCCCGCGAGGGAGTGCCCGAGGCGATGGCGGGCGCGTATCTCGAGCACGGCGGGGCCTTCGCCGAGCGACTGCTGCATGCCCTGGACGCGGCCGAGGACGCGGGCGGCGACGTGCGCGGCCGACAGTCCGCGGCGATGATCGTGGTGCCGGCCGTCGGCGAGGCCTGGCGCACGCGATTTGACATCCGCGTCGAGGATCACGCCGATCCGCTCTCGGAGCTTCGGCGGCTGCTGCGGCTCGCGCACGCATACGAGATGGCCGAGCAGGCAGACGAGCTGCTCGCGAGCGGCGACATCGCGAAGGCGACGGACCTCTACCTCGGTGCCGCCGACCTCGCGCCCGAGGCCGACGAGCTCATCTTCTGGGCGGGCGTGGGGGTCGCGACGACCGACATGGACCGCGGCATCGAACTCGTACGCAGAGCTGTGGCGGTCAAGCCCTCGTGGGCGACCCTCCTGGAGCGGGTACCGGCCGAGCTCGCGCCGACCGCTGCTGAGATCCGGCAAAAACTCGGCTAGAGCTGGCCGCGCTCCTCGGCGCGCCACGACGTCCGGCGAGGTGGCACCGAGCGACGCACCATGCTCGCCCTTTGCCACCCCGCCCGGCGCGGGGGTACAGTCGGACGATGCCGACGGGGACACCAACCGGCTGGCGGCGCTCGCTGCTCGCGGCGCTCGCCTGCGCCGACGTCGCGGATGCTGTCGAGTTCTTTGTTGAGCTGGCGGATGCCCAGAGCGTTCGCCGCCTTGCGCTGGCCGACATCGCCGGGCATGGGTCAGTGAAACTCGGTCGGCTCGATTCGTCCGGCTCCACCCGGAGTCTGGAGCATGGCTATCTGCGCACGAACGCCCTCAAGGCCGACGATGCGGTCCACCCAATCGCCCGCGACCGCCGCCTCATCCTGCACCTCGAGTCCGAGCTCAACGAAGAACTCGACAGCATCCGCGAGGTCGGGGACGACTATGTCCGCGTGGTCCATCCTCTGGATCGCCATGTGCTCGATGGTAGGACGCGGAAAGCAAGGGGCAACGCGTCGGCGATCACTGGTCCGAACGCCAGGTCGACGGGTGTGGCCAGACTCCGAAATACACTCACACGAGATGCCGGATCAGAACCCTGTTACGCGACTCTACGAGGTGGCCTCAGGGCTTGGGCAGCTGGCGGACGCGCTCGAGCGTGAGACAGGCAGGCCGCCAGCAAACCTCCGCTACTGGCGCCAGGAGATCATCGATGTGGCCCAGAAGCTGGGGGGAGCCCCGACGGCATCCCCGGCAGACCGCGATCGCTAGGCCGGAGGATCTGCGTGGATGTCCACACCCTTGCTTGACATCAGCGGCCACTCATAAATAAGCCGAGCGAGAACACCGCGAACGCGACAGCCGTTAAACGCCGGCGAGCGCACGTGCGCACATGCCGACGGCTCAGCGGGGAGGTGCGCCTGTGTCCTGGGCTCCGCGACAGTAGGCATGGGGCGTGTCGAGCTCTTGGCCTAGTCTGGCGGGGTGGTCCAACTGGTTCTACCTGACCCGCCGCTCAGTGCTGACGGCGTTCTCCTTCGCGGTTGGAGTGAGACCGACGTGCCCGCGGTCGTCGCAGCGTGCCAGGATCCGACGATCGCGCGGTGGACGGCGATGATCCCCTCTCCTTACGGCGAGGCCGACGCCCTGGAGTGGATCGCCGCTCAAGGCCCAGCGCTTCGAGAGGGCCGGTCGGTCGAGTTGGCGATCACCAGCCGCCACACGGGCGAGCTGTTCGGTGCCGTTGCGCTCTCGAATGTCTCGCTGGTGCAACGTCGGTCGGGCGTGGGCTACTGGCTAGCGGCGCACGCTCGTGGACACGGCCACGCGACAACCGCCGTCCGGCTGGTGGCAAGGTGGGGGTTTCAGGAGCTCGGGCTCGAACGCCTCGAACTGTTCACGGACGTAGACAACGTCGCCTCACAGAACGTCGCCACACGGTGTGGCTTTCGACGCGAAGGGCGACTGCGCTCACACCTTCTGGTTCTCAGTACAGGCAAGCGGCGGGACTCGCTCGTATACGGGCTAGTTCCCGACGATGCACCGGCCATGTGACACCGCCGAGGTCGTCACCGCAAGTCTTGCTGTCGTAGCCGGGCGTGAGCAACCTGTAGCGCGGCGGAGGGAGCGCGAGCGCGCGCCCGCGCGGTTGGGGAGGCGGGGCTGGAGCGCCTGCCTAGGTGAAGTGGTCGTCTGGTTAGGCTCGTTCTATGGACGAGCTAGACCGAGCGCTCTGCCGGGCACACGAACTGTTTCTCGAGAACCCCTCGGACTCTGTCGACGACGAGCTTGCCGACCTGTTGCCCGCGCTCATCAGTGCAGGTTACGCCGAGGAGTCAACGCTTAGCGGGCTCGACGTCTGGGGGTTCACGCCTACCGGCGTGGCGCGGGCGGAAGAGCTGGGGTGCCTTTGATGGGCGAGCTACGGCGCTCGATAATACGTGGACGGTGTCGAGCTGAGCACTCGTGCCCCGTCGCGGTGGAGGTGCATCATGGGAGCTATAGACAAGTCCGTGACGCTGACAGCGGTCTTCACGCCTGACGAGAACGGATGGACCATGGCTCAGCTGGCTGAGTGGCCAGCCGTTGTGACCTGCGCGCCCACGCTGGAGGAGGCGCGCGCGCTGCTGCTGGACGCTGCAACCCAGATGAACGCGTCATATCGCGACGAGGGTCGGGAGCCGCGAATCGGCGGTGGGCATTCCGAGACGTTGATAATTAGCGTCGCTGGTTGAAGCGCCGCGATCTCGAAGCGCATCCGCGAACCCACGGCTGCGTTGCGATCAGGGAGGGCGCCAACCACGCGATTTGGTCGAACGCGGCGCGCGACGTCCCGACTTCGGTGCCGCGTGATCGCGAGATTCCCTTCGGCACGGCACGCGCCATATGCCGGCAACTCGCGGTTCCACCGCCGACGGGCTCGCGCTGACGGTCTCGCTCAGACGCGTTGCACATCACGGGGGCGCCTGGTGCTCACCGATTGCGGCGCCGTCGTTCTGCTCTGATTAGCCCGAAGCTCGCGACCGCGACGACGGCAATGAAGACCACGAGTCCGGCGACGATGCGGCTAGCGATCCCGGGGCCGCTGATGAGTTCGTCGAGGAAGTGGACGCCAACAAAGAGGACGAGCCCAACAAGGACGGCCAGTCCGCGCATCGCAGGTCGGGCCTGCCGTGCGGGTGGTGCGGAGCCGCTACGCCTCGCCAGGCCAAAATACTGCCGGGCGGCGGTGAAAGCTGATTCTCGCTGGTGGTCACTCATGGCCGGACTCAAGGTCTATATCGGCTCAGGGGAACTGACCGTGAGAGCGGGGACGGATCGGTTCTCCAACCTGCACTTAATGCTTGACAATACATGGAGGGTTGAGCCCAGACTGGGCGGTGTCAGTGCCTCCGTCGCCGCTCGCGCAAGGCCTCAAGATCGATTGTGACGGTCCACCACAAACGGTACCCGGCGATACCGATCAGGACGACAGGGACCACGAGGAAGCTGACACCGACAAGGCCGGGTAGTTCACTTCGGTGTGGGGCGCCGGGGAACCGATCAGACGCGGGATGCGCGAGCCAGAACAGCCCGATGGCAAGAGCCGCAATGCCGAATATTGCCAATGCCGCGCTGATAATCACCCGACCCATGCGATCGGAAGGGGGACGCCTGCGGATCATGTCTGACGCTCGTCCCCGCGCCCGCGGTCTGCCGCAGCCATGAGGGAAGCATCGACCGGAGCGCGCGCAGGTCAAACGCTCCGATAATTCATGGACGGGATCGCTCTCCTCGGCGGGTGTCTAGGCGGTCTGCGGGTCGCGGCGAAAGTCATTTCGCGACGCCTAACACCAAGAAGATCGCCAATCCGGCGATGAGTACGTAGAACGCGAACATCGCACCGGTCCGCTTCGGGGTCACTGCGCTCTGCGAATAGCCGAGCCGCTTTGACGCCCACAGCCCCAAGCCGATGCTGAGACCGATAAGCGCCACGATGTATGCCGACGCGAGCGCGTACTTCATTGCGAGAGGGCAACCGTCGCTGTGGCTGTGCTCGATAATACATGTTATGTAAACCTGGACCGGTGGTGGGCTGATATCCGCTGCACCTCCACTATCTTCGGAATGTGTCAGGCGAGCCACGAGTCCTGTGGATGCCGGGCGGCGTTCGCACGGTGGTCCACCTCATCGCCAGGGACACCGGCGGAGCGTTCTGCTTGTTCCTGGACGAACCTCCGTACGGCTGGTCGCTGCCGGCGCACAGGCACGCAAACGAGGCTGAGACGATCCACATCGTCGACGGCGAGTTCGAGATGACGATCGATGGAGCCTCACAACGGCTGGTTGCGGGATCGACCGTCCATATACCCAAGGGTGTGTTCCACTCGGGAGCGAATGTCGGTGATGCCGCGGGCCGACGGCTCGTGATCTTCAGTCCGGCCGGCATGGAGCGATTCATAGGTCAGGTCGGCTCTCAATCACCGGATGAGGGTCTGGATCAGGCCGCAGTGCTGCGGGAGGCCATCCGCCACGGCTGGGAATTCCCGCGGAGCTGACGGGGCAGGCCACGGCGGGCGCCTGCTCCCCTACCGCGCTCGTGTGCGCAACGGCCGTTTATGTAAACCTGGCGCGAGGGGCTCACTTCACCGCTCCAGCGGCCGTCGATGCGAGACTGCCGCGATGCTGTTGCGAGCAGCCACGCCCCGCGACGCGCTCGGTGTGGCGCGCGTGCACGTGCGCTCGTGGCAGTTGGCCTACCGAGGTCTGTTGCCGGACGACTACCTGGATCAGCTCACACCTGCCAACCGCGCTCGCGGCTACTCATTCGGCGCTCGCGGCGCGGGTCACCCGGCGACGATCCTGAACCGCTCCGGGAATTGTGGAGGCGGTTGTTATTGAGTGTTCTGTCTCGCTCTCGTCTGCTCGTATTCGACGGGCGTTTGCCGGTCGCAGCTGCCGTGTAGTCGCTGGTGGTTGTACCAGTCGACCCATTGCAGCGTCGCGAACTCGACCTGCTCCATTGTCT
>Ga0182013_10001398_pt1 | contig 33136 bp, 26 predicted proteins | sample 612S2MmetaG_FD_120487 | JGI IMG/M metagenome (GOLD analysis project Ga0182013, IMG submission 120487) | Permafrost microbial communities from Stordalen Mire, Sweden - 612S2M metaG | ecosystem: Environmental > Terrestrial > Soil > Wetlands > Permafrost | place: Sweden: Stordalen | collected... | reverse complement strand
TTCGTTTTCCGATCCAGCTTCGGCGAACCCGAGTTTTCGATAGTGCTCGCGCACCATGCCGTTTTTCGCGGTCGGCCGGTAAACGCCGATCAGGCGCGTGGCGCCCAGAGCACGAGCCTGTTGCACGACGAGGTTCAGCGTCTCCTCTTCCATCTGGCGGCCCAACACGCGGCAGCTCATGAGCCAAATGTCGATGCGAATGTCATGCGTTCCGGGATCGAACAAACCGATGACGATGGCGATGATACCGTTGTCGCCGAAAATATCGGTCAGGCGGATTTGGAAGGTGAGCGCGCGGTCGTCCTCGATCAGCGCGGCGATCTGCTCGTCCGTCACGCGGCGCGTCGTCAGGTTGAACTGGTTCGTCTTGTTGATCAGTTGCACGACGCGCGCGTGGCCGACTCGATCGAAACGATTCCACAGCGCCCGCATCTCCAGGTTTTTCAGGTAGCCTTCCAGGTCGGTGGCCGACGCCATCAGGCTGCCGCGCTTTAAATTCGCCTGATACTGGCCGGCGCGTTCCAGATCCTCCTTGGTCAGACGCAACGATTCGAAATATCCGGCGGCGGCGAGCGTGGCCGGCCACAGCGTCGGGTCCTCGGGCAATTCCGGCACGGCGACCATCGGCAGTTCGCGGCGCACGATGGCGCGCTCGGCCGGGTTGTCGTCGGCGAACACCAGGCTGTCGAGGCCGATATTCAGCATCGCGGCGATCTGGCGAATGTTTTCCGCCTTGTCGGTCCAGTTGGCGACGAAGCAGGCGATGTCAGTGCGTTTCAGCACCATATCGGGATGCTTCTCGAACGGTTCGATCGCGTTGGCTTCATCGTTCTTGGAGCAGACGGCCAGGATGACGCCGCGTTTGCTCAGGTCGCGGGCGTAGCGTTGGAAGGCGACGAACGCCTCGCCCAGTGCGCTGCCCTGACCGAGTTTGATGCCTTCCAGGCCGTCGTCGCCGATCACGCCGCCCCACAACGTGTTGTCGAGGTCGAGCACCAGCGCCTTCGCCGACCGGCCCAGAGACGCCGCCAGCAGCCGGGCCACCAGATCGCCGTACACCGGCGCCGCCAGTGGGTGAATTTCCTGTTTGGCGCGATGCCACAGCGCCGGATCGTGCCAGCCGCCCAGCCCATCCGCCGCGATCTGGGCGTCCAGCGACAGCAGGTCCACGCCCTCGGCATCCGCCCGTTGCCGCAGCGTGTCGTTCAGTTGCTGGACAGCCCAGTACTGGGAGCCGGGGAGGCGATGCTCATTGCCGCCGAACAGCGGGGGAAACAGCGGTAGCACGGTTTGTTGCAACACCTGGCACTGAAACGCCTGCCGGGCGCGGACCCATTGCGCCGCGAGGTCCTCACCGATGCGGGCGATGCGTTGCTCGACCGCCGCGGGGTCGCCACCAGGCTCGATGCCGGCCAGCAGATGATGCGCGTCGAGCGCGAACAGTACCGCGGTCGGCTGGAACGCGTGCAGCTCCGACGTTGGGTCCATCAACGCCTGGGTGTACTGGCCGTAATCCGGGGTGTGGATGTCGATCCACAAATCGCGGCGCAGACCGCCGACCCGGATGGCCGGCAGCAGATGGTCCACGGTGGAGGACGCCAGCACGGCGAGACGGATCGGCGGCGAGACCAGACCCGCGGGGGCCTCCGGCACCAGTCGCCTTTGCTTGCGATCGAGCGTGCGGGTTTCCAGCGCGTCGATCCTGGCGCGGGCGAGCGCGCACATATTGGTCCAGGCCTCGGCACCGGGCGCGCATGCGGCCAGGGCCTGGGACCAGCTGGCCTGCCGACGCAGCCAGTGGAGCTCAGGGCCCTGCATCATCATCATCCTGGATTGACGGCCGAGACTTAACTGGCGCGAGGCGGAAAGACAAGGAATCCTCGACGTCACGGCGCGTCCCCACCGATTGACGGATCGCGCGGGCGTGCCTTTGCTGGCGGCAGGGTGAAGCGCAATGCGCGTCACGACAGGCGTCGGACAGGGCACGATCTTCGCCTTATCGTCATCCTTGCGTCGCCTTATCGTCATCCTCGCCTCGCCTTATCGTCATCCTCGGCCTTGCGCCGAGGATCGCTCGCATCACGCACCATGGCCGATTGTCGGCTTCGGGGCGTATTCACAGATGCTCGGGTCGAGCCCGAGCATGACGGCGGAGGTTATTTCATGTCAGCCGATCTGGTCATCCACGGCGGTATCATCGTCAACGAAAACGCCGAGATCGCGGCCAGCGTGGCGATCGTCGATGGCCGGATCGCCGCCATCGCGGCCGCGGACCTGATGCCGCCCGCGCGCGAAACGATCGACGCCGCCGGCCTGTACTTGTTGCCCGGCGTGATCGACCCGCACGTGCATTTTCGTGAGCCTGGCCTTGAGTACAAAGAAGACTGGGGCACCGGCACCGCCGCCGCGGCCTGTGGCGGCGTGACCACCGTGTTCGACATGCCGAACACCGATCCGCCCACCGGCACGCGTGGGGCGTTGGCCCTGAAGCAGGCCCGCGCCAAGGAAAAGGCCGTGGTGGACTACGGCATTTACGGTTTGCTCGACGAGGGCAATCTCGACGTCCTGGAAGATCTCGCGGCGGATGGGGTCATCGGATTCAAGCTGTTCGTCGGCAACACCACGGGCAATCTGCCGTGTCCCTCGGACGGCGCCATTCTGGAAGGGCTGGAAATCGTGGCGCGGCTTGGGCTGCGCGTCACGGTGCACGCCGAGAACTCTCCCATTCTGTTCCGCCGCGAACGGGCCATGCAGGCGGCCGGCCGCACCGACGTGCTGGCGCATCTCGCCGCGCGGCCCGACGTCTGCGCGCTGGAGGCGTTGAACCGCATGGCGGTATTCGCCGAGTGGACCGGTGCGCGCATTCACATCGCGCATGAAAGTACGCGGCTCAGCCTGCCGTACATCCGCGCCGCGAAGGCCCGCGGCATCGACATCACGGTGGAGACCTGTCCGCAATATCTGTTCCTCAGCACCGATGACATGCGCGGGCCGAACGGCTCCATTCTTCGAGTCAATCCGCCGATCCGGGAGCCTGGGCATGGCGCGCCGCTGTTCGACGCGTTGCTGGACGGCACGATCGACATGCTGGCGACCGACCACGCGCCGCACACGCCGGAGGAAAAGCGCCGCGCCAACATCTGGGACTGCGGCTGCGGGTTTCCGGGCGTGGAGACCGCGATGCCGCTGATGCTGACGGCGGTCAATGAAGGCCGCATGACTTTGGGGCAATACGTGCGCGCATCGTCGGCCAATCCGGCGCGCGCCTTCGGGCTGTATCCGCGCAAGGGCGTGTTGCAGGTTGGCTCGGACGCCGACATCGCCGTGGTCGATCTGACGCGCCATGGATTGATCGCGGCGGAACGGTTGCACTCCCGTTCTAAAATCACGCCGTTCGCCGATCGCGCGATTCAGGGGCTGCCGGTGATGACCCTGGTGCGCGGCAAGGTGGTGATGCGGGAGGGGGAGATCGTCGCGTCGCCCGGTTGGGGCCGCCAGGTCGAAACGCGGATGCCGCCAGCCCAGGTCCGCAATGCCGATCGGACGACGCGGGCGATCACGGATCCGAGGTCGTTCGGCGGCTGATCCGACCGTTCCCGTCCCCCTGCGCACGATGGAACATATACGTGCACCCCGCGTTGCTGTTCTGGCGTCCAGGAAGTGCGAGGCACGGACAGGCGCGGGGAGTTAGTCTGGATGAGCACGTCGACCACCGTCCCGCCGGTGCTGCCCAACGGCACTCCAGGCAATTCGTCGCAGGCATCGCGGTTTCTTGAAGCACTCGGGCCGGGACTGACGACAGGGGCGGCCGACGACGATCCCAGCGGCATCGCGACTTACTCCCAGGTCGGTGCGCAATTTGGATACCAACTCGGTTGGACGATGCTGCTGACCTACCCGCTGATGTGCGCGATTCAACAGATCAGCGCCCAGATTGGCCGGGTCACGGGACGCGGGCTGGCGGGAAATTTGCGTCGGCATACGCCGGGTTGGGTGCTGCACGGGCTGGTGGCTTCGCTGGTCGTCGCGAACATCCTGAACATCGGCGCCGATCTGGGCGCCATGGCCGCGGCGCTGAAACTGCTGATCCACGGCCCCGCCATATTGTACGTGGTATTGTTCGCCGTCGGCTCCGTCGCGCTGCAGGTATTCGTCCACTATTCCCGATATGTGACGATCCTGAAATGGCTGACCTTATCGCTGTTCGCTTACGTGGCCACCGCCTTCACCGTCCACATTCCCTGGCGCGACGTCGGCATTCAACTGATCCTGCCGCGGATGTCGTTCGACAGCGACCACATCACCGCCATCGTCGCGCTGTTCGGCACCACCATCAGTCCATACCTGTTCTTTTGGCAGGCAAGCCAGGAAGTCGAGCGGACCGATGAAGAAACGGGCGCGGAACCGTTGCTGCACGCGCCGCATCAGGCGAACGGAGAACTGGACCGCATCCGCGTCGATACTTATGTCGGCATGGCATTCTCCAATATCGTCGCTCTGTTCATCATCATTACCGCGGCCGCCACATTGCACGCGTCGGGTCATACCGATATTCAAACCTCATCCCAGGCGGCGGAAGTCTTGCGTCCATTGGCCGGACCTTTCACCTTCACGCTGTTCGCCCTGGGCATTATCGGCACCGGACTGTTGGCGCTGCCGGTACTGGCGGGCTCCGCCGGATACGCGTTGGGGGAGGCGTTTCATTGGCGAACCGGACTGGCTCGGGAAGCGCGCGCCGCCAAGGCGTTTTATGGCACCATCGCCGTGGCGACCGCGGTCGGCGCCGTGCTGAACTTTTCCGCTCTCGATCCGGTGCGGGCGTTGTTCTGGTGCGCGGTCATCAATGGCGTTGTCGCCGTTCCCATCATGGTTCTGCTGATGGTCCTGGCCAGCCGCCGGTCGGTGATGGGCCAATTCCACCTGAGCCTGCCTTTGAAATCGATGGGATGGCTCGCGACCGGCGTGATGGCGCTCGCGGCCGTGGGCTTATTCGTGACCAGTGTTGTTTGATCCGATGTCCTCTTCCTCCATTCCCGAACCGATCCTGGACGCGGCCGACTCCGCTGAGGCCGAAATCGAAGTGGATTCGATGGTCCCGGAGGCCCCGACGCCCATTCAACTGCCGTCCAATCCGATGGTGTTTTTGCAGGCGGCTCAGTTTACCTTGCTGTTGGTAGCGGCGCTGTATCTGACCCGCGCGATCGTGCTGCCGATCGTGTTGGCGGTGTTGCTGAAGTTGCTGTTGCAGTCCGGGATGCGCCGGCTGGAGAAGATGCATGTGCCACGCGTCATCGCCGCCATGGCCATGATCACCGTGCTGTTCATTTCGCTGGTCTCGATGGGAACCGCGTTGTCGGGTCCGGCGCACGATTGGGCCAACAAACTGCCCGAGGGTCTGCCGCGGCTGCGTGAGCGTTTGAGTGTCATCGCCGGACCTGTCGAGAGCGCGCAACACTTCCTGCGGAACGCCGAGAGCTACATCCACCTGACGACAACCGAGGCCGTGCAGCCAGCCTCGTCCGCGCCGCCGACCTCCATGGCGTCCGGCCTGTCGGAACTGCTGTTCGCCGGCACCGCGAGCTTCGCCAGTGGGCTGTTCATGACGGTCATCATTCTGTTCTTCTTGCTGATGTCCGGCGATTTGTTCCTGCGCCGGCTGGTGGAAGTACTGCCTCGATTCCGTGACAAGCGGGTCGCCGTGACGATCTCCCAGCAAATTGAAAACAACATCGCGGCTTATTTAAAGACGATCACCGTCATGAACGCTTTCGTTGGCATCGGTACTGGCCTGGTGGCATGGGCGACCGGCCTGGACAACCCGACATTGTGGGGCGTGCTGGCGTTCTTTCTGAATTATATTCCGATCATTGGCCCGATCATTTGTCTCGGTGTGTTGCTGTTGGCCGGGATGTTGCGGATCGAACCGCTGTGGGCTTCGTTCATGCCCGCGGCGGGGTTTTTCGTGATCCATATGATGGAGGGCCAGTTCATTACACCCATCCTGGTGGCGCGACGGTTCACTCTGAACCCCGTGGTGGTCATCATCTCGTTGATCTTTTGGTATTGGATGTGGGGCGTGCCTGGCGCCATTCTGGCGGTCCCTGTCCTCGCCATTATCAAAATCATCTGCGACGGCATCCCGCCCTGGGCCGCCATCGGCCACCTGATCGAGGGATAGTTTTATCCCCGCGTCGCTTGACGTCCGGCGATGTACCCCTGGCAGGCGGCGCGCGCCAGGCCGTGCTCGCTAAATCCGCCGGCCGCTTCGCCGCCGCAATAAAGTCCGGGGATGACCTGGCCGTTCATGTCCATCACCTGGCAGTTCGCGTTGATGCGCAGGCCGGCACGCGTGTCGTGCAGCACCGGCGTGGCCCATGCCGCATAAAACGGCGGCGTGGCGATCTTGTATCGCGGGTGAGGCTTGCCGAAATCCTCATCGACGCCGGAGTCGACGAATGAATTATACCGCGCGACCGCCCGCTCCAGATTTTCTGGCGGCATCGGGACGCGCTGATATTTCATTTTAACTTTTTGGGCCAGATCGGCCACGCTGTTGGCGGTGAAAAAGAACCCGGCGCCGGTGTCCACGTTGGGTGGCGTGGGATCCCATTTTTCTCGCGTCACCGCGTCCGAGTCGAAGACAGCCCAGATCGGACCGCCGCCATTATGATCGTCGCCAATGCCGGCCATCGCCGCGTTCAGCCAGTTATGCGGATCGAATGTCACGCTTTTGATGTTTCGAAAGCTGCCCTGGGTATAGGGATTGATCGAGTTGTAGTCGTTGGTGGTGAACGGTGCCCCGGTCTCGTCATAAAACCGCGAGCCCAGCATGTTCACCGTGATGACGTTTTGCCAGTCGCGAATGTGCAATCCGGTGGCTCGGGCTCGGTCGAACACTTCGCTGCCGGGCATCCAGCGCAGGTTCTGATAGCCGTACTGGCAACCGATCCAGCCGGGCTTGGTGACTTTGTAGCCGAACTCGCCGGTCTGATTGTAGAAGCCCCACAAGGAGGCGCCGATGGCCATCGCGGCGATCTCTCCGCTGGCGTCCTGATCGGACCACGGCATGCCGGCGAGGCCGCAATATTCCTCGGTCAGGCGCGGGTCGAACATGCGGCGAAAATTGACGTTGCCGCTGGAGCCGCCGGTGGCGACGATCACCGCCTTGCGCGCGCGAATGTTCAGCGTTTTGCCGTCGTTCTCCACCGCGACGCCATCGACGCGGCCGTTGTTCCGGTGCAGCGCGACCATGCGATGTCGCAGCAGAACGCGTACGCCGGCCTTGGCCGCGGCGGCCTGCAACGGCCACATCATGCCGTTGCCCGAGGACATCGTTGCCCGCACCGCCGGATCGGCCGGCTTGCCGGTCTGCACCATGGGCCAGTCCATGACCGCGCAATGATTTTCCCGCGGCACCGAGTTGCCAACCGCGTTGCCGCCCGCCCCGTCGGGCGCTTTATCGACGAAAACGACGCCATGCGCGACGAGAAAATCATAGGTGGCGACGTTGTTGTCCGCGAACGCGCGGATGATTTCGCGATCGTTGTAACGGTAATCCGGGAACCCGTTCGGTTCGACCACCGACCAATCGGTCAGGTCGCGGAACAATAAATCCGGCGAGTCCTCGATCCCGTGCTTCTTCTGCGCGCTGGTGCCGCCGCCCAGAGGCACGTTGCCGCCGCTGGTGATCGCGTGGCCGCCAATGTGGTTTTGCGCCTCGACCACGATTACCGACGCGCCGGCCTCGCGCGCGACGATGGCGGCCGGCAACCCCATCGCGCCAGCGCCGATCACGACGACGTCCGCCTCCTGGGATGGTGCCGCGATCCCCGCGTGCGTCTCGCCGGCGGCCGCGACGCCTCCGGCGGCGGCGCCCTTGAACAGGAAGCGGCGTGACACTTTGGTGATGGCCGCCATGACGTATCCCCCGAGCTCTGGCCCGCGACGATTATGCCGCCGCGGGCCATTCGTCCAGGAGGAAGAGATCAGGCGGCCTCGGACGGCACCGCCTGGAGGCGGGTCGCGGCGGCGGGATTGGGAATGTCCAGGAACACCGCGCAGACCACGGCGGAAATCACGCAAAGTGCCGCGAGCCCGTACAATCCGCCCGCGTAACTACCGGTGATATCCTTGACCACGCCGACATACCAGGGACCGAAGAACCCTCCCAGATTGCCGATGGAATTGATCCACGCGATGGAGGCCGCGGCCGCGGTGCCGGTCAGGAACATCGGCGGCATGGCCCAGAACGGACCCTTCGAGCCATAGAAGCCGAAGGTCGCGACGGACAATCCAACCATCGCCCACCATGTGCCCATGGTCATGCCCGCGATGATCAGTCCGATCGTGGAGATCGCACAGGCCACCAGTAGATTCCAGCGCCGCTCATGCATTCGGTCGGATAGGTAGCCCATGACGACCAGGCCGATCCCGCCGGAAATATATGGGATCATGGTCAACCAGCCGACTGTCATGTTGCTGGTGACACCGATCGACTTGATGATCTGCGGCACGAAGAACAACACGCCCAGGCTGGCGACGACGATACCGAAATAATTCAATGCCAGCAGCAGCACCTTAAGGTCGAACATGCTTTGCAGCATGCTGAACTTTCGCACCGCCTCCTTCGCCTTGCGTTCGGCGGCGAGCTTCGCGCTCAGCCACGCCTTTTCCTCCGTCGTCAGAAATTTCGCCTGGCCCGGCTGATCGGTGAGCACGAACAAAGTGACGACACCGATCAACACGGTCGGCACGCCTTCGGCGATATACATGATCTGCCAACCTTTAAGGCCCCATAAGCCATCCAGGCTCAGCAGCGCGGTCGAAACAGGCGCGCCCGCGGCGACCGCGATTGGCAATCCCATCAGGAAGCCGGACACGATCCGCCCATGGTGGTAGGTCGGGAACCAATAAGTGAAGTACAGCACGATGCCGGGAAAGAACCCAGCCTCGGCCGAGCCCAGAAGAAAGCGGACGATGCTGAAACTGGTCGGGCCGACCACGGCGGCGGTGGCGCCGGCGAGCAGTCCCCAGGTGATCATGATCCGCGCGATCCAGACGCGGGCTCCGACTTTCTCCATGACGATGTTGCTGGGGACTTCGAAAATGAAGTAACCCCAGTAGAACGTCCCGACCGCGAAACCATAGACGGTCGCCGACAGGTCCAGGTCGCCGCGCATGGTCAGGGCGGCGAAACTGCCGTTGATGCGGTCGATGTAGGCGAGAAAGTAACTGAGGATCGCGAACGGCAGCAGGCGGATGTAAATCTTCCGCATGGCCGATTTTTCGATGATGTCGTCCATTCAAGTCTCCCTGTTCGGTCCCATGGCGCGTTCGCCGCGTCCAGTACCTGTTATCGATTTGTCGCGTGACAGGCCGTCGGGCGAAGCGCCGGAGGGGGCCTTTCGCCTGCGAACGGCGCGCGAGTTACATTATGACACGAATTGCCGCCGTTCCCTATCGCGATTTTCGGGGCCGTCTCCCCGACTCCCTCCGTTCAGGATATGATCGCGGCATGGTCACCCTCCCTCTACGTGTCGGCGTCGCCGGCGCGGGTCATTTCGGCCGCTATCACGCGCTGAAAGTCGCGGCGTCGGAGCGCGCGCATCTGGTGGGAATTTACGATCCGGACACCGAGCGGGCGAAAACCATCGGTTGGGAAGCCGGCGCGCCGGACATGCCGTTTGAAACGTTGCTGACGGCGATCGACGCGCTGATCATCGCCGCTCCGGCCGAGGCGCATCACACGCTGGCCGGCGCCGCGTTGCGCGCCGGGAAGCACGTGCTGGTGGAAAAGCCGATCGCGGCGTCGCTGGCGCAGGCGGACGAACTGGCCGCGTTGGCGCGAAGCAGCGGGTTGGTGCTGCAGGTTGGGCATCTGGAACGTTTCTCTTCCGCCTATCAGGCGTTGTCGGCGCGCAGCCACTCCCCCTTGTACATCGAGGCGGTGCGTATCGCTCCGTTCAAGCCACGCGGCACCGATGTGTCGGTGATCCTGGACCTGATGATCCATGACCTGGATCTGGTGCTGGCTCTGGTGGACAGTCCGATCGAATCGGTGGACGCGGTGGGCGCGCCGATCGCCAGCGCGTTCGAGGATATCGCCAATGCCCGCCTGCGATTCGCCAACGGCGCGGTGGCCGCGATCACCGCCAGCCGGGTGTCGATCCGGACCGAGCGGCGGATGCGTATTTTCGCGCGCGATACGTATCTCGCCGCCGATTTCGCGACGCGCAAACTGACCGTGATCGGGCGCGGGATCGGCACTCCGGTGCCGGGCGTCGCGGGCTTCGGCGTTGAAGACGCGTCCTGGGAAGATCGCGATTCGCTGGCCGCCGAGCACGCGGCGTTTTACGATTCGATCCTGGATGGCGCGCCGGTTCTGGTCGATGCCGCGGCGGGCCGGCGGGCGTTGTCGGCGGCGTTGGCGGTGTCGGCGGGAATGGTCGAATCACGCGCCCGGATGGTCGCCGGCGGGCTGCTCGATGAGGTCAAGAACAGCGGCGGCGGCGGCGTCTGACGGCAGACCGTTCGGCGGGCGCAACAGCGCGAGTTGCTCGGCGCAGGCCGTGCGCTGCCTCGCGGCGCCATCCGGCGTCATGATTGTCTCCAGCGCGGCGGCCAGTTTTTCCGGAGTGGCGTGTTCCTGTAACAGTTCAGGAATGATCTCGCGTCCGGCGAGAATGTTGAGGATCGAGGCATACGGAACCCGTTGCAGCCGCCTGACCAGCCAGATCGTGATCGGGTTGGCGCGGTAGGTCACGACCATCGGCACCCCGGCCAGCGCCAGTTCCAGCGTTGATGTCCCGGATTTGGTCAAAGCCGCGGTGGCGGCGGCGAAGGCGTCGTGCTTGTCGGTCGTGTCAGTCACCAGAACCGGTCGCGGGGTCCAGGTCGCGGTGGCGGCTTCAACCATGTCGGCGACCGGACCGACCAGCGGCACGACCGGAACGATCGGATCGCGCAACCGCTGTAGCGTCGCCTGAAGCACGGGCAAATGCCGGGTGACTTCGCCTCGGCGACTGCCGGGCATCACGATCAGGACGCGCGCGTCAGGCGGCAGGTTGTGACGGGCGCGGAAGCGTTCGGCGTCGCCGGTGTCGCAGCCGCTTTCCAGCACTGGATGGCCGACAAAGGTCGCGGGCAGGTTGTGACGGGCGAAGAACGCTGGCTCGAATGGCAGCAAGCACAACAGGCGATCCCATAGGCCCGGGTAGTGTTTCACGCGGCCCTCGCGCCAGGCCCAGACCTGCGGCGCGACATAATGGACGCGTGGAATTCGCAGTGGGGCGATGGCGCGCAGGACGCGGAAGCAGAAGCCGGGGGAGTCGATCGTTACGACGACGTCGGGGTGTTTCGCCGCGATATCCTCGGCGGCTTCGCGAATGCGGCGTTTGAGTTGGCGGAGTTTCGGCAACACCTCCAGCAAGCCCATCAACGACAGGTCGCTCATGGGGAACAGACTGGCGCAGCCGGCCTCGGCCATGGCGGTGCCGCCGATGCCGGTGAAGGTGGTGTCGGGACGGCGGCGCAGGATCGCTTGCATCAGGCGCGCGCCGAGGGCGTCGCCGCTTTGCTCGCCGGCGATGAGGTAGATCAGCAAAGCGCCGGGGCTCCGCCCCAGACCCCGCCAAGGGGCTCTGCCCCTGGACCCTGCCAAGGGCTTGCCCTTGGAACCATTAATTTGGTGGGTTGGAGGAGAGGGGCCAACTCGGACCTTGCAACGACTGTGTGGGCCCCTCTCCTCCAACCCACCAATGGACAGATTTCAAAGGGCTTCGCCCTTTGATGGGGTCCAGGGGCAACGCCCCTGGTTGGGGTTTGGGGCGGAGCCCCTGTGCTTTGCCGATCCATCCGCATGCCCGCCGATAGCCCATTGACCCGGAGCCTGTCATCCTGTCGGGTGCCGCCGCCGTTGGTCGAAGGGCTTTAGGATTCCATGTCGCGCCTCGTCGTCGTCTCCAACCGGGTCGCCCCCATCCAGGAGGGCGAGGCCACCGCTGGCGGTCTCGCCGCCGGCGTGCTGGACGCGCTGCGGCAAAAGGGCGGCCTGTGGTTGGGCTGGAGCGGCGACATCCGCGACATTCCCGAACAGCAGCCCGAGCACGCGGTCGGCGCCATTTCTCTGTTCACCATCGATTTGTCCCGCCAGGATTACGATCAGTATTACCGCGGTTTCGCCAACGGCACGTTGTGGCCGGTGTTGCACTATCAAATCGGTCTCGGCCGCTTCGAGTGGCCGGAGTACGAGGGCTACCGCCGCGTCAACGGCATGTTCGCTCAGGCGCTGGCGAAGCTGGTGCGGGAAGACGATCTGGTCTGGGTGCACGATTATCAATTGCTGTATCTCGCGGAGGCGGCGCGCGAAGTGGGACTGACCAACCGGATCGGACTGTTTCTGCACACGCCATTTCCGGCGCCCGGCGTGTTCATGACGATCCCGGCGCACGCGGACTTGTTTCGCGCGGCGTGCCAATACGATTTGTTCGGGTTTCAGACGGAGGTCGATCGCGCCGCCTTCCTGGATTATGCCGTGCGGCACGCAGGCGGTTCGGTTCACGGCGACATTCTGTCGGTCTACGACCGCGTCGTCCGCACCGGCGTTTATCCGATCGGCGTGCACGTCGATGAGGTGCGCGCCTCGGCCGAGTTGCCGCGAAATCGGCGACAGGCGACCCGTATCCGGGCGGCCTTGCTGGACCGGCTGATTTTGAGTGTCGACCGGCTGGATTATTCGAAGGGCCTGCCACGGCGCTTCGCCGCGTTCGAGCGATTCCTGGCGGAGTTTCCCGCGCATCACGGTCTGGTGACGTTCATGCAGATCGCGCCGCCGTCTCGATCGGATATCGAAACCTATCAGGTCATCCGCCGGCAACTGGAAGGCGAGGCGGGGCGCATCAACGGCCGTTTCGCCGAGGTCGATTGGGTGCCGCTGCGGTACTTGAATAAAAGCTTCGAGCGCAACGTGCTGATGCCGCTGTACGCCGCCGCGCAGGCCTGCCTGGTGACACCTTTGCGCGACGGCATGAACCTTGTGGCGAAGGAGTTCGTCGCGGCACAGGATCCCGACGATCCCGGCGTCCTGATCCTGTCCGAGTTCGCCGGCGCGGCACGGGAACTGCGCGACGCGCTGCTGATCAACCCGTACGATGAGGCGGGCGTCGCGGCGGCGATCGACCGGGCGCTGATGATGCCGCTGGAAGAACGCCAGGAACGGCATCAGGCGATGCTGACCGTCATGCGGGAGAACAGCCTGGAGCGCTGGCGGGACCGGTTCGAAGCGGATTTAAGATTGTAGCGTTTCGATCTCCATCGGAAACAACGCGTCGGGATCGGTGACCTTCAGGAGGTGATACACGTTGAACCGGTAGGCCGGTCCAAGAGAAACCTCGGGCGGCGTGAACGGGAACGCCAGATTGCCGGCGGTGGACAGCCGTCCGGGATAGCCGAAATGCAGCAAATATTGTTTGCAGGTGCGCACCACCTCCGACGCGCGTTCGCGGGTTGGCGCGATGCATTCACCCATGATGAACACTTCACCTGGAGGCGGTTCGTTCGCCGGCACCACCATACGCACGCCATCCACGCCGTACACTCGCCAGCGTAACGTATAATCCTGGGGCTGGTCTTCGCAGACCAGATCGCGCACCAGGTCGGACAACTTCGGCAGGATTTCCTTGGTCCGTGCTATGAATCTCGGATCGGCGGCACCGGCCAGCAGCACCGCTCGTTCTCCGATCAGCAGCGCTCCCTCCATTTTAATCGTTGGGCTATCGGTATCGTGCCAGACCGCGCCCGAAACCCTCGTCCGCCGATCGTCCACCGCTTCATATCGCGCGTTCGTCAGGTCCAGCATGCCCTCGGGTTCGTGCACGGTGAACGGATCGGACTGCTCGTACAGGCTGTGCGCGGCGACCGAGGTCGGCGTGGCGCGACGCTCCGGATTGGTGCTTTCCAATACGAACCCGTCATCATCGAGTTCCGCCAGGATCGGATCGCGCCCGCCCGGCACGCAACACAATGAGCCGCACTCGATGATTTTCGCCATGTGCATCGCGAGGCCGGGGTCAAAGCCCAGGAGCATGGGAAGGGCGGTGAAGATGCCGGTGTCGCAGGCGCGGCCAGCGATGACGACATCGACGTCGGCCTCCAGCGCGCGGCGGAAAACGCCCGTGCCCATCTGGCCAACGATGTGAGCGGCGCCGGTGATGTCGTCGTCCGTCAACGGCGGCATGTCATCGAAGCTGACGATGCGGCCATCCCGGGACGCCTCCAGCAACATCGGCCGCGACAGATCGGCCCGGATCACCGCCATGCGAAATCTCAATCCGTCGGCGCGCGCGATGTCGCGGATCATCGCCAGTGTCGCGTCCAGATGCGGCGCCGCGCCCGCCGATCCGGCCGAGCCAATGACCAGCGGCACATCCAGTTGCCGCGCCCCCAGCAGCACTTTGCGCAGATCGCGGCGGGTCGCCTCCGGTGCCGTCGCCATTTCCCCTTTACCGAGATAGGTCGGGCCGATATCGATCGAGCCCATATCGCAACCAATTAAATCCGGCTTGCGCGCCATGCCCGCGTTGAACCCCGGCGTCGGGATGCCGTACCCGAGTTGTCCCGACGCCCCCAGCAGCCGCAATGGCCGGCGCGAGCGGCGAATCTCGGACAGAACGCGGCCGGACGCGCTCATAACTCGATCCCCAGCAGCGGCGCGTGTTGCTGCGCGCCGTAAACATCGACGTCGCCCGGATCGCCGGCCATGATCTTGCGCGCCAGCACGATCTTGATCGCGCGGCCGGCGGGGTAGGGGATGACAGTCACCTGATCGGCCGGCACGCCATACAACCGGCCGACCGCCTCGGCGCCCAGAGCCGGCGACTGCGCGACCCGTTGGTAATCCGCGTCGGTCGCGAACATCACATCCAGCGTCAGCCGTCTCGGCCCAGCGTTTTTGCTGCGAATAACCTGGGCGAGGTCAGAGAGTTTCATGGACGATCCTGGGTTGATCCCGCCGCGGGAAGGATGCCAGATGCGGGTTGGATCCATGGAGCCACGGCCAGCCATGGTCCGCAAGAGCGACGGAGGAGCAAACGCGATGGTCAATCGGCAGGCCCTGATTGGATTGATCGGCGCCAATATCATGAAGTCGCTGGCACCGGCGTTGCACATCGACGCCTTCGCCGCGGCGGGGATCACTGGGCACTACCATTTGATGGATGTCGATCGGCTGCCTGGCCGGACGTTGAAAAGCCTGCTGGACGCGGTGAAGACCGCCGGCTTTCTTGGCGTGAACATCACGTTTCCATTTAAGCAGGAAGTCATTCCGCTGTTGGACGCGCTGTCCCCCGAAGCGCGGCAAATCGGCGCGGTCAACACGGTCACGATCGCGCCGGACGGCGGCACGGTTGGATACAACACCGATCGCAGCGGGTTTCGGTTGAATTTCGAGGACGGTCTCGGCCGCGCGGGCGCTGAGGGCAGCACCGCGGTGCTGGTCGGCGCGGGCGGTGCCGGCAGCGCGGTGGCGTTCGCGTTGATGGACCTGGGCTTGAAGACGTTGATCGTGCACGACATGGACGATGCTCGCGCCGCCAAATTGGCCGTCGATGTGAGCAAGCATTTTGGCGCGGGACGGGGCCGGGTCTCGACGCGCCTGAGTGACGACGTCGCGGCCGCGGATGGAGTCGCGAACGCCACGCCGATCGGCATGAGCGGCTTTCCGGGCAATCCGGTTCCTGTCGAAGCGTTGCGCTCTGGGCATTGGGTCGCCGACGTGATTTACTCGCCAATCGAAACGGAATTGATCCAGGCGGCGAGGGCCAAAGGCGCGCGCGTGGTCACCGGTGGCGGGATGTGCGCCTGGCAGGGCGTGGACGCGTTCCGCTTGTTCACCGGCATAACGCCTGACGCGGCGCGGATGCACCGGGTGTTCGCGTCGGCTTTGGCGGCCCGCGATCAGGCGCTGGCGGGAGTGTCATGAAAACCGCCATCGCGACCGTTTGTCTCAGCGGAGGCCTGGACGAAAAGCTTCTGGCCATCGCCAACGCCGGCTTTAAAGGCGTGGAGATTTTCGAGAACGATCTGCTGTCGTTCAACGGCACGCCGAAGGACGTCCGCCGGGTCGCCACCGATCTGGGGCTGGAGATCGTTACGTTTCAACCATTCCGCGATTTCGAAGGCATGCAAGCCGACAAGCGCGAGCGCAACTTCACCCGCGCCGAGCGCAAATTCGATCTGATGCGCGAACTGGGTTGCGACCTGCTGATGGTTTGCTCCAACGTCGCGCCCGACAGTCTCGGCGGCATCGATCGGGCCGCCGAAGATTTTCACGCGTTAGGAGAACGCGCGGCGCAACGCGGGATGCGGGTGGGGTTCGAGGCGCTCGCCTGGGGCCGTCACATCAACGATTATCGCGACGCGTGGGAGGTCGTGCGGCGCGCGGGTCATCCGGCTGTCGGGCTGGTACTTGATTCGTTTCACATCCTGTCGCGCAAGACCGACCTCAAAGCGATGGCCGCGGTGCCGCGCGATCGGATTTTTCTGGTGCAACTCGCGGACGCGCCGATCCTGGAAATGGATTTTCTCTCGTGGAGCCGGCATTTCCGGAATTTTCCCGGTCAGGGCGAGTTTCCGATGCTGGCGTTCATGGAGGCGCTGCGACAGACCGGATACGACGGATTGTTGTCGCTGGAGATCTTCAACGATCAGTTCCGCGCCGGATCCGCGCGGAGTGTCGCGATTGATGGACATCGGTCATTAATTTACCTTCTCGATCAACTCGGCGACGGGCCGCCTTTGCCGCCTCGGGCGCGTTGTCTCGGCACCGAGTTCATCGAATTCGCGGTCGATGAAACGACGGAACCCGACTTCAACGCGCTGCTGCGGAGCCTGGGTTTCGCGCGCGTCGGAAAACATAAATCCAAGTCCGTGACACGGTGGTCGCAAGGCGGCATCAATCTTGTCGCCAACACGGAAAAGGAAGGCTTCGCGCATTCTTACTACATTACGCACGGCACCGCGGTGTGCGCGTTGGGATTGCGCGTGAATGACGCGGCGGCGACGTTGCGGCGGGCGCGCGGGTTGCTCGATCAGCCGTTCCAGCAGGCGGTCGGGCCGGGAGAACTCGAGATTCCGGCGGTGCGGGGTCTTGGAGGGAGTTTGATCTATTTCACCGACCCGGCAAGCGCGTTGGCGAAAGTCTGGGACATCGAGTTCGAACCGACCGGAGAAACGGCGCCGGACGCGGGACTGACCGTCATCGATCACCTCGCGCAATCGATGCATTACGAAGAAATGCTGACCTGGCTGCTGTTCTATTCCTCGTTGCTGGAACTGGATAAAGTGCCGGCGCAGGACGTTCTGGATCCGGGAGGGCTGGTGAAAAGCCAGGTCGTGCAATCGCCCGATGGCGCGGTGCGGATCATTTTGAATGCGTCGCAATCCACCCGCACGCAGTCTTCGCGCTTCCTGTCGGAACTGTTTGGTTCCGGCGTGCAGCATATCGCGTTCCAGACCGAGGATATCTTCGCCACGGTCGCCAAACTGCGCGCCAACGGCGTGCCGCTGTTGCGGATCCCGGAGAATTACTACGATGACCTGGAGGCGCGCACCGGCCTCGGCGGCGATGAGCTCGACCGATTGAAGTCGTTGGACATCCTGTACGATCGAGACGGTACCGCGGAATATTTCCAGGTCTACACGCACGCTTTCGAGGATCGGTTTTTCTTTGAAATCGTGCAGCGGCGCGATTACACGGGCTTCGGCGCGGCCAACGCGCCGATCCGGCTCGCGGCGCAGACCCGTCTCGCGCAACTCTCTGATTGAAACGGACCCATTGCCATGACAGACGCCTTCAACCCCAGGGACTGGTCCGGTCAGCCGGCCTACATCGCGCCGGACTACAAATCGACACCGTTGCGCGGTCCGACCAAACCGCTGATCCCGTTGCCGCAAACATTGTCCGAAATGACCGGCCCGGTTTACGGTCAGGAGAGCGTCACCGGGAACGACGCCGACCTGACCCTGAATGGCCGCCGGAACGGGGAGCCGTTGGGAGAGCGTATCATCGTCGCCGGCCGCGTGCTGGATGAAGACGGGCGGCCGGTGCCCAATACGCTGCTGGAAATCTGGCAGGCCAACGCGGCGGGGCGTTACATCCATCAGACCGACCAGCACGACGCGCCGATCGATCCGAACTTCTTCGGCGGTGGCCGTTGCGTGACCGATGCGAAGGGTGGGTATTGGTTCATGACCGTGAAGCCGGGCGCTTATCCCTGGCCCAATCATCATAACGCGTGGCGGCCGAACCATATCCATTTCTCGCTGTTCGGGCCCAGTTTCGTGACGCGGCTGGTGACCCAGATGTATTTCCCGGGCGATCCGTTGCTCGATCTGGATCCGATCTTCCTGGCGACGCCCGAGGCGACACGCAACCTGCTGATCGCGAATTTCAGCCTGGATGTCACCGAACCGAATTACGCTTTGGGTTATGTGTTTGATATCGTGTTGCGCGGCCGCGGCGCGACACCGATGGAGGCCTGAATGACGAAGCTCCGCCAAACGCCGTCGCAAACGGTCGGTCCTTATTTCGCGTACGGTCTGTCACCGGAACAATACGGTTACCAGCAAAACCTTTCCAGCATCGCCGGCAGCCAAATGGCCGAGGGCGACATCGAAGGCGAGCGGATTCGCGTCGAAGGCCGCGTGTTCGACGGCAACGGCGCCCCCATCTCCGACGCCCTCATCGAAATCTGGCAAGCCGATTCACTGGGCCGTTACGCGCATCCGGCCGATCCGCGTGGCAGCAACAACACCTTTAAAGGTTTTGGACGTTGTGGCACCGGCACGGATCCACAACAACGGTTCTGGTTCGATACGATCAAGCCGGGCAAAGTCGGCGACGATCAGGCGCCGCATTTGAATGTCATCGTGACCATGCGAGGCATGTTGCTGCACGCGTTCACCCGGATCTACTTCTCGGATGAGCCGGCGAACGCGACGGACAGCGTGCTGCGGCTGGTTCCGGCTGAGCGGCGCGGCACGCTGATCGCGACGAAGCAAAGCGGGAAGGTCTATCGTTTCGACATCCACATGCAGGGCGAGCAGGAGACGGTATTCTTCGACGCCTGAACGCGCCGCACATTGGTGAACCGCGCGACGGCGAGGCGAGGCCGGCCGAACCGGCCAGGAAGCAACGTCGTTTCATCGTGGAACTCCATCGGTCCGCGGTTACGGATTGTTGGAGTTCCGTCCCACCAGAGCGCGGACATTCGCCTCGACCGCCGCCAGGTCGTTTGGCAAAACCACGAAGCGCTCCGGTCGGGCCATAAGGTCCGCCAATTTGGGCGGCAATTCGGGCCGGATGCCAATCGCCCGCTGGATCGCGTCGGGGAACTTCGCGGGGTGCGCGGTGGCCATAGCCACGGTCGGCACGCCATGGGCCGGCGGCAGCGCGCGGGCCGCCGCGATGCCAATGGCGCTGTGTGGGTCGGCCAGATATCCACACACGTCATGCAGCCGCCGGATTTCCGCCACGGTGCCCGGATCGTCCAGGCGAAAGCCGTGGAACACCGAGCGCATTCGTTGCCATACCGGATCGGCGACGGTCATTTTTCCGGTCGCGCGGAAGGCGCGCATGGTGGCGGCCGTGGCGGCGGGATCGCGCTCCAGCAACTCGAACAACAGCCGCTCAAAATTCGAACTGACCTGGATGTCCATTGACGGCGACAGCGACGGCTCGACCGGGGCCATCGACATGTCGTTGCTTTCCAGGAACCGCGCCAGAATGTCGTTACGGTTCGATCCGGCGATCAGGCGGGCGACCGGCAGGCCCATGCGGCGGGCGGCCCAGGCGGCGAGGATGTTGCCGAAGTTGCCGGTGGGGACGGCGAAGGCGACTTCTCGCTCGGGCGCGCCGAGGGCCAACGCGGCGGCCACATAGTATGGAATTTGCGCGGCGATGCGAGCCCAGTTGATGGAGTTGACGGCGGACAAAGACATTTCGGCGCGGAAGGGGGCGTCGGCGAACAAAGCTTTGACCATGTCCTGGCAATCGTCGAACGTGCCTTCGATGGCGACGTTGCCGACGTTCGGCGCCAGCACGGTGGTCATTTGGCGGCGCTGCACCGGGCTGGTGCGCTCGTGCGGATGCAGGATCACGATGTCGATCCGATCGCGTCCGGCGCAGGCCTCGATGGCGGCGGAACCGGTGTCGCCGGAGGTGGCGCCGACGATCGTGACGCGGGTGTTTCGTTTCGTCAGCACATGGTCGAACAGGCGGCCGAGCACCTGCATCGCCATGTCCTTGAAGGCCAGCGTCGGGCCGTGGAACAACTCCTGCGCGAACAAATGCGTTTCCAACTGCACCAACGGTACGACGGCGGGATGATTGAAGTCCGCGTAAGCGTCGTGGCAAATTTTCGTCAGCGTTTCGAATGGGATCGATTCGCCGACGAATGGGCACATCACCCGCGCGGCGAGGTCCGGATACGACAGGCCACGCATCGCGCGCCAATCGGCGGGGGCGAAGGCCGGCCACGATTCGGGAACGAACAGGCCGCCGTCCTCGGCCAGGCCCGTGAGCAGGACGTCGGCGAAATCTCGGGCGGCCGCGTGCCCTCGTGTGGAAATATAGCGCATGGCGGTCGTTTAGCGCATGCTAAACCCCGCGCGCCAGCCTGTCCCACCGGGCGGCGAAAAATGGGAGCGAACCGTGATCAAAAGTGCTCTGGTGACCGGCGCTGGCGGCGGATTGGGCCGCGCGGTGGCTCTGGCGTTGGCGGCGCGCGGGTGCGCGGTGGCGGCGTTGGATATCGATGGCCCGGCGGCGGAAAAAACGGCGGCGGAGGCGGCGTCCGGCCTGGTGTCGCCGCTGGTGCTGGACCTGACCGCGCCCGGCGCCGCCGAACTGGCGGTGACCGAGGCTCTGGAGGCTCTGGGCGGTCTGGACATCGTGGTTAACAACGCTGGGTGGGGCATCGGCGAGGCGTTCCTGGACATGACCGAGGCCAGTTGGGATCGCACGCTGGCGTTGAACCTGAAGGCCGTGGCGCTGATCTGCGCGGCGGCGGGACGGCACATGAAGCAGCGCGGTACCGGCCGGATCGTCAACGTGACGTCTCCCGCGTCGCGCATGGCGCTGCCGAATTATCTGGCGTACGCGGCGAGCAAGGCGGGGGTGGACGCGGTGACACGGGCGGCGGCGGTGGCTCTGGCGCCGTTCGGGGTGCGGGTGAACAGCGTCGCGCCGGGGATGATGGATACGGCGATGCAACAGATCACCGAACGGCAGTTGGCCGCGATCGAGGGGCGGAACGATATCGACGTGTTCCTGAGCGAACGCACGAAGCGGATCCCGATCGGGCGGCGGACGGAGGTGGAGACGGTCGCCGGAATGATCGTGTGGCTGGCGCTCGACGCGCCGGAGTACATCACGGCCGAAAGGATGAACGTCAGCGGCGGGCTGGATCGGGATTGACCGACGTCAGGCGGCGCGGTTCGCCTGGAGTACAGCCAAACCGCCGGCGAAATCCGCGGCTGAACGCGGACGGGTTGTCCATCCCGCGCAGGGCCCCGATTTCGTCGATCGGCAACCGGCAGTTTGGATCTCCCAGCATGTCCCGGCAGCGGGTCAGGCGCTTTTCCCGGATGTGGTCCATCACCGCGACATCGTGGCGGGCGAACAGCCGGTAAAGCTGGGTGCGCGAACACTTCAGCGCACGGGCCAACGAGTCCGGGCCGAGGTCGCCGCGATCCAGATGGCGTTCGATGAACATTTCCGCCGCCGACCACATCGCGGCCCAGTGCGCGTCGCCGGACCGGCCCCAGGGCGTGGCTCGCGCCTCCCACCGCAGCGCCGCGAGGGCGAACGCGGCGGTCGCGTCCATCGCCACCTCCCGCGCGTGATCGTCCATCGCCGGCAGGGCGTCGGCGAGGCGTACCATTCGCTCGAACAGCAGCGATGTCAGGGGTGCCCGCGGCAACAGGCGCCCGGCGACGCGGGCCGGCCAGGCCCGCACCGCCCGCGCCACCGAGCCGCGCGGCAGGCGGAAGTTGATCGTGCGAAAGCGTCCCATTTCGAGCGCGAACGGCACCGACATGTTGGTGAGCAGGAAGCAGCCGCCGGGCACGATCAACGCGCCACCGCCGTCCTGATACGAAAGCTTCTCATCGGTGGAAACATTCGCGGTCAACAGGATTTCGTCGCCGCCGTCCTGACGGCATCGCGCGGCGCCACGGCGCGGCACGCCCGCGTCCAGGTTGCCGGCGCGCAACTCCGCGCTGCCGCCGATATAGCCTCGCACGGAGGCCGAGAAGCCATGCGCCGCCGCATCCGGCCGGAACACGGCGTCGGAGCGGTTGAGGACCGTGTCGCGCCAGAACTGCCGCCGCTGGCTGGCGGCGACGCGATCCGTCGAATGCTCAAAGTACCGGCTGGTGGCGGGCCGGACCGCCTGGGGCGAGGTCATGCGGCGTCCTTTGGGCGCGGAGCCCGATTGGCGGAAAGACTGACATAGAGTTGCGCGTTCGTCATCGTTTCGCCGATCCGGTCCGGCGGATGGAACGCCGCGCAAAGTCATTTGGCACGCGTTGAATAACAGTAACGACGGCGAACCTGCTAAAGGTTCGCCGCGCGCATCGTTCGCCGATCGCGAAATGAATTTCGGAATGTCCAGGAAGGACCCCCGGAAACGGCTCGGGCGGCACTGAATCCGCGGTGACGCCCGATGCGGGTCGATGCTGTTTCCGCTGCCCTGGACAGGGTGCCGCCGGCACAAAACTCCCCGTGCCAGCCGGCGGCACCCAGCGTAACCCCGGAGGATTGCCTCATGGCGGAGCCTGGTGGATCTGTCGCCGGATCTCGTTGGGGGCGCGGCCGAACCGGCGCCGGAACCCGCGGCTGAAGGCGGACGGATTGTCCATGCCGCACAACGCGGCGATCTCGGCGATCGGTAACCGGCAGGTGGGATCGGCCAACATCTCATGGCACCGCGTCAGCCGCGTCTCGCGGATGTGGTCCATGACCGTGACGTCGTGGCGGGCGAACAGGCGGTAAAGCTGCGTGCGCGAACAGCGCAGCGCGCGAGCCAGCAAATCCGGGCCAAGGTCGGCGCGATCCAGATGGCGGGCGATGAAACGTTCCGAAGCCAGCCATAGTCCGGACCAGTCAGCGCCGTCTTGCCAGGGCGCGGCCCGCGTTTCCAGGCGCAACGCCGCGACGGCGAAATCGGCGGTGGCGTCCAATGCCACCTGGCGCGCGGGATCGTCCATCTCGGGCAGAGCGTCGGCCAGGCACACCAACTGAGTGAACAGTAGCGCGGTCAGCGGCGTCTCCCTTAAAAGCTTCCCGCTGAGATGGCCTGGCGAGGCGCGGATGGTGCGCGCCACCGTGGCCCGAGGGAGACGGAAATTGATTACCCGATAGCGCGGCATTTCAATTTCAAATGGTACCGACAGATCGTTGACCATGAACCGTCCGGCGGGAACCATGAAGGCAGAGGTGCTGTTTCTGTAACGAATCGTATCATCAATTGAAACGATCGCGCTGAGCAGGATTTCATCGCCGCCGTCCTTTCGGCACCGAGCGGCATGCCGACGCAACATCACCGCGTCCGATCGCCCGTCCCGCAATTCCGCCCGATCTCCGATAAATCCCGTGACCTGGGCTGAGAAGCCTTGCGTGAAGGCGTTGGGGCCAAGCGCGACGTCGGAACGATTCAGCACCGTGTCGCTCCAGAATTCTCCCCGTTCATGCGCGGGCACCCGATCCGTCGACAGATCGAAGTACCGCCCAGGTGAAATCGGCTCAACCGAAAGTGAATCGTTATCGGGCATGGGCATCGCTCTCCGTCGTCGCATCCTGGGCATGCGCGAATTATTCAATCTTAGCACGCGCCTGGCACGCCGGGCACATAATTCTGGCACGCGTTGAATACCTGTGCCGATCGCGAATCTGTTACCTGGGCATGGCGTCATGATCGATCGCCAAATCCGCGCTTCTTTGATGAAGAGCAAATTAAACGCGTCGCCGCGATCGTCCGGAGCGCTGGATTGGCGTTCGTCCGGGACACCACGCCGCCGGCGACTCCGATCTTGCCGCGTTCGCTACCGCGGCCGGACCGGGCGGCTTCGGCGCGAGGCTCGGCGCCGGGATTTCCGCCCCTCCATTCCGGTCACGGCGTGACCCCTGGGCGAACCGGAACGCGGGCGCCCGAGGGCAGTGTTCGAACCGGCTGAGAGACGCGAAGCATCACGATGACCATCACCGCGACCCTGGGCAATCCGGCGAACAACTGCTTGCTCATGTTCGGCGAGGGGATCGTCGTGTCGTCCGGCGGCTCGGCCAGCTTCACCACCGTGAGCGCTGGCAGCTTCATCACCGTGTCGTCCGGCGGGGCCGCTGACTTCAATGTGTTGAGCGCGGATGCCAGCGATACCGTCCTGTCCGGTGGGGTGGCGAGCGGCACGACCGTCCTGGGCGGCACGGAGTTCGTGCAAGGCGGGGTGGCCAGCGGCAGCTTCGTCGCCGAGGGCATGCTCGACGGCAGCGAATACAATGGTGCTCAGGAGGTCAACGCCGGCGGGATCACCAGCGACACGACGGTCGTGGCGGGGGGTCTCGAGACTGTTCTGGCCGGGGGCGCGGCGGTCAGCACCACGGTCTCCGCCGGTGGCGCGGCCGCGGCCTGAGAGAGCAAGCCGGTCATTCCAGAGCGGCTTTCGGCCGGGTTGACACAACGGCCTTGGGTCCGGCGAGGCCCGCCCATCCGTGGGATCCAACGTGCATCGACCGATGGTCTGGTTGATCCAGACCATGACGATGGAGGCAAGCAGACCCGGCTCGCTGGCCGGCCGTGATGGGATTGCGTTCGCGCGAAGTGCCCATTCTTCGGGTGGTCGATGCTGTCTGTCGATTTCTCCCATCGTCCTTGCTTATCGCGGCCGTCGCGGACTGGCGATCCACGCCGGGCCAGGCCGTGCCCGGATCGGGCGACGTCGCGCGGGCTCATCCACTGAATCGACACAGCGCGCCGCGGACACTCGGTCCGGTCACACATCCACCATCATCGTGACACGGGGCGGCGGGAACCTTCCTGGCACCGTGAAAGTTACGGATCGTTATGATGCGCAAAAATCCCCGGTTATTCCGTCTTTCCGCCACCGTCGCCATCGGCGCGCTTTTGTGCAACGCGGCGGTCCCCGTCACGATGGCGCAACCGGCGCCCCCGCCGCCGCCTTCGTCCGCCGCGCCCGCGGACCAGAATCAGGCCGATCCTCCCGCGCGGGTCGGCCGCGTCGCCAGCCAGTCCGGCGCGGTGTCGTTTCGCACCAGCGCCGACACGCAATGGAGCGCGGCGCGAACGAACTATCCGGTCAGCGCAGGCAACGCTTTCTGGACCGAACCGACCGCTCTGGCGGAAGTGGAGATTTCCGCCAGCCGGATCGATCTGGCCGGACAGACCGAGTTCGACGTCACGACGCTGTCCGACAGCGGGCTGCAGGCGGTGCTGCCTCAGGGCGAGCTGTATTTCCAGCTCATCGGCCTGGAGGCGAATGAGGTCTGGACGGTCGATACACCACGCGGAACGGTTCGGATGACGGCGGCCGGGCGCTACGACATCGTTGCCGGGACGACGGAGCAACCGACCACGGTGACTGTGCTGGAGGGCTCCGCCGAAATCGACGGTCCCGGCGTGTCGCTGAAGATCGCCGCCAATCAAACGGCGACGGTGACGGGGGCGGGTCCGTCGTTCCAGGGCAGTGTCGGCGCGGCGGTGCGGGACGCGTTCCTCTCCGCGCGGATCGCGGCGGAGCATCCACCGGCCCAAACGGCGTCGATCCCCGCGCAATACTCTTATATGTCAGGGGCCGAAGACCTGTCGGGGTATGGCGAGTGGTCGCCGGACCCGGACTACGGTCAGGTCTGGTATCCGCCGGTCGCCGCGAGTTGGGTGCCCTATCGCGAGGGCGAGTGGGCCTATGTGCAACCCTGGGGCTGGACCTGGGTCGATAGCGACAGTTGGGGTTTCGCGCCGTTCCATTACGGCCGGTGGGCTCGGATCCATGATCGCTGGGGCTGGATCCCGGGCGAGGCGGGCGGCGGGCGCGACAGGGCGGTCTACTCGCCGGCGCTGGTCACGTTCGTCGGGGTTGGCGTTGGGGTCGCGGTCGGTGCCGCGATCGCCCGCCGCTCGGTCGGGTGGGTGCCGTTGGGGCCAGGCGAGGCGTACCATCCGTGGTACCACGCGTCCTCGGGCTATTTGCAACGGATCAACGCCGGGCATGTGAAGGACCCGGGCGCGATCGGCAATACCGTGGCACCCCGGGATTTCGCCAATCGCGCGGCGGCGACCTCGGTGCCGGCCAGCGTTATGCTGGGCTCGCGTCCGGTGCGGCAGTTCGCGCGTCCGATGTCGGAGCAGGCGCTGGCGGCGGCGCACCCGGTGGTGGGCGAGCAACCGGTGCGGCCGACGGCGAGAACCTTGGGCGTGACGCCAGCGGTGGCACATCAGTTGAATTTGCCAGCGGCCGGCGTTCAGGGCGCGCATCGCGCGGCGCCAGGTCCGGTGGTGCGCGTGCAGCAAGCCGGTCCGTCGAGTGGCGCGCCGCCGCGGCCCCCCTTGCTCGGCCCGCATGGACAGCCCGCGGTTGGGCCCTCGGGGGCACCGGGTGGGCCGCGACCGAGTGAACCGGGGGCGCCTGGCGCGGCGCCTCCGGGCCGGCCGGTGGGAGGGCCGCCGCCGCTTGAGGCACCAGGGGCTCGGCCGCCGGGCGTTCCCGGCTCGGGTGAGGCGCGTCCAGGCGGGCAACCTCCCGAGGCTCCTGGCGCGCGTCCGCCTGGAGCGGAAGCGCCGCGTCCGGGTGGGCCGGTGCCGTTGCCGGCACCAGGCGGGCGTCCGCCTGGGGTGAGCGAGCCGCGTGGCGCCGCGCCTGGTACGGAACTACCTCGTGGAGAAACGCCCTCTGGGATTCAGCCTGGGCAGCATCCGGCCGAGGCGCGTCCGGGAACGGAGCCGGGACGTGAACCCGGCAACCGGCCGGCCGGTGCGCCGGAAGTCCGTCCGGCCGCGCCGCCGCCGGCCGCGCACGAACCCCCGCATCCCGCCGCGGAACCTGCCCGTCCAGCGCCCGCGGCACCGCATGTGGAGGCGCCGGCCGCGCACGCGGCGCCGCCGCCGCGTGTCGTGGAACCGCAGCGTCCGGCGGCACCCCCGCCACGTCCGGCCGCGCCACCTCCGCCACGTCCGGCCGCGCCGCCACCTCCGCGCGCGGCCCCACCACCGCCGCACGCCGCCGCGCCGCCACCGGGAAAGAAGCCGGGCGAGCACTGACGTCCGCGGGGTTCGGTTCGAGGCACCTGACTGGGTCCGTCATGGCTGCCACACGCCGGCGGGAGTCGCACCGGCCGAGACCCGTAACGGTCGCATCAATGGCACCGGGGTTAATGGTGACAGGGTAAAGTAAGGCGACGCCCAACAAGCATCGCGTCGGGTCACCGTCCTACCCCGGCCATTCCCGGGGATGACGCTACTCGCCCGGGGATGACGATACACGATGGTTCGTCAGGCGACTCGTTTAGCGTTGACCGTCGCCTAAGTGGTAACGGGGTAAAAAGGGACCGGGACGGGCGGCCGGCATCCCCGCGCGGGCTTGAGATCGTCCGCGACCCGCGGGAGCATGGTGGGGCAACGGAGTTCCGCCCATGACCTCTCCCGCTTTTTTGCCCGTTCACGCCCAGGTCGCGGAGATCGCGGCGAGGCGGCTGTCGCCGGTGGATCTGGTCGAGGAGTATCTGGCGCGGATCGAGCGGCTGGAGCCGGCGTTGCATGCGTTCGTGTCGGTCAACGCGGCGAACGCCCGGCTGGCGGCGGAGGCGGCGGACAAAGCCATTCGCTCGGGCCACGCGGTCGGCCCGCTGCACGGCATCCCGGTCGCCATCAAGGATCTGGTGGAAATCGAGGGCGAGGTGGCGACCGGCGGCTCGGCCGCCTGGCGAGACCGGATCGCGCCGTGCACCGCCACGCTGCACCGCAAGATGATGGCGGCGGGGATGATCAATCTGGGCAAGACGCACACGGTCGAGTTCGCCTATGGCGGCTGGGGCACCAATCAGCATCTCGGCACGCCGCGGAACCCGTGGGATCCGGCGGTGCATCGCGCGCCGGGCGGGTCTTCGTCGGGGTCCGGTGTCGCGGTCGCGGCGCGGTTGGCGCCATGGGCCATTGGGACGGATACGGGAGGATCGGTGCGCATCCCGGCGGCGTGGAACGGGATCACCGGACTGAAAACCACGATTGGACGGGTCAGCACCTATGGCGTGCTGCCGTTGAGTGGGACGCTGGACACGCCGGGCCCGATCACTCGCGATATCGAAGACGCCGCGTTGCTGCTGTCCGTGCTACAGGGCGCCGATCCGCTCGACCCGCATACGATGGCGGTTCGCGACGTCGATCCTCTGGCCGGATTGCGGCGCGGGGTGAGGGGCTTGCGCCTCGGCCGCCTGCCGGCGTCCGAAAGGAGCGGCGTCGATGCCGAGGTGCTGGCGGCGTATGACCGTTCGGTGGATTTCCTGGCGTCACAAGGGGCCGAGATCGTCGATCTGACGTTGCCGGCGCGGTTCGCCGATCTGGGCGGGATCGTCGGGCGGATTATTTCAGCCGAGATCTACGCGAAGATCGCGGTGCTGGCCGACGATAACGCGACGCCGCTGGATCAGGACGTGCGGCCGCGGGTGCGGGCGGGGGCGGCGATCTCATCGAAGGACTATCTGGCGGGCCTGGCGGAGCGGGAGCGGATGAAGCTGGACTTCAGTGCCGCGATCGCCGGAGTGGACGCGGTGCTGACCCCGACGATGGTGGCGCCGGCGCCGGTGGTGGCCACGATCGATCAGGCGACGACTCCGGCGGTGTTCACGCGCTGGGTGAATTTCTACGATCTGTGCGCGGCCGCGGTGCCGAACGGGTTCACCGCGGGCGGCCTGCCGCTGTCGCTGCAGATCGTCTGCCGGGCGTATGAGGAGCCGTTGGCGCTGCGGATTGGCTATGCCTATCAGGCGGCGCATGACTGGCACCTTCGGGTGCCGCCGATGGCCGAGGGATAAGGCTGGCACTCGGGGCGGCGGGCGGCGTAAAACGGCGATAACCCCCCTTGAGGAGCCTCCAACATGACCCAACGTCCGATCCTGGCCGCGACCATGGGCGATCCCGCCGGCATCGGCCCGGAAATCTGCGTCCGCGCGCTGCTGGCCCCGGACGTGCGGGACGCCTCGCGGTCGTTCGTCATCGGCGACGCGCGGGTGCTGGAGAAGGCGCTGTCGGTGTGCGGGCTGACGGCGTCATTGCACCGGATCGGCGGGCCGGAGGAAATCGCGGACAGGCCGGGCGTCATCGACGTGCTGCATCAGGACAGCGCCGACCCAGCCGTGCTGCGGATGGGGGAGGTGCAGCCTCTGGGCGGCGAGGCGGCGTTCGCGGCGATCAAGGCGTCCATCGATCTGGCGATGAGCCATCGGGTGGACGGCGTGGTGACCGCGCCGATCAACAAGGAGTCGCTGAAGGCGGCGAAGATCCCGTTCATCGGCCATACTGAAATGTTCGCCGAGTATACTGGCGCCACCGAAGAAATGACGATGTTCACCATCGTCGGACTGAAGATTTTCTTCCTGACGCGGCATGTCTCACTGGCTCAGGCGTGCGCGCAGATCACGGTGCCGCGGGTGAGCAAGGGGATCGATCAGTGCATCAGGGCGCTGCACCAGTTGGGCTACGAGCAGCCGCATCTGGCGGTCGCCGCGCTGAACCCGCATGGCGGCGAAGACGGGATGTTCGGGCGCGAGGAAATCGAGGGGATCAAGCCGGCGATCGCGGAAGCGAGGGCTCGGGGGTTGAAGATCAGCGGGCCGGTGCCGGCGGATTCGGTTTTTCACCTCGCACGAATTGGGCGGTACGACGCGGTGCTGTCGCTGTACCACGATCAAGGGCATATCGCGGCGAAGATGATGGATTTCGAGAAGACGGTGTCGGTGACTCTGGGGTTGCCGGTGCTACGGACCAGCGTGGATCACGGCACGGCGTTCGATATCGCGGGGACCGGGAAGGCCAGCGCGGTGAGCATGATCGAGGCGATCCGGGTGGCGGCGGAATACTCGGTGCGCGGGGTGAAGCTGGGGGATGCGCCGGTGGCCCAGGGGACGAAGCAAGCGGCTGAGTGAGGGCGCCACCTCGTCATGGGCCGGCTCGACCGGGCCATCTGGTCCTACCGATCGCTGCGATACGGCACCAGCCTGTTGCGGCCGAACGGCGGCGTGGTAGAATGCGGGAACGCGTTTGGTGGGCGTGCGCGGGTGTAGTTCAATGGTAGAACGGCAGCTTCCCAAGCTGCATACGAGGGTTCGATTCCCTTCACCCGCTCCAGCGCTTTCAACAACTCATAACCTCGGCGTTGAAAGCTGGGTTCGAATTGCCTGAAAGGCAAAAAGCTCCTTCGCGTTTAGCGCAACGGCTCAATCCCACCGCGTTTCACCACATTCAGCAACTTCAGCGCCGCACCGGTCGGCCGCCGCTCGCCCCGTTCCCACTGGCTGACCGTGCTCACCGCTACGTTCAGAAACCCCGCCATGACCGCCTGGCTCAGACCAGCCCGCTCGCGCACCGCGACAATCTCGGCCGGCGACAGAGCCTTCACCACCGGCAGCGCGTCCCGACCCAGCATCCGTAGCGTCGTCTTTCTCAGACCGGCGTCGCTCACCGCTCCCACCTTGTGCAGAGCGCGAGACATTTCAACGATCTCCGCCCGAATCCGCGCTTTGCCGCGCGGTTTGGTTTTCGTTTTAGTCGTCATCGTCATACGCGACCTCCATCAGTTCGTCATCCGCGACCAATGCCTCGATCTGGTCCCCACGCAACGCCAGGAAGCTCCTTGCCAGTCCTTTGAGTTCGGCGAGTTCATCGTCATCGACATTATCACGCTCATTCTTGGCAAACCCCAGGAGGAAGATCGCCCGATCTCCGCGCCGATAGGCGATGACGGTGCGAAAGCCGCCGCTCTTGCCCTGGCCGGCGCGCGCGATGCGCTGTTTGACAAGCCCGCCGCCGAGAGCGGCATCCACCAACCCGGTCTCCATACCTGCCACGGCCCTCGCCAACGCCGCGTCCGCGATGCGCTCTCTGCGTTGAAAACGCGCGAAGCCTTTCACCCTGTAAACCCGCACTGAGTTTCCTCACTCAGACAACTATAGCACGGTGACTGATAGTGAGCAACGTACCGGGCCGCCGTAAGATTGACCCGCCACTGAGGCACGTGGCGGTTCCTTATGTTTCGCATGCCCAATCCGCGACAATCCCATGGCAAATGAACCTATCTACCCTGGAGACGAAGCCCATGCGAGAGTGGCAAGTAACCGAGGCTCCTGGCGCTTTCGGGCAAATCATCGACGCGGCCGTCGAGGGAGCCCCTCAGTTGATCCGCCGCCACGACGGCAGGGAAGTCGTGGTAGTCTCCCGCGGCGCCTTTGAAACCATCAAGCCCAATCCGCGCGACTGTTTGTTGACCTCCGGCTCGCGGAAGAACATGACGAATTCGACGACGCGATGCGAATAGTCCGCGAAGGCGTCGCGGCGCTGTTCCTGTCGCCCCCGACAAAATTCGACGTCTGACGTCGCGACCCCGGCTACTTCACGCCGCCCATCGTCAATCCCGCGACCATGAAACGCCGCAGCGCGAAATAAATCGCGATCGGCGGCAGCGAGTAAACCAGCGCGGTCGCCATCATGTAATTCCACGGCGCCTCATCGCTGTCGAAGAACTGGTCGATCGCCACCGCGACGGTCGTGTTGCGCGGCGAAGTGATTAATAAGTACTGATACAAATATTCGTTCCACGCCAGCAGCAAAGCATAGACGCCGACCGCCACCAGCGCGGGTGCCATCAACGGCACGTAAATGCGCAGATACACCTGCAACGGAGAGGCGCCGTCGATCTTCGCCGACTCGTCCAGTTCCAGCGGGATCAGCTTGCCGTATTGATGCAGGATCAGAATGGCATACGGCGCGGCGAAGGTGACCTCGGCCGCGATGACGGCCCACAGGCTGTCGGTCAGGCCATAAATGTGCATCAGGTGCACGAACGGGATCACCAGGAACGCCGTCGGCAACATGTAGGTCAGTAGCGCGAAATCGGTGACGATCCAGCCGTGGCGCAGCTTCATGCGGCCCAGAGCGAAGCTGGCGAGCGAACCGATCAGCACAGTCAGCAGCATGGTCGCGACGCTCATGTACAGGCTGTTGCCCAACTGGTGCCAGAAGTGCTCAAGGTACCAGTAGCCTTCGGTCCAGACGACCTGGAAGCTGCCCCAGTTCCAGTCATCGGGCCAGATGGCGCCGGTGAACTCGTCACCGTCGTCGCTCAGCGCGATCAGCAGCATGTTGTAGATCGGCAACAAGGTCCAGATCAGCAGACCAGCGCCAAGCACGATCGCGGGCAGGTTCGCGAACGGCCGCCGCCGTCCGGATGTCAGCGTCAGGCTCATAGTTGCAGGCCGGTCAGGCGGATCCGCCGCATCAGCAGAATCACCAGCGGGATCAGCAGCGGCAACGCGGACATCATCGCGGCCACCCCAAGGTTTGGATAACCGAAGTCGAACGCTTCGTGGAATCCGTATGTGGCCAGGACCTCGGTGGAGCGCGCGGGCGCGCCGCTGGAGACGAAATAAACCGTGGGAAAATCGCCGAGCGTCCAGACGGTGGAGAGCAGCGTGCAAATCAGATACACGTTCGCGAGTAACGGGAACGTCACGTGGACCAGGCGACGGTATCCGGAGGCGCCGTCGATCTCGGCAGCTTCATAAATATCCTGGGGGATCGCCATGCGCGCGGCCAGGAAAATCAGTGTCCAGAACGGCATCCATTTCCAGATGTACGAAACGATATTGGCCGCCATCGCGAGCGGGGCGGACACCAGGAACAATGGCCCGTCTTCTCCCGTGACCGCGCGCCACAGGCTGTCCAGCAGGCCCCATTCCGTGACGAGCATGTAATGGATCGACAGGAAAACGGTCAGGCCGGGCAAAGCCCAGGGAAGGAGGTAGATGGCAAGAAGGGTGCGGATCCACCAGCTTCGGCTCATGAAGAAACCGGATAGCAGG
>Ga0182013_10001397_pt1 | contig 33169 bp, 29 predicted proteins | sample 612S2MmetaG_FD_120487 | JGI IMG/M metagenome (GOLD analysis project Ga0182013, IMG submission 120487) | Permafrost microbial communities from Stordalen Mire, Sweden - 612S2M metaG | ecosystem: Environmental > Terrestrial > Soil > Wetlands > Permafrost | place: Sweden: Stordalen | collected... | reverse complement strand
TGGCGGTAACGCCGGCCATCGCCGATGCCATACGCGAGATACATCCAAACCGGTTTGGCTTCGGCTTCTTCTCCGACCGCAATCCATTCGTGGCGGCGGTTGCGCCACTCGCCGAAGCAATCCAGAGTGATCGGCGCCCCGCCGCGCAGAACAACCCCCTGTTGACGCTTGAGCACCTCGCATCAGGCTGGATCGAGACGAGCCTGAAGCTGTGGGGACAGACGCGGGATGCGCTCGCGGAGCAAAGCTTCCTTGCTCTCTACGGCTCCCCCTTGTTGCAGTCGCTGGTGGGTCTGAACGCCGAGAACGCCGAGTCGCGCCGGCGTATCGAGCGCGATGTGACACGCGAGGCCACCGCCAGTCGTCTGCGCGCGGAACTGGAAAGCGCCATCGAGCGTGGCGGCGTCGTTGAGGCGTTTGTTCGCGCCCAGGCTTACATCCTGGTGCCGACTGGAGAAGTGGATGACCGGGCCTTTGTCGCCTTGCAGGAAATCCGCCGCGGGGCGCCGCCAGAATATGTTCCCGACTTCGCGCAGTTTCGCGAAGTCGTTCGTCAGCAATTCCTCATCATCCATCTGGATGAGGCACGCGCCATCGAGGCTCTGCCGAAGCTCGCAGCCACTGCCGAGGACCGCCGCCTCGTGCTCGAAAGTCTGCACCGGATCAGAGGACTCCGGCGGCCTGAGCTCACCGAAGAACAAAAAGGCAGGTTTGCCCGGGTGGAGAAATTGTTGGCTCCGCCGGCCGTGCGTGCCACCCGCCGCGAAATCGTCGCTGCGGTGGGATGAAGCGGTTCCACATTCTGGTGCAAGTGCATGAGGCCGCGAATGAAACCCCTGATCGCTCTCGCCTTGGTAGGCCTGGCTCTCCTGAGCGCTTGCCAGAAGAAGCCGCCCCCGACCGCCGAAATCCGCCCTGTCCGGACCGTCGTGGCCACGCCGCAGACGGCGGGCGAAGCGGTCACGCTCACCGGCCATATCCGTGCGCGGACCGAGGAAAACCTCGCCTTCCGCATTGATGGCCGGATGCTGGCCCGCCGCGTCAATGTGGGCCAGGAGCTGCGGCCGGGTGACCCGGTCGCCGACCTGGACACGAAACCGCAGCAAGATGGCGTGCGGACGGCGCAGGCCGCGCTTGCCGCCGCGCAGGCCTCGCTCCACGAGGCCACCAACAACCTGGAGCGCACGCAAACGCTGGTCGGCCAGGGCTGGTCCACCCGGGTCCAGTACGATGCCGCGGAGAAGGCGTTCGAGACCGCGAAGGCGGCGGTCGACGCGACATCGGCCGTGCTTCATACGGCCCAGGACCAGCTCGGCTACACCCAATTGGTAGCGGATGCCGCTGGTGTGGTGACCGCGACCGGCGCCGAGCCTGGCGAAGTGGTACGAGCCGGCCAGATGATCGTGATCGTCGCGCAACATAACGGGATCGACGCGGTCTTCGACGTTCCCGACAGCCTGATGCGCCGGCTAAGGCCGGACGTGACCGTCGCCGTCGCACTGATCGACGACCCCAAGATCCAGACAACCGGGCAGGTTCGGGAAGCGTCACCGCAGGCAGATCCGGTGACCCGAAGCTTCCAGGTCAAGATCGCTCTGGATCAACCGCCCGCCTCCATGTGGTTGGGCGCGACGGTCTCCGGGCAGGCGCACATGATCGCAGTAGGCGGCATCGAGCTTCCGGCCACCGCGCTGACCATGGCGGACAACAAGCCGGCCGTCTGGGTGGTCGATCCCAAGACGCAGGAAGTGTCGCTGCACGCGGTCACGATCCGGCAGGGCGGGTCCGACAGCATCGTCATCTCGGACGGTCTTGCGGCTGGCGAGCGGGTAGTGACCGCCGGCGTGCATGCTCTTCGGCCCGGGCAGAAAGTCCGGCTCGACGGAGCAGCGTCATGACACGCGGCAACCTTTCGGCCTGGGCGATCTCACACCGCCCGGTGGTGTACTACTTCATGCTGGTGCTCGTGGTGATCGGCATCGCGTCCTACATGCGGCTCGGGCGCAACGAGGATCCGACCTTCACCATCAAGACCATGGTGGTGGAGACACAGTGGCCGGGCGCGACTCTCCACGACACGCTGCTGCAGGTCACCGAACGCATCGAGCGCAAGCTGCAGGAAACGCCGCACCTTGACTACCTGAAAAGCTACACCACGGCGGGTCAGTCGACGGTGTTCGTCTACCTGAAGGGGTCGACCGGGCCAAAAGCGGTTTCCGACACCTGGTACCAGGTACGCAAGAAAATCAAGGACATCGAGCTGACCCTGCCCCAGGGCGTCATCGGGCCGGTCGCAGACGACGAATTCGGCGACACCTATGGCATCATCTATGGCTTCACCGCCGATGGGTTCACCAGTCGCGAGCTGCGCGACTACGTGGAGGATATTCGTTCGCGGCTGCTGCAGGTGCCGGATGTCTCCAAGGTGGACCTGATCGGCGATCAGCCCGAACGCATCTACATCGAGTTCTCGCCCGCGAAACTGGCCGGTTATGGGCTCAATGTCTCGACACTTATGGCGGCGCTTCAGGCACAGAATGCCGTCGCGCCCGCCGGCGTCATCACGACCGACCACGAGACCATCATGCTGCGGGTCAGCGGCGCCTTCACATCCGAAAACGACATCCTTGCCATGAACTTCGCCGTGGGCAACCGGATCATACGGCTGGCCGACATCGCGGAGGTCCGGCGGGGCGTTGCCGACCCGCCGCAGCCGATTTTCCGCATCAACGGCAAGCCTGGCCTGGGCCTGGCGATTTCGATGCGCGACGGCGGCGACGTGCTCGCGCTGGGTTACAACATCCAACAGGCCATGCAGGAGCTGAAGGCCAATCTGCCGATCGGCATCGAGCCGGTGATGGTCGCCAACCAGCCCGATACCGTCGACCATTCGATCAACGATTTCATGGAAGCGCTGTGGGAGGCCATCGCCATCGTTCTGGTGGTGAGCATGGTCAGCCTCGGGCTGCGCGCGGGCGCGATCGTCGTGGTCTCGATCCCGCTCGTTCTCGCGATCGTGTTCGCGGCAATGGGGATGTTCTCCATCGACCTCCAACGTGTCTCGCTTGGCGCTCTCATCATCGCGCTCGGCCTTCTTGTGGATGATGCGATGATCACTATCGAAAGCATGGTGAGCCGCCTGGAACGCGGCGACACCAAAGAGCAGGCCGCGATTTTCGCCTATGACTCCATGGCTTATCCGCGGCTTACTGGCACTCTGGTGACCATCGCTGGATTCGTGCCGGTCGGCTTTGCCCGCAGCGACGCCGGCGAGTACACGTTTTCCCTGTTCGCCGTGGTGGCGCTTGCGCTGCTGGCGTCCTGGGTGGTGTCGGGCATCTGCGCGCCGGTCGTCGGCTTGGCGCTGCTGCGCCAGCCGAAGCATCCGCACGGCGAGGCGTTGGGCGCGCCGATGCGTCTGTACCGCCGCTGTCTGCTGGTGGCGATGCGGGCGAAATGGGTCACCATCCTGGTCACCGTCTGCTTGTTCGGGGCGGCGCTGTATGGAATTCGTTTCATTCCGGAGCAGTTTTTTCCTTCTTCGGATCGGCCGGAACTGCTGGTGGACCTGAAGTTGCAGGACAACGCCTCGATCTACGCCACGCGCGATGTGGCGGCAGCGTTCGACGAGATCGTCGGCGCCGATCCGGACGTGGTGCGGTTCTCGACCTATGTCGGGCAAGGCGCCATCCGCTTCTATCTGCCGATCGACGTCGCCCTGCCGAACGACTCCTTTGCCCAGTCGGTCGTGGTGACGAAGGGGCTGAAGCAGCGGGACCAGGTGCGCAAGCGCCTGGAGGAGACGCTCGCGGTGCGCTTCCCCGGCGTAGTCGCACGCATCTATCCGCTCGAGCTCGGCCCCCCGGTCGGATGGCCGATCAAATTCCGGGTGAGTGGGCCTGATCTGACCCGCCTGCATGCGATCGCGATGCAGGTTGCCGAGCGCGTCGGTGCCAATCCGCTGACGCGCAACGTCAATTTCGATTGGATCGAGCCGGCGCGGACCATGCGCATCCAGATCGACCAGGACCAGGCGCGGCAGCTCGGCCTCAGCTCGCAGGACGTATCGCAGGCGCTGAACGCCGTCGTGTCCGGCAGCACGGTCACGCAGGTGCGGGACAGCATCTACCTGATCGACGTCGATATCCGGGCCGAGCAGGGACAGCGGACGTCGCTTGAGTCGCTCCGATCGCTGCAAATCCCACTGCCCAACGGAAAGGTCGTGCCGCTGCGGCAGATCGCCACGTTCGGCTACACGCAGGAATATCCCATCGTCTGGCGCCGGGATCGGGTCCCGACCCTGACAGTGCAAGCCGATGTGGTGCAAGGCGTGCTTCCTGCCACGGTGACGCAAGCCATTCAGCCGGCGATCGATCAGCTCGCTGCGACGCTGCCGAACGGCTACCGCATTGCCACGGGCGGATCGGTGGAGGAGAGCGGCAAGGCCAAGGCGTCCGTGCTGGCGGTTGTGCCGGTGATGCTGCTGCTGATGGTGACCATCCTGATGTTCCAGATGCAGAGCTTCCAGCGTGTGGTGCTGGTGCTGAGCGTGGCACCGCTTGGGGTCATCGGGGTGGTCGCGGCCTTGCTGATCGCGCAGGCCCCGCTCGGGTTCGTCGCGATCCTGGGCGTGCTGGCGCTGGTCGGCATGATCGCGCGCAACTCCGTCATCCTGATCGACCAGATCGAGCACGAGAGAGCGGCGGGCCAGCATCCATGGGACGCGATCGTCGCCGCCGCGATCCACCGCACGCGTCCCATCCTGCTCACCGCGTCCGCCACCACGCTCGCCATGATTCCGATCGCGCCGACAGTCTTCTGGGGCCCGATGGCGTTCGCGATCATCGGCGGCCTGGCTGTCGCGACGGTGCTGACCCTGATCTTCCTGCCCGCCCTGTATACCGCCTGGTTCCGCATCAAGGAGCCGACGTCACGCGATGTCCCCGCGGCAGCGGACGCGCCCGAGGGAGCGGCACATGCGTGACAGGCGGTTCGAACGTTCAGGCCCGCCGCCGGCGAACTGCTGTTCGCATCCAGATCGGGCCGACGAAATGAACGCCGAAGCCCGCGAGCGAAAGACCAGGCTGTGCGCCGCGATCTTCGACGTTGACGGCGTGTTGGTTGCCTCGCCGCATGAGCGGGCATGGCGGGAGGCGCTCGCCGGCTTCGCTGATCCCACGCAGTTCACCACCGAATTTTATCAGGCGAATGTGGCTGGCAAATCACGGCTGGATGGCGCGCGGTCCGCACTTGAGCGTCTCGGCGTTCCGAACGCCGCTGCGCTTGCACCGGAGTACGCGGCGAAGAAGCAGGAGCTGATCGATCGCCTGATCGCCGAGGGCAGTTTCAAGGCTTTCCCGGATGCGGAACGGCTCGCGGTCGCGCTGAAGGCGGTTGGCTTCAAACTGGCCCTCGCCTCCGCCTCGAAGAACGCCGGAGCCATGCTGCGCCGTCTGACGCTGCCCGATGGCCGCGCGCTGCTGTCGATTTTTGATGCGGACCTGAGTGGCATCGACGTTCCGGGCAAGCCTGATCCGACCCTCTTCCTGCTCGCGGCCAAGGCTTTGGATGTTTCACCGGAACAATGCCTGGTGGTTGAGGATGCCCCCGCCGGCACCAGGGCCGCGCGTGCCGGCGGCATGGCCGCGATCGGCATCGCGCGCCTCGGCGACGAGGCGCTGCTGCGAGCTGCCGGGACCGATCTCGTCGTCACCAGCCTCGACCAGGTCGATACTGCCGCCGTCCCCGATGGCATATTGCGCACCCGGCCTGAAACGGAGACGCCCGCTCATGCATGAGGCCATGCAGCCGACACCCGGCCCTGACTGGGTTCTGACCCACGAAGGCTACGACGTGTTGACCGAGAACGCAGTGGAATCCCGTTTTGCGCTCGGCAACGGGTTTCTGGGCATGCGGGCCTCGCGCCCGGTCAGCCGCGGCCCGACCTGGGTGAGCTGGCTGGGATATATCAGGTGGGCATCGTGGCCGCGCTGTTATGTCGCCGGCCTGTTCGACTGGCCTAACACCGTGCCCCCAGTGCCCGCGCTGGTGCCCGTTGCGGACTGGTCGCGCCTGAGAATCGTGTTGGACGACAAACCGCAAATGCTGCTGGACGGAGAGTTCCTCGCGAGTGTGCGCCAGCTCGACCTGCGCCGCGGGCTGCACCTGGGGGAAATGTCCTATCGGGCGCACGCTGGGATCACCTTGACTGGCGGCGAACTGCGCCTCGTGTCATTGGCGGACCGCGCGATGGCATTGCAGCTCGCGTGGTTCTCGCTCGACCGCGACGGAGTCGACGTGACGCTGGAGGCCAACTTCGCCATGGCCGGTATGGGCATGGAGCCGCTGCAGCTCGACCGGGATGTCTGTGCCTGGCGCACCGAAGGCTCCGGCAAGAGTGTCGCGATGGCGGGCAGCGCCACATTGCGAGCCGACGGTAAGCTGCTCGTCCCGGAGCGGTCCTTCTCGCTGCGCTGGATCTGGCGCTGGCGTTCCGTTGCCGGACAGCAGATCGAACTCGCCCGTCTCGTCACGGTGGCGCGTTCGGACAGCTTGGCGGACGACCCGGCCCCGGTTGCCGCCGATGCGCTGGCGCGCAGTCGCGCGCTTGGCTGGCGCGGCGTGCTGGCCGCGCACGAGGCGGCGTGGCAGCAGCGTTGGGACGCAAGCGACGTTATCATTGAAGGTGACGATGAGGCGCAGGAGGCGCTCCGCTTCGCCGTCTATCATCTGACCAGCGCTGCCAACCCGGAAGACGAAAGTGTCTCGGTCGGCGCGCGTGGCCTGACCGGGGATGCCTATTTCGGTCACGTGTTCTGGTACACCGAGATCTACCTCCTGCCTTTCTATACGGCGGTGTGGCCGGAGGCGGCGCGAGCGATGCTGATGTATCGCTATCACACGCTGCACGGCGCACGCGAGAAGGCAGCCGCGATGGGTTACAAGGGCGCGCTGTACGCGTGGGAATCGGCTGACACCGGCGAGGAAACCACGCCCGAGCGTGTGGTGGGTCCCAACGGCGCGATGATTGACATCCTGACCGGCAGGATGGAGCAGCACATCAACGCCGATATCGCCTATGCGGTGTGGCAGTACTGGCGTGCCACGGGCGACGATACGTTCTTCATCGATGCAGGAGCGGAGATCCTGCTCGAGACCGCGCGTTTCTGGGCGTCGCGCGCCGTGGCTGAGCTTGATGGCAAGCGGCATATCCGCCACGTGATCGGGCCGGACGAGTACCACGAGGATGTGGACGACAACGCCTTTACGAACGTGATGGCGCGCTGGAATATCGCGCGAGGGCTCGAGACCATCGAAGCGATGCGCACGCGCTGGCCAGAGCATGCGGCCGCGCTGTGCGAGCGGCTTGCGCTTGGCGAGGCTGAACTTACCGACTGGCGCGACGCGGTCGGACGCATCGTTACTGGTCTCGATCCGTCCACCGGCCTCTATGAGCAATTCGCCGGATACCATCAGCTCGAGCCGCTGGATCTTTCGCTGTATGCCGACCGCAAGACGCCGATCGACGTGGTGGTCGGCCGCGAGCGTACGCAGCGCTCGCAAGTGGTGAAGCAGGCCGATGTTGTGGCGCTACTGGCTCTGCTGCCAGGCGAGTTCCCCGGAGCGATGGCAGAGGTAAATTTCCGTCTCTACGAACCTCGCTGCACCCATGGCAGTTCGCTCAGCGCCGGCATGCATGCGTTGGTCGCCGCTCGCCTCGGCGATGCCCCGCTGGCACTGCGGTACCTCCACCAGGCGGCGATCGCGGATCTGGAACTCGATCCGAACAGCGCGGGCGGCGTGAGAATCGCCGGGCTCGGAGGGGTGTGGCAGACGGTCGTGCTTGGCTTCGCCGGACTTGACCTCAGCGGCGATGAGATCAGCATAAGTCCCAGACTGCCGCCGACATGGCGCAGCGTATCGTTCGCGGTGTTTTGGCGCGGGCGGCGAGTTCAGGTACGCATCGCCGGGACGACAGCGCGCGTCGCGATTTCCGATGGCGAGCCGGTCAACATCCGGATCATGGGCGAGCTTCGGAGTTTGCAAGGAGGTGGCGTGGTCGAGGCACGCTTCGACCCCGCCCCGGTCCTTTTGCGCTGAGATAATCGACAGCCTCCACGCCAAGCGCACCATGCTCCGCCAAGTACTTGATCTAGATCAATGCTTTCATTGGAATCGGTGTGATGTTGGCGTAGGCTGCAACGCGGCTCTGCCAAGGCTTCGTCTTCAGAGTAGAGGCGGCATCGCGGGCGAGGCATGAACGAGATGACCGACGTCGATGAAAAGCCTGAAGCGGCAAGCGGGAAGCTCAAGGAAAAGGATTACCAGCGTGAGCTCGCCAGACTGCACGTAGAGATGGTGAAGCTGCAACTGTGGGCAGTCCACGAGCGCCTGAGGGTCTGCATCCTTTTCGAGGGACGTGACGGAGCAGGGAAGGGCGGCGCCATCAAAGCCATTACAGAGCGTGTCAGCCCGCGGGTATTTCGTGTCGTGGCGCTTCCAGAGCCGACCGAGCGCGAGAAGTCGCAGATCTACTTCCAGCGTTATATCCGCCACTTGCCCTCTGCCGGTGAGATCGTGATCTTTGACCGAAGCTGGTACAACCGCGCCGGTGTCGAACGGGTGATGGGCTTCTGCACAGAAAAAGATGTCGAGATGTTTCTTGAGATGGTGCCGCTGGTCGAGAAAGCAATCGTAGAGTCAGGCATTATCTTTCTGAAATACTGGCTGGAAATCAGCCAGGAAGAGCAGGCGCGCCGCCTGGAAGCCCGCATCAATGATGGACGGAAGATTTGGAAACTCTCGTCAATGGACCTGCAGTCGTACAGCCGTTGGTACGATTATTCCCGCGCCCGGGACGCAATGTTCCGCGCCTCGGATTTGCCCTGGGCCCCTTGGTATGTCGTTCACTCGAATGACAAAAATCGGGCTCGGCTCAACCTTATTACTCATCTGCTGAAGCATATTCCTTACAAGGAACTGCCGCGGGACAAGGTAAAACTGCCAGCTCGGCAGAAACCGCACGGGTATAAGGAACCTGATTACCCGTTCAAGATGGTACCCGAGCTGACGTGGCCTTCCAAATAACGCATACTTCGGCCCAAAATGGCAGTTCCGCTTTGCCCAAATGAACAGGCTGAAGGTTTGCCGGCCCGACCTGGACGATGTGCGCCGAAGTATCGTGTGAGCAATCCTGGGATCGCTGCGCATAATATCGCCTGGAAGTAGAATGATGGGGGATTTGCCGCAGCGTCCGATGAAAGTGGCAAAACGCAGCGCGCTCGAGCTCGACAGTGTGAACTTCCTGACCGCGGCCATGCAAACCGCGTTCGGCGCGTTCGTCATCGTGTATCTCGTGAAGAACCGGTGGCCGCCGCAGGATGCTGGCCTGGCACTGACCGTCAGTACTTTGTGCAGCCTGATCACCCAGATTCCGGCTGGCGCCTGCATCGACAGCGTCCGCGACAAGCGATACCCGGTGTTGGGTGGCATCGTGGGTGTGGGTCTCGCCGCACTGCTGTTGTGCGTGACGGTGACGAAGCTCGGGGTATTTCTTGCCCTGGCGGTTCAGGGGCTTGCGAGCTCGTTCATCGCCCCTGGAATTGCAGCGATCAGCCTCGCTTTGGTCGGGCAAGCGGCGCTGAGTGAGCGCGTCGGCCGCAACGCCCGTTACGCTTCCATCGGCAATGGACTGGCGGCTGGGGTGATGGGCGTCGCCGGTTCATATCTGCCGGCCACGTCAGCATTCGTGGTTGCCGCGACACTCACGTTGCCGGCGCTGTTGTCCCTGCTGCTGATCGGTCCTGGCGTCACGGCAGATGCATCGTGGGGACCCGAGGCTCAGCGTGCGAAGGTCGGGCTCACAAGGAAGGGCGTGAAGAGCCTGCTCCTGGACCGGCGTCTGGCGATATTCGCCGCCTGTATCGTATTGTTCTTTGCTGCAAGTGCAGCGATAGGACCCGGACTCACCGGCCGGGTGACAGAGCACCGTCCAGAGCTGGCGACGCTGGTCGTTGCCGTGACGATTTTGCTGCCTCAGGCGATCGTCGCGGCCATCTCGCCCTGGATCGGGCGACGAGCCGAGACCTCCGGTCGTCGGCCGATGCTGCTGCTCGGCTGGGGGCTGGTTCCGCTGCAAGGCCTGGCTTTCGCGATCCTGGCGGGCCCGTACGCCTTTGTCCCGTGCTATCTGCTGAATGCGGTCAGCGGCGCCGTATTCGGCGTGATGATGACTGTCGTCGCGGCTGATCTGACGCAGCGCACGGGCTGGTTCAATCTGGCCCTTGGCATGCTCGGCGTCGCGATTTCCGTTGGCGCATCGGCGAGCACCTTCCTTGGGGGGCTCGCGCTGGCGGCTTTTGGCGAGACGGTGGCGGCCAGCGGATTGGCCCTGGCTGGCCTCTGCGGTCTGCTGCTGATGTGGCTGGCCATGCCAGAGACACACCCGAGTAAGGACGCACCCGGGGGCCGCGCTGGAACAGGACCAGGGCCCGAAAGGTGATCGCGATCTCTTGTGGCGGTTGCTGCCCAGCGTGGCAGCGAGACGCCGAAGCGGGTCAAACCTGGACGCCGGCTCACAACCCTGCCAGGAATGGTTGACGTGGATCAAAGCAAGCGAGCGCGCGTTGGCTTACTCATCACGCATGAAGCGCCTCAATAAGCCCTGGATCGCTGCGATGCCGGGTGGGTGCCCACGGTCCCCAATCCCCGGGTTGATGAGGCAAGACGATTTCCAGTCCCCGTGTTGCCAGAGAACCCGGTATCGGCCGTGAATGTGGCATATTTCTCGGCCTTCGCGGCCCTGGCAGGATCCGCGATCGGTGCTTTGAGCGGCATCGTGACAACATGGCTGACGTTGAACGCCCAGGAGCGGGATCGCCGGTTTTCAGAAGTAATGTCCCGAAAGGAGGGCTTGTATGGCGAGTTCATAGACGAGGCGGCGAAGCTCTTGACCGACGCGATCACTCACAAGCTCGACGACGCGTCGAAGTTTGTTCGTATCTACGCCGTGATCAGCAAATTGCGATTGTTCGCGCCTGCTGACGTGATTTTGGCGGCAGACCAGGTCATGACACGAATCATTGAAACGTATCAGGCACCCGTGCTGGACCTGAACGAGATGGTCAAGCAGCGCGATCCACGCGATCTCGACATAGTCCGGGTGTTCAGCGAGGCCTGCCGCCGGGATTTGGGCTCATTGAGCCAGTTTTCCCGAGGGCTTGCTGCCAGCACCATGGCGACGCCGCAAACTTCTTACCAGGACTCTGACATATGAATCCGTCCCGTCAGGTGAGTTGCGAAAGCCGGAGGGCAGACCCGGGACCTGCCCCACTGCTTGACAACGCCAGGCCGCTTTTCCTGCGCGATATGGCGATGCGATGAGTACTTCCAACCCAACGCCGCCGGGATGGCGCCTGGAACGACACGGATCGGCGACGGAGCTGCGGCTCACCGGCGATTGGGTAGCCCGCGAGACCGGCGTTCGCAGTCCTGTCGAGGCACGCCACATTCTGGACGAAGCTGGCGAGGGGACGTTGCGGGTGGACACCGGCAGCCTCGGTCAGTGGGATAGCGCCCTCATCGCTTTTCTGCAGATACTCCGCGAGGCGGCAGTAGCGAAGCCGAGCCAGGTTATAAAGATCGACGAAGCTGGTGTTCCGGATGCGGCACGACGACTGCTGGCTCTGGCATCCGCAGGCACGACAGAAGCCCCCCGCGCCGAGACGCCACACCGTTCGCTGGCCGCACGGGTTGGCGAGGCATATTTCGACGCGTGGTCCAACATGATGGCGGTTGCGACGCTTGTGGGGGAATCCGCACTGCGCGGCACCGCGGCTTTCGCGCATCGAACGAGCATCCGCGCCGTCGATGTATTGCAACTGATACGTGAAGCGGGACCTGGGGCACTCGCGATCGTTGCGATTGTCAACGCGCTGGTCGGCGCTATTATTGCCTTCGTGGGCGCAGTGGAATTGCAGCGTTTTGGCGCCGGGCTCTATATTGCCGATCTTGTCGGCATTGCCATGGTACGTGAGCTGGCAGCGATCGGAACCGCCATCGTCATGGCGGGGCGCACCGGCGGTGCCTACGCCGCGCAACTCGCCACCATGCAAGGCAACGAGGAAATCGACGCGCTGAACGTGCTCGGGATCCCGGTTTTTGACTTCCTCGTGCTACCGCGGATTGCGGCACTCGTCACGATGATGCCGTTGCTCTACCTTTATGGCTGCGCTCTCGGGCTCCTGGGCGGCTGGATCGTCAGCACCATGACGCTGGACCTGACCTCGGCGAGCTTCCTGGAGGAACTTCGCGGCGCTGTCGCCGGCAGGCAGTTCGCAATCGGCCTGGCCAAGAGCGTCGTCTTTGGCGCCCTCATCGCAATGGCCGGCTGTAATATCGGACTGAGAGCAGGGCGCAGCGCCGCGGATGTGGGTCACGCTGCGACATCGGCGGTCGTGGCAGGAATTGTCTGGATCATCGCCCTCGATGCCGTATTTGCGGTCTGCACCAATGCGCTCGGAATTTGATGCCATGGCGCAGCGGCAGCAGACGGAAGCACGATTCATCGTGCGAGATCTGACGTTGGAATATGGCGAGCGCGTGATCCAACGCCACCTGAATTTCTCGATTCGCCAAGGCTCGATCTTCGCGATCATGGGCGGCAGCGGCTGCGGCAAGAGCACGATGCTGAAAGCGATGGTGGGCTTGCTGCGTCCATCGGCCGGAACGATCACAGTGGACGGCGAGGATTACTGGGCCGCTACCGAGGCGCGACGCTCGGCAATCAGCCGCCGTTTCGGTGTACTATTCCAAAGCGGTGCGCTATGGAGCTCAATGACGGTGGCCGAGAACGTGGCGCTGCCGTTGCAAATGTTCACAAGTCTCCCGGCTGATGCGATCGCCGTCCTGGTTCAGCTCAAGCTCGCGCTGGTCGGACTGGCAGCGGACGGTGATCGGATGCCGGCGGAACTTTCGGGAGGCATGCGCAAGCGCGCAGCCCTTGCGCGGGCTCTTGCTCTCGACCCTGGAATCCTGCTTTTCGACGAGCCGTCCGCTGGACTTGATCCGGTCACATCCGAGCGGCTCGATGAACTGATTCTCGAGTTGAGCAAGGGTTTCGGTGACACCGTGGTGATCGTGAGCCATGAACTGCCGAGCCTGTTTGCAATCTGCGATGACGGTATTTTCCTGGATGCTGAAACCAGGACGGCCATCGCCCATGGTTCGCCGCAGATGTTACGCGACACATGCGATCACCCGACGGTGCGCGCCTTCATGCAACGAGGACGACTGGACGGCACACCACCCCAAGGACCGCAGCTATGAATGCCAGGGCAGCGATTGTCGGCGGCTTCATCCTTGGCGCACTTGCTCTTGTCGTTGCCGGCATCGTGTTCTTTGGCGGCAGGCATTTGTTCACCCCGAGCACGCGCGTCGTCGTGTTCTTCAGCGAGTCGGTCGCAGGCCTCGACATTGGCGCGCCGGTCACGTTCCATGGTGTGCATATCGGGTCGGTCCAGAATATCGTCCTCCACTTCTCGCCTAACACCATGACCGCGCAAATACCGGTCTACCTTGAAGTCACGACGAGTCAATTGATCGTCGAAGGCAAGAAGTTTGAGCCCTCTGCTGCCAACACCGAGCGCCTCGTCGCGGTGGGATTACGAGCCCAACTGGCGCTGCAGAGCTTCGTCACTGGCCAGCTTCGCGTGGACCTCGATTTTCGACCAGGCACGCCGGCACCGCTGGTTGGCATGATCACGGATATAGCCGAGATTCCCTCCGTTCCATCCGATCTCAGTCAACTGCGGAACCAGCTATCACAATTGCCGTTGCGTGAGCTCGCCGAGACAGCACAGCAGGCTTTCGCCTCGCTCCGGCGGTTGTCGGACCACCTGGATTCGGTGGTCGATCCGCTGGCGAAGAGCGGGACACGCACTGCCGACGCCATCACGCAGGCCATGCAGACGACAGACGAGGCGGTACGTCAGGTGCGGGCGGACGCCTCCACCGCACTGCATGACCTGGATTCCCTGCTCGTCGACGCGCGTGCCCAGCTCGGTGCCCGCGGTGGCGAGCTGAGCCAGGCTCTGACGGAAGCTGATCGCACGGTGCGCCGGGCAGAGACCCTGCTCGACTCGCTCAACACCATGGTGCAGACGCGCTCCCAGTTCCGCGACGATCTCGAAGCGACCGTACGCGATCTCGCCGCCACCGCCAGCTCCCTGCGCAGATTCGCGGCAACGATCGAGCAAAACCCAAACGTCCTCCTCACGGGGCGACCCAGCCGATGAACCAAGAAGCTGGACACGCGTGCAAAAGGGGTCGGCGCGTTCGGGCTGCACCGTTCGCGGTCCTGGTCGCTGCGATTTTCGCAATGGCCGCCTGTAGTCTCTCTGGTCCGCCTCCCACCGAATACGTGCTCGGCACAATGCCTGCGGCGACGCCGGCAATTCTACCGCAGACGGGACTCCAGGTCATCGAAGTCAAGCGCGTTCAACTTCCCGACTATCTCGATACGACCGACATCTTGGAGCGAAAAGGCAATGAATTGATCCCTCGCGCCACCGGCCGTTGGGGCGAGCGACTGTCCGTCGGCATGACCCGGGCCCTCACCGCTTCGCTTGCCGCGCGGCTACCCCGCATGGTGGTGACGGCAACGCCGCCGCTTGAGCGTCCGGCGCGACAGGTTCTGGTCGAGGTGGCCGCCTTCGAGCCGAGAGAGGACCACCAGGTCGTTCTCGTCGCCCGCTGGACCGTCGCGGACAACCGCGAGGTGTTGGTCGCGGAACAAGTCTCTTTGGTTGAGGCCATCGCCGGCACCGATGATAGCGCGGTTGTGACAGCGATGTCGCGTGCACTCGACGAGTTGGCCGGACGGCTCGCTGCCGCCATCAGAAGTGATGGTCGGCCGGGCTGAAAAGTAGCACCATTGCCGATTGGTCACAGCATCGCTGGCCGTGGTGAATAAGGCGGGCTAGAGTGGATATCGGACCTGGGACCATGTGCCTCAAATGCGCTGGGGCTGCCGCTCGGCGATCAATCTGGCGGGTCGCTACCTCGGATGGCACGATAGGCCAGTGACGTCGGACGACGATCTCAGTAGCCACCAAACGGAGTTGGCGTGATGTGCACTGTCTGCGGCTGCGAAAACCAAACGGTCGAGGGCAAACAGGCGTCCGAGCGTCTCCATCCGCATGATCATTCCCACCAGCACCGCGACCATGATCACGACCATCACGATCACGACGACTTTCGGCAGACCGCAGGCCTCGTGGATGCTGGCGGCGGGCTTGCCGGTGTTCATGTGCCGGGCCTCAGCCAGGAGCGGATCGTCCGCATCGAGCACGACATCCTCTCCAAGAACAACAGCTACGCCCGCGAAAACCGGGCGCGGTTCGCCCGGACCGGCACCTTCGCGCTGAATTTTGTCTCCAGCCCGGGCTCGGGCAAAACCACATTGCTCTGCCGTACCATCGCGGAACTCAAGCACCGCCTGCCGATCGCCGTGATCGAGGGCGACCAGCAGACCTCCAACGACGCCGAACGCATCCGCGCGACCGGCGTCAAGGCGGTGCAGGTGAACACCGGCCGGGGCTGCCATCTCGATGCGCACATGGTCGGCCATGCGTTCGACGATCTGTCGGTCGAGCCGGACGGCGTGCTGTTCATCGAGAATGTCGGCAATCTCATCTGTCCGTCCGCCTTCGATCTTGGCGAGGCGCACAAGGTGGTGGTGCTGTCGGTCACCGAGGGCGAAGACAAGCCGCTGAAATACCCCGATATGTTCGCCGTCTCTGATCTCATGCTATTGAACAAAGCCGATCTGCTGCCGCATCTCGATTTCGACGTTGCCACCTGCATGGCGGCGGCGCTGCGGGTCAATCCGCGGCTGCAGATCCTGACGGTGTCGGCGCGGACCGGCGAAGGTCTCGCCGCATTCTATGCGTGGATCGAGGCCCGGGCCGCGGCTGCGCGCACGCCGGTGCCCTGACGCGCCCGCCATGGAGACCACCGGCAGCCCCATCGGCCGCCGCGGTCCGCCACCGCCGCCCCGCACGGGCTGGCCGCCGACATGGTCGCCGCCGCCGCGCCGTATCTGCGGCTGCTGCGCGATCCGACGCGCGGCGGACTGGCCGCTTCACTCAACGAACTGGCGCAGCAGTCCGGCGTCGGTTTCCGTGCCCTGCCGTAGGTAATTTCCGAGGCTGGCGGGGTTACGCGTCTGGCGGATAGCGTCCAGCCCCAGATCGGTCTGAACCGCGCCGAGCTTCGCGATACCTGCTTATCGGCCGCAAAAGTGAAGACTCATGATGAAGGCCCTCGTCTATCACGGCCTTGGCAAGAAGGCCTGGGAGGAGCACGCCAATCCGACGGTGATCGACCCGACCGACGCTATTGTCCGGGTCACCAAGACAACCATCTGCGGCACCGATCTGCATATCCTCAAAGGCGACCTCGCCAGCTTGGTCAAAATGATCGAGGCCGTCAGGAGATTTGGCGCCGCCGCCTGATCCACCATGAGGCGATCTCGCCTGAACCCGAACCCCGAAGGGGATCAATATGCCCACCAAGATGCAAGCCGCTGTCGTCACCGCGTTCAAGAAGCCGCTGGAGATGCAGGAATGGGATGTCCCGACGCCCGGCCCGGGCCAGATCCTGGTCAAGACCGAGGCCTGCGGCGTCTGCCACACCGATCTGCATGCCGCCAACGGCGACTGGCCGCTCAAGCCGACGCCGCCCTTCATTCCGGGTCACGAGGCGATTGGCATCGTCGTCGGGCGGGGCGCCGGCGTGACCATCGTCAAGGAGGGCGACCGCGTGGGCGTGCCCTGGCTCTACTCGGCCTGCGGTCACTGTGAGTACTGCCTGTCGGCTTGGGAGACCGTGTGCGCCGAGGCCGAGTTTGGCGGCTACACCAAGAACGGCGGCTTCGCCGAGTACGTCCTGGCCGACCCCAACTATGTCGCACGCATTCCGAAAGGGCTCGGCCCTAAGGAAGCCGCGCCCCTGATCTGCGCCGGCATTACCACCTACAAGGGGATCAAGGAGACCGAGGCGAGACCTGGGGAATGGATCGCCATCTCCGGCTGCGGCGGCCTCGGCCATCTGGCGATCCAATATGCCAAGGCCATGGGTCTGCTGGTCTGCGGCGTCGATATCGACGACGGCAAGCTGGAGCATGCCAAGCGGCTGGGCGCCGACCTGGTCATCAACGCCAAGACCGGCGATCCAGCCGAAATCCTGAAAAAGGAAACCGGCGGCGGCGCGCACGGCGTGGTGATCACCGCGCCTTCGCTAGCCGCGTTCAAGCAGGGCGTGGCGATGACGCGCAAGCACGGGATCTGCGTCCTGAACGGCCTGCCGCCCGGCGCCTTCCCCCTCGATATCTTCGATCTGGTGGCTAACTGCGTCACGGTGCGTGGCTCGTTTGTGGGCACGCGCAAGGACATGGCGGAGTGCCTCGATTTTGCGGCAAAAGGCAAGGTGAAGGCCGACATCGAGCTGCAGCCGCTTTCGTCGATCAACAAGGTCTTCGAAAGGCTGGAACATGGCGACGTGCCGTCGCGCGTCGTGCTCGATTTCACCGGCACGAAGAATGAAAAAGCCGCCGGTCAAAGCAAGGATGGGGTCAGGGCGGTTCCGGTCCGGGCCGAACACTAGACGCGTCGGGCCGGCCGCTGCTTGCGGCCGGCTGACGGTCCTTCTCCGTCGCCGGACCCCTCAAACCGGTGATGACAATCAGACAGTGGCCAATCTGGCCTGGAGACCGTCGATGGCCCGAACATACCAGTCCCGCTAGCCGTCCAGGCGCTGTTCGAGCGCGTGGAGGTCGGCGCCTTCCAACTCTCCAATCGGATCGTGATGTCGCCCCTGACGCGCAACCGCGCCGGCCCAGGCCTCGTGCCCAGCGCCTTCGCTGTGTTTCGGCGTCCAAATCTGACCCCACCCCATTGTCGCTTAGCTGGTTGATCTTATTCAATTTTGCGGCCTTGATTCCGATTAGGGATCGGCGTCGAAATCTGACCCGCTATAAAGGCCTCTATACCATTGTTTTCATTCATGGATCTGCAATTGCACCGGGTTCAATTTGGGGCGCCGATAGAGGGTCAAATCGCTGCGTCGAAACACACTCTGGGACGCGAGGCGGCGATCATCGGCACGGTGGTCGAGGACGACCAGCGCTTCGTGCAGATGACGACAAGCTTCGGCGGCGGGCGCATCGTTGACTGGTTGTCCGGCGAACAGCTTCCGCGGATCTGCTGAGCCGGTGCCGCGTTCACGCGCCGTCGAACGACACGACCCTCATCTCCCGCCCGGCGAGGATGGTGCGGCCGAAGCTGCCACAGGCGGGGCAGGGTGAAATCAGAGTGTCGGGTGAGTACTCCGTGCGGCACGAATCGCATTTGGCCCGCAAGGCGACCCGGTTGATGACCAGCTCCGCGCCGTCCGCCACGGTGTCGGTCGCCGTGATGGGGAAGCAGAATAACAGGGCTTCGGGATCGATGGGCGCCGCCACCCCGATCTCGATCACCACGCGGGAGACGCGGGCGATGCCCTCCTGTCGGGCACAGTCCACCACCAGATCGGTGATACTCTCGCAGAGCGCCAATTCATGCATCGAAGCTGACCCGCGCGCCGGCAGCAGCGGAACCTTCCCGGAACGCGCGCCAGCATTCCTGCGGGTTCGGCGTGCTGCACTTGGCCAGGACTATGACAGCGATGCGGGCTGGCGGACAGGTTCGCCTGCTATCCGTTGGCTTTCGACCGGCCACGGATCGGCGCGACGGCCGGCTGAACCCAAAATCGGAAGGATAATGCCAGTTGATCTACATCAACGACTCGCAACGGATGCTTCCTTAGCCTAACCTCCAAATGGATCCGACCTAGGCCTCACGGCCAGGCGCGAGACGCGGCGAGTTTGTCTCGCCCCTGGTTCATGGGATGCGGGGTCGGGTGCCGACATGGCAAGGCGGGCGATGATGCGCGTAGTGCCGACGATTTACCCGGACGGGTGCAATTCAGCGAGACCGGCTGACCTAAAACGACGCGCGCTGCGTCGGCCCGGCCTTTCCGACGGTGCACCCACACGATCTCGGGGCGTGGCCCGGCGGCAAGCAGATAGCGGTGCGCCCGGCGCAACGGCTGGTGACGCTTAGCGGACGCGATGTCAGGAGCGGGGAACACTCATCATGGCCAAGATGCTGATGATCAATGCGGACAAATGCACCGGATGCCGTAACTGCGAACTGGCCTGCTCGATGGAGCACGAGGGCGTCTTCCGGCCCGATGCCACCCGGGTGCATGTCTACACCTGGGAGCGCGAGGGTTTTTCCGTACCGATGATGTGTCAGCATTGCCGGGACGCGCCCTGTATCACGGTTTGCACCCCGCATGCGCTGACCCGCGACCCGGCGACCGGCTGGGTCAACCTCGACGACGCCAAGTGCATTGGCTGCAAGATGTGCGTCCAGGCCTGCCCGTTCGGCAACGCGATATGGGATGAGCTGAACCACAAGGTCCTGAAGTGCGACTACTGCGGCGGCGACCCCGCCTGCGCGAAGTTCTGCCCGAACCACGCGATCGAGTGGGTGGACGACCTGATAGCGACACGGACGCGCAAGCGTGCGTTCTCAGAGAAGTTCAAGCAAGCTTTTTCGGAGTAAGGCCATGTACGGGTGGATCGGAAAAGTCCTGCGCGTGAATTTGTCGACAGGCAAGATCTCCACGGAAGCGTTGGACCCCGCCGTTGCCAAGGACTATCTCGGCGCGCGCGGCCTCGGCACGAAGTTCATGGTCGATGAGGTCGACCCCAAGGTCGATCCGCTATCGCCGGAAAACAAGCTGATCTTCCTGCCCGGCCCCCTGACCGGTTCATTCGCCCCCTCGGCCGGCCGCTACACCGTGGTGACCAAAGGGGCGCTCACTGGCGCCATTGCTTCGGCGAACTCGGGCGGCACCTGGGGGCCCGAACTGAAGTTCGCCGGATACGATGCCGTGATCTTCGAGGGTGCGGCGCCGAAGCCGGTCTATCTGTGGATCAAGGACCAGACCGTCGAAATTCGCGACGCCTCGCACATCTGGGGCAAGGATGTTCCCGGCACCTCGGATGCCATTCGCGCGGAAACCGATGACGACGCCAAGATCGCCTGCATCGGCCCGGGCGGCGAGAACAAGGTGCTGTTCGCCTGCATCATGAACGATCTCCACCGCGCCGCCGGGCGCAGTGGCACCGGCGCGGTCATGGGTTCGAAGAACCTGAAGGCGGTCGCGGTCGTCGGCACCGGCGCGGTGACCTGCGCCGACCCCAAGACGTTCGAACGTGCGGTCATGACAGCACGTGACATGATCCAGAAGCACCCGGTCGGCGGGACCGGCCTGCGGCTCTACGGGACCGACGTTCTCACCAACATTCTCAATTCGATCGGTGCCTATCCGACCAAGAATTTCCAGGACGGGCACTTCCCGACCGCCGACAAGCTCGGTGGCGAGACCCTGAGCGCGACACTACTGCAACGGCCGAAAGGCTGCTTCAGTTGCATCATCTCGTGTGGCCGCGTCACCAAGGTCACCAACCCGAAATACGCGGGTGAGGGCGAAGGACCCGAATACGAGACCTCCTGGGGATTTGGCGGCGACTGTATGATCGACGATCTCGAGGCGGTCACCAAGGCCAATTTCATCTGCAACGAATACGGCCTGGACACCATCACCATGGCCGCCACCATCGCCTGTGCGATGGAGCTGTACGACAAGGGTCTGATCACCCGGGAGGACACCGGCGGTCTTGCCCTCGAATGGGGCAACGCCGAAGCCATGGTCGAAGCGACGCGGCTGACCGCGATCGGCGAAGGCTTTGGCAAGAAACTCGCTGTCGGATCGTACCGGCTTGCGGACTCGGTGGGCCATCCGGAACTGTCGATGACCGTCAAGAAGCAGGAGATTCCGGCCTACGATGCACGGGCGATCCAAGGCATCGGCTTGAACTATGCCACGGCGAACTGTGGCGCCGCGCACGTGCGCGGCTACACGATAGCGCCGGAGGTGCTCGGCACGCCGATGAAGGTCGACAAGGATACGATCGACGGCAAACCGGAGCTGGTGATCACGTTTCAGAACCTGACCGCCGCGCTCGACGCCACGGGGTCGTGCCTGTTCGCGACGTTCGGGATCGGTGCACCACAGTTGGCGGACATGCTCAGCGCCATCACCGGCGTCGCCTACACCGCTGAGGATTTCATGAAATGTGGCGATCGCATCTATAACCTCGAGCGCCAGTTCAACCTCGCCGCTGGATTGACCGCGAAGGACGACGCGCTTCCGCCCCGGCTGTTGCAAGAGCCAATCAAGACCGGCCCATCGGCGGGCATGCTCAGCCGGCTTCCCGAGATGCTGCCGGTCTATTACCAGCTTCGTGGTTGGGACGAGAATGGCGTCCCGACGCCGGCGAAACTTGGGGAGCTGGGCCTCGCGGCATAGGAGTGCCTGGCAGGTCGGATGAGCGAAGGCGGCAATGAAGATTCAATACTTCGCGCTTCTCCGGGACATCACCGGCAAGAAGGAGGAAGACTGGCCGCAACCGGAGGCGACGGTTGGCCAGTTGGTGCGGGACCTGGTGGCGCACTATGGGCACGCATTCGAACGATGGGTAATGAAGGATGGCGATTTGTGGGATCTCGTCATCATTCTTGTCAACGGGCACGACGTGCGCCATATGCAACGTTTCAATACACCGCTGGCGCCCGATGACACGGTCGTCATATTCCCGCCGGTCGGTGGCGGATAACAGTTGACCGCCATGATCAACCCCGTTTTCGTTCCGACCAGCATTCTGTTCGCCGGCGCCCTGCTGCAAATTGTCCTCGCCGGGACCCTGTCGCGGGCTGCCAAAGGGTGGCTGGCGTTTCTGATCGCCACAATTGCCCTGTTGGCGGTGCTGGCGATGATGCCAGCCGTGATTCGAGGCGACATCCTGACGGCGACATGGTTCAATTGGGACACCGGCATCCCACTCGCCTATCATGTGGACGGCCTCAGCATCCTTTTCATGCTGCTCGGTACCGGCATGGGCTCGGCGATCCTGCTCTATTCCGTCGGATACATGGAAGAGGAAACCGAAGGCATCACACGCTTCTACGTGCTGATGCTGCTGTTCATTGGCGGCTTCGTGATGCTGGTATGCGCCGCCAATCTGCTGCTGGTCTACTTCGCCTGGGAGCTCATCGGCTTGTGCTCCTATTTTTTGGTCGGCTTCTGGTACAAGCAACGTGCCGCCGCGGACGGATCGCGCAAGGTGCTGATCATCACCCACCTCGCCGGCTACGGATTGCTCGCCGCAAGCATGCTGATCTATATCAGAACAGGAACCTTCCTGTGGACGGACCCGGCGGTCGCGACGGCTTTTTCCAGCGGCATCGCCCTGCTGATGATCGTGGCGGCCATGGCCAAGTCGGTCATGTATCCGTTGCACACCTGGATCCCCGAGGCCATGAATGCGCCGACCCCGGTTTCGGCGCTGCTGCATTCGGCCTGCTACGTCAAAGCGGGAGCGTATCTGATTGCCCGCATGTACTCGTTCGGGCCGTGGCACGTCGCCGTCGGCAATGGATTGCTGGTGATCGGCTGCGTGACGATGCTGGTCGGCGTGGTTTTCGCCATGGCGCAGACCGACCTGAAGCGGCTGCTTGCCTTCCATACCGTGAGCCAGCTCGGTTATGTCGTGACGGGCCTGGCGCTTGGCACGAGTCTCGGGGTTGCCGCGGGACTGTTTTACGCCGCCAGTCATGCGTTGTTCAAAGGGACGCTGTTCATGTGCGCCGGCGCGGTGCAGCGAGCCACCGGCACGCGCGACATCACGAAGCTTGGCGGCCTCTGTTCGCGCATGCCGGTGACGACCTATGTCTGGTTGGCCGCCGCCGCCTCGATCGTCGGCGTGCCGCTGACCAACGGGTTCGTGGCGAAGTGGTTGCTGTTCAACGCGGCGCTGGATGCCAATCAGGCGGTGGTCGTCGTTGTCGCCTGGGCGGTCAGCCTGATCACGACCTTTTCGTTCCTGAAGGCAACCGTAAGCGTGTTCTACGGCATCCCCTCACACACGCTCCGCGCCGAGGAAATCCATGAGGCCGCGCCTTCCGTGCAGATTGGCATGGGGATCACCGGTGCGCTGTGCCTCGTATTCGGCTTTGCCCCGCAACTGCTGATCCAGCCGGTCATCGAACCGGCCGTGCGCTCTTTGGGTTTCGGCGGACAGATCGGGATGACGTGGCTGGGAGTCCTGACCGACTTCGGATCGATCGGGGTCACGGTGGGGGCGGCAGCGGGACTGGTGCTCGCCGCCCTGTTCGGCGTCGGTGCGTATCATCTCGTGCGGGCGCCAGTGGCAGCACACGCGGTGGCGGTCTTCAGCGGCGGCGAGGCGTTGCCCGATGACGACACGCTGGGCGCCGTCGATTTCGCCGAGATGGCAGACGAAGCGTTCGAGCCAGTTTTTGCCTTGGACCCCGACCGCGTCCTGTTCCCAATTTGGCGTGAGATCAGGGACGGCGCCATCCGTGTCCGGTGGTTCGCGACCGCCTGGCTGGAGCGGCTGCCATGGGTCACGGCCCTGGTCTCCGCGGCGGTTCTGTTCGTCGCAGTGTCGCTGTTATGAGCGCAACCCATCCAGTTTGCCCGCGACCGGTCGTGGGAGCGTGTGAATGGACCTGATCTTTGTTGGATTCCTCGCCGTGCTGGCGCTGGGGATCGGGCTTTATGCCGTCTCGATCCCGCAGGGCGGCCGCGCCTGGTGGGCGCTTGCCGGTGCGATCGTTGCGCTGGTTATTGCAGGCGCGCTGACCAGCCAGTCCCGGACTGGCACGATTTGTCTGGATTTGGCGGAACTTGCCGGGGTCGCGCTCGTCTGGTCGCATGCAACCCGGGAAGCCGTTGCGGCGGCGCGGGCCTACCTGTACTCGATCCTGCCCGCGATCGCCTGCATGCTGATCGCTTTCGCGTTGATGGGGAGCGGTGGAAGCCGGCCTGGGCCGGCGGTCGAAAGCCTTGTCGTCTGCCTGGTTATCGTCGGCTTTGCCTTGAAGCTTGGGCTGATCCCATTCTACTTTTGGCTTCCGGCGGTGGCCGCCGCCGCCGCGCCGATGACCACGGCGCTGATCGTATCGGTGGTGGATATCGCGACCTTCGCCGAGCTTGCCGCGATGCGCCAGGCTTCGCCGTGGATCTTCACCGAACACACCGCCGTCTGGATGGTCATCGCCCTGCTGTCGATGTTCGGCGGCGCGCTGCTCGCCCTTGCCCAGACCGAACTGAAGCGGATGCTGGCTTTTTCCACCATCGCCGATCTCGGCTTTCTGCTTCTGGGGCTGGTCGCCGGCGGACCTGCGGGCCTGTCCGGTGCCTGGATCGGTGCGCTCAGTCACGCCCTGTCGAAAGTCATCCTGTTCGGCGCTGTCGGACTGGCCGAGGCGCGGATCGGACGCACCGTCACCCTCGACACGAGTGGGCTCGGCGCGCGGCTGCCGCTGGCGAGCGCGGCGTTCATCGTTGGCGCGCTGAGCTTCATTGGTGTCCCTCCGGGCTTCGGTTTTGTCGGCTACTGGCGGATTTATAGTGCGGCAACGCAATTGGGCGGGCTGGCACTGATCGGCGCCCTGCTCGTCGTCGCGGGACTCGACCTGTTGTGCTACGCGCGCGCCATTCATCGCACCTGGCTTGGACCGCCACAGCTTGCGGTTGCCGGTGCTTCCCCCTGGCTGGCGCCCGGCGTATTGACCGTCCTCGCGGTCGTGACCGTCCTGCTGGGGTGTTATCCGAGCGTATTGACCCAGGCTGTTGTGCCAGGTCTGCTGGCCATGGCGCAATAGAGAGGCACGCGGCATGAACCCTTTCGCCAAACTTCTCGCCATCTCGCGCCGCAAGTCCCCGTGGATTTACACGGTGAACAGCGGCTCGTGCAACGGCTGCGATATCGAGATCGGTCCATGCGTGAGCCCACGCTATGACGGCGAGCAGATCGGCATCCTGCGGCAGGGCAGCCCCAAACATGCCGACATTTTGCTGGTCACCGGGGCCATAACGAGACGATCGCGCCAGGTCCTTTTGGAAATCTATGCGCAAATTCCAAGCCCCAAAGCCGTGGTCGCAATTGGCTCCTGCCCGGCGAGCGGCAATGTTTTTGTTGGCAGTCCCACGATCGACGGTCCGTTGGACAAGTGGATTCCGGTCGATGTCTGGGTATCCGGCTGTCCGCCACGGCCGCAGGTGATTATTGCCGGCATTGCGCAGGCCGCGCAGTTGTTGGCGGAGGGTGGGACGGCCGATCAGAAAAGGAAGGCGAAGCCATGATGGCGGCGATCTGGCAATACGTCTTCGCGATACTGGTATGGCCCGGGCTTGTCGGTGCGGCGGCGCTGGGATTCTTCTATCTTTGGATCGCGCGCAAGCTCATCGCCCGGCTGCAAGGCCGCAAGGGACCGCCGCTTTACCAGCCATTCTTCGATTTCGTGAAGCTGTTGGGCAAGGAAACCGCCGTCCCGCGTGGCGTCAACACCGCGCTGTTTTACGCCCTGCCGTACCTGGCGCTGGCCGCGACGCTGTTCGGGCTGGTGATCGTCCCGGTGCCCGGACACGCCGTCGACTCGTTCCCCGGCGATATCATTCTGCTGCTCTATTTGCTGGAAGTTCCGGTGATTTGCGACGTGATGGCCGGTTATGTGAGCCAGTCGATCTACGGTCAGGTCAGCGCCATGCGAGAGGCGGTGATGTCGCTCGCCTACAACGTGCCGTTGCTTGCCGCGGTGATCGCCATGGCGCAGAACGCCGGCAGCTTCCGCATCGGCACCTTGCAATCCGCTCCCTTTGGTGTGGTCACCTTCCTGGCCGTGATTGCCTTTGCCGTGGCGATCCCGGCTCGCCTCAAGAGCAATCCGTTTTCCATTCCCAATGCTGAACAGGAGATCGTGGCTGGCGCGCACACCGAGTACAACAGTGCTCCGCTTGGCATTTTCGAATTGTCGCACGCGCTTGAAGTGGTGTTGTTGTTCGATACATTCTTTGTGTTGTTCGTGCCGCATTTTGGTAGCGTGCTCGCCAATGCGGCGCTGTACGTCCTGGTCAGCTTGGGTCTGATCGTGCTGGTTACCCTGGCCGCTGCTACCACCGCACGTCTCACGGTGAAGCGGGCCTTTCGGTTTTACTGGGTGTGGGGTGGGCTGGCCGCCGCGGCGGCAATGGTTGTCGCGATCATCGGCTGAAGGAACCGCAGATGGGCATTCTTGGCATCGTCTGGCGGAATTTCGGTCGCAGCGCTCGGACGCGGCACCCCACCGACATGCCGGCGACCCCGTCGCCGTTTCGCGGGTTGATCGAGCAGGATGCCAGCTTGTGCACGGGCTGCAAGGCATGTGCGACGGTCTGTGCACCCAAAGCGATCTCGTTCAACGAGGTACGGGACACCGGGATCACCTGGAACTTCTTTGCCGGTCAATGCTCATTCTGCGGGCTGTGCGTGCAATACTGCCCGACGCACGCAATCACCAACCGCGGCAAGCTGCCGCCCGTCACCGGTGACCAGTCGCTGCTCAGAGTCGCGCACGAGATCCTGTACCAGCCTTGTGCGGGCTGCGGCCGTCCGATCATTCCGATTCCCGAGGCGGCGCTGGCGGAGGTGTATGGCGGGCCACTCACCGGCTCCGAAGCCGAGCAACGGGCACTGTGCCAGGAGTGCCGGCGCAAGGCGGCCAGCCGACATATTCGTGACGCCTTCATACGGCCGGGAGGCTGACATGGAACCGACTGCCGGTGATACCGCACGCGCCGACTTCATCGCCAGACTGACGGCAATTCCCGGTTCGGCGCAGGTTGAAGAACGCGGCGACGGGCTGTGGATATCGGCACCGCACCTCGACGTCGAAGCCATGGCGCGCGAGATGAAAACGCTCGGCTGCCGCCTCGCCACCATGACCGGTTTGGCACGGGATGATGGCGAGACGACCATCATCTACCACTACGCGCGGGGACACGACGTCATCAACTTCAAGACCGCGACAAGCGGCAATGCGGTTCGATCGATCGCCCCGCTGGTTCGTCCGGCATCTTGGATCGAACGCGAAATCCACGATTTTTTCTCCGTCGACTTCATCGGCCATCCGAACCTCATCCCGCTCATACGCCCGGCGGAGCTGAAGCAGGGTTTCTTCCGCGACCCAGACCCAGGTTCGACGACCCCAGAAAAACCATAGGTGAGGTGTCATGCCGTACACGATTCCTGTCGGCCCGTATCACCCGGCACTCGAAGAGCCTTACAAGGTCAACGTCCGCTGCGTGGCTGAAACGGTCCAGCAGGTCACTGTCGACGTCGGATTCAGCTTCCGAGGCATCGAGCTGTTGGCGCAGCGCCGCGAATGGGTCCCCGATGTCACCCTGATCGAGCGCGTGTGCGGCATCTGCTCCAACGTCCATGCCATGACGTTCTGTCGTGCAGCGGAGCAGATTGCCGGGATCGAGGTGCCTGGGCGCGCCGTTTACATCAGAACGATCATCTCCGAGCTCGAGCGTCTGCACTCGCATCTTCTGTGGGCGGGACTTGCGGCGGAATTCATGGGCTTTCAAACGCTGTTCATGGAAGTTTACACCGTGCGCGAACAGGTCATGGACCTGCTGGAAACCATCTCCGGCAATCGTGTGAACTACGGTATGAACCGTATCGGTGGGGTGAACCGGGATATCACCGACCCGAAATCAGCGATCGAAACCGTGCAGGCGATGGCCAAGGTCATCGAGAAGGATATTGTGACAGCCTTCATGAACAACGTCACTGCGAAGGGACGCATGGGCGGTGTCGGCCGGTTGACCAAGGAGCAGGCGATCGAATGGGGCGTCGTCGGGCCGGTCGCGCGCGCCTCCGGGTTGGACATCGACGTTCGCGACGACCGTCCTTACCTCGCCTATCGGGACCTCGGGTTCAAGATCGTCACCCAGCCCGAGGGCGATGTCCGCGCGCGGGTCGTGGTCCGTGCACTTGAACTGCTGGAGAGCATTCGCGTCATCACCGAAGCCTTGCGCAATCTGCCATCCGGTCCATTGCGTGCTTTCGAAGGGATGCCGGCTATCCCGCCGGGTGAAGCGGTTGTGTTCACCGAGGCGCCGCGCGGCGAGGTCGTCTACTATGTCGCCTCCGACGGGGGCAGGACGCCCGCGCGCGTCAAGATCCGTACACCCTCCTTCGTCAATATTCCTGCGCTCGAAGCGATGACGATGGGGCAGCAGTTGGGCAACATCTCACTGATCCAGGCATCGGTTGACCCGTGCATATCGTGCACTGACCGCTAGCAACTGGAGCGGGACCCATGCAGTCACGCTACGCGCGCCAAACAGTGCTGAAGGAGATCGGTGAAGCCGGGCAGCAGATGATTGCCAACGCGACGGTCGTCGTGGCTGGTCTCGGTGCCCTCGGCAGCAACAGCGCGAACCTGTTGGCGCGAGCCGGAATTGGTACCTTGCGGTTGGTGGACCGAGACGTCGTCGATTGGACCAACCTGCAGCGGCAATCCCTGTTCGAGGAAGCAGACGCCGCCCAGTCGATGCCCAAGGCGGAAGCGGCGGTGCAGTATCTGAAGCGGATCAACTCGGCGATTCGATACGAACCCATCACGGACGACATCAACCCGGGAAACATCGAGCGGATGGTGGCCGGAGCGACCGTCGTGGTGGACGGGTTGGACAATTTTTATACCCGCGCCCTGGTCAACCAGGCGTGCGTCAAACACGGAATCCCCTGGATTTATGGTGCGTGTCTGGGAACTTTCGGGACCGCCGCCGCCTTCCTCCCGGGGACCTCGGCATGCCTGAACTGCCTGCTCCCCGATGTCGCGCAGGCGACCACGCCGCCGTTAAGCTGCGAAACGGTCGGCGTGCTCGGCCCGATCGCAGCACTGGTCGCGGCATGGCAGAGCGCCCAAGCCCTCAAGATCGTGGTTGGCAAGCAGGCGGCCGTATCGCCGCACCTCGTTCACGTCGAACTGTGGGACAACGATTTTTCGACCTTGCCGATGACTCGCATCGCCGCATGTTCCGTATGTGGCCAGCGCAAATTCGACCTGCTCGAGCACGGGAATCGCATGGCGACCGCGTCGCTGTGTGGACGCGACGCGATTCAGATCATGCCGCCGCCCTCCTTCGACATGGATTTTGATCTGCTACGCGAGACGCTCGGACGGATGTTCAAGCTTGAGGAGAACCCGTTCCTTATCAAGTTCCACGCTGACGGTCATGACGTGGTGGTGTTCCGCGATGGCCGTGCAATGATGTTCAGTACTTCGGATCCGAAAGCGGCGATGAGCCTCTACGGGAAATACATCGGCGGCTGATTCGCATGACCAAAAGCACAATCTATCTGGACAACGCAGCGACGACCTGGCCAAAGCCGGAAGAAGTCTATCGCGCCGTCGACACGGCAATGCGCGAACACGGCGCCAACCCGGGTCGCGGCGCGTACCGGATGTCGGTAGATGCGCAATGCATTGTTGACGAGACCCGTCAACAGGTTTGCAGCCTGTTCAACGCGCCAGCTCCCGAGCGGGTCATTTTCACCCTGAACTGCACCGACGCGCTGTGCCTGGCGCTGAAAGGGTTGCTTAAATCGGGCGACCGGGTGGTAACCGGGCCGTTCGAGCACAACTCGGTCATGCGCCCGCTTCACGCGCTGAGCCAGCGCGGCGTGCAGGTCGCAAAGACGAAATCGGCCGGCACATTTGACATCGACCTCGACCACTTCCGAACGCTCTGCCGCGAGCATGTCGACTACGTTGTCATTTCGCACGTCTCGAACGTCACCGGCTGCGTGGCGCCGATCAAGGAAATTGCCGCGATCACCCACGAACGCGGCGGCTTGCTCATGCTTGACGCGGCGCAGAGCGCCGGGGACCTTGAAATCGACATGCGGGATCTGGGCGTGGATGTGCTTGCGGCTCCGGGGCACAAGGGGCTGTACGGACCCATGGGGACCGGCGTGCTGGTGTTGTCCGCCGCCCTGCCGGTGCAGCCTTTTCGCGAGGGCGGTACCGGATTCCAGTCGGAAAATCCGGAACAACCAACTGAGTACCCCTGGAGGCTCGAGGCAGGCACCCTCAACCTGCCGGGCATTGCCGGCTTATCGGCCGGCGTGCGCTTCGTCGCGTCCACCGGCGTGAGGGCCATCGCGAAGCATGAGGCACTGCTGGCGCGGAAACTGGCGGAGGAACTGCGGCAGATCGATGGTGTGAGTGTCTTCTGCGACAAGGAGCCGCGCACCGGTGTGGTCTCGTTCCGTTTGGATGCGACCGACGTCGCCCTCACCGGGACGATTCTCGATGCATCGTTTGGCATTGCCGTACGCACCGGACTGCATTGCGCTCCTGCGGCACACCAGGCGATCGGAACCTTCGATGGGGGAACCGTCCGGGTCAGTTTCGGCTTCTTCAACACCGTGGACCATGTCAACGCTGTCGTCGCGGCCGTACAGGCGATCCAGAATCCTGACAGGACCGTTGCCAAAAGATGACGGGATCGGGCCGCTTCACGGAGCGCCTGTCGCTGGCCGATGCCTGGGTGTGGCTCGACGCCTGTCCGGACGCGAAGGACTCCGAGCCTGTGCCTTTGGGTCAGGCTTCCGGGCGCGTTCTGTCGGACGCGCTGGTGTTTCCCACGGACCGGCCGGACCGCGACGTCGCGCTGATCGATGGATATGCGGTGCACGCCCACAGCACGCTGGGTGCCAGCAGCTACAATCCGCTGTTGTTCACGATCGTTCCCAAAGCCACGGCGGTCGCCGCGGGATGTGCATCCGCCTGCCATGCCGGCGAGGCATTGCCCTGGGGCGCCGATGCCGTGCTGCCGCTGGAAGCCGGCGAGGTGGCCGGTGCCACGCTCGGCGTGTGTGATGCCGTCGCACGCGGGTCCGGCGTCGGGCGCACGGGCCAGGCCGCCCGGCGCGGCGATGTGGCCATTGCGGCCGGGCGCCGGTTGCGCGCCCCGCAGATCGCTTTGGCTGCGTCGCTTGGCGTGAAGCAGCTTCCCGTCCGGCGCCGCCCTTGTGTCACGCTCGTCCTCGCCGGCCCTAAGGCACCCGCGATCGACGCACTTTGCCCGGCCATCACCGCCCTGATCGAGCGGGACGGCGGCGTCGCGCACGGCGCGCCTCATCACGGCGACATGGCGCGGACGCTGCCTGGTGCCGCGTCAGCCGACCTCGTTCTGCGGATCGGCCGCAGCGGCTGGGGTGAGGACGACGATGCCGTGCACGCCATAGCGGCAGCAGGCGGGCGGATCGATCATCACGGCCTGGCCCTGACGCCCGGCGGATCGGCCGGCCTTGGCTGGCTCGGCGGAGCGCCCGTGCTGCTGCTGCCCGGAGATCCCTTGGCCTCGCTGGCGACCTACGAACTGCTGGCCGGCCGATTGCTGCGCCGCCTCGCCGGCCGCGCCGCCACATTCCCAGGCCCGGTTCAGCGGCTCACGCTGTCGCGCAAGATCGCCTCGCCGGTCGGGGTCAGCGAGTTTGTGCCCGTCATCCGTCACGGATCGAATGCCGAGCCGCTGGCGCTGGCGCCAGCCGACGGGCTCGCGGGTTATGCCAGGGCGGACGGATTTGTCGTTGTCCCGGCTGGCCTCGAAGGTTATGCCCAGGCTGCGTTGGTCGACGTCGTCATGTCGGGCGATAGCAGCGGGCAGGAAGCATTATGACCTCGCCAGACACGAATCTCGCCGCGTGGCCGGCTGCCGACTTCATGCAACAGTCGGCACGGCAGGAGCAATTCCTGTCCGTCGCCAGCCGTGACGAGGCGGAAGCGCGGTTTCGCAGCCATCTCACCCTGGCGCCGCTCGGTGAGGAAACCGTCTTGCTCGCCCAGTGTCGCGGCCGGGTGCTGGCGCGCGATCTCGCCGCCGCGGTGGATGTTCCCGGTTTCGATCGTTCCAATGTCGATGGGTTCGCGCTGCGCGCCGCCGATCTGGAGGATGCGCGCCCGGATGCGCCGCGACGGCTGCGGCTGAACCGGGAAGTGCTGACGCCCGGCCTTGTGCCGCGCGAAACCGTCGCGCCCGGCACCGCCACGATCCTCGCTACGGGCGGCATGATCCCACGCGGCGCCGATGCCGTGGTGATGGTCGAACGCACGGAATTCATCGGCGCGGCGGAAGGAGTGGACGCGCCGGCGGTGGACGTAAGCCAGGCACTGGCGCCGGGTGCGGCCATATCGGCGGCCGGGTCGGATATCGGCGCCGGGGAGACCGTGCTGCGCGTCGGCACCGTGCTCGGCTCGCGCGAAATCGCGGTGCTGGCGGCGATCGGGGTCAACGAGGTCCCGGTCTTCCGGCGCCCACGTGTCGCGGTGCTCTCGACCGGCGACGAACTGGTGCGGCCGGGCGAAGCCATCAGCGTGGGACAGGTATTCGACAGCAACGGGCCGATGCTGGCAGCCGCGGTCGAGGAACTGGGCTGTGTCGCCGTGTCCCTCGGTATCGTCGCGGACGATGCGGCCAGCATGGCGGCGGCGGTGGACCAGGCCATCGCCGTGGCCGACGTGGTGCTGCTGTCGGGCGGCACGTCAAAGGGGGCGGGCGACATTGCCTACCGCACGGTGGCGCGCTTCACCGACCCCGGGATCGTGGTGCATGGCGTGGCGTTGAAGCCGGGCAAGCCGCTCTGCCTTGCGGTGACCCAAGGCAAGCCGGTGGTGATCCTGCCCGGCTTCCCGACCTCGGCGACCTTCACGTTCCACGAATTCGTCGCTCCGGTACTGCGCATCCTGTCCGGACTGCCGGCGCAGCGCCGCGAGACCAGGACCGCGACCTTGCCGGTGCGGCTGGTCTCCGAACTCGGGCGGACCGAGTACGTCCTGGTGTCGCTGACGGAACGGCCGGAAGGCGGGCTCGCGGCCTATCCCATCGGCAAGGGTTCCGGCGCGGTAACGGCGTTCTCCCTGGCGGACGGGTTCTTCGCCATTCCGGCGCAGACCGACATGGTGCCGGCCGGCACCGAGGTCGCGGTGACGATCATCGGCGCCGCGGCGGAGCCGGCGGACCTCATGGCGATCGGCAGTCATTGCATCGGCCTCGACTACCTCATCGGGTTGCTGGCGCGCGAGGGCGTGACGGCGAAAGTGCTGTCCGTGGGCAGCACGGCCGGCCTGATGGC
>Ga0182013_10001396_pt1 | contig 33171 bp, 26 predicted proteins | sample 612S2MmetaG_FD_120487 | JGI IMG/M metagenome (GOLD analysis project Ga0182013, IMG submission 120487) | Permafrost microbial communities from Stordalen Mire, Sweden - 612S2M metaG | ecosystem: Environmental > Terrestrial > Soil > Wetlands > Permafrost | place: Sweden: Stordalen | collected... | reverse complement strand
GTGCTTTAATATGCGCAGAGATCCGACGCCCGTAGGCCCGCCTGCGGCGTAAAGCGCATTCAAGGATGTTGCGAGGGAACTCAGGTCGTAGGCGCCCGGTCTTTGCACATCGCCCACCACGTAAACGCGAATACTGCGGAAATGCGCAACGGTTACCGCAACTTGCAGATCGCGATATTGCGGCTTGAGCGCCGCGGCGATAACTCCCTGCACGCGTTCGAGTGTTAGCCCGGCCACTTGCACTGCGCCTGATTCGGGGAGCGCGATGCGGCCCTCGCGGTCTACTTCGTGCGTCAGGGTCTGCGAAATTCCGCCCCAAAGGTCTATGGATAAGGTGTCGCCCGGCCCCACCACGTATTCGGGTCCCGCTGGAACGTCGAGTGGAGTCTCACGCCCATTGAGAGCAATCTGATTCATCGCGAAACCGTCGCGGCGCAGAAAGACTTCGGACCCAAATCGCTTCAGTTGCCCTGCCTGTTCCGGTAGTTGCGAATACACATCGCGCAACGATCGCAGGTTGTACGGAGTGGGCAGGTGCAAAACCTGCGGCACGCTGGTGGTGTTCCTTGACAGGTTGGCGGACTGATCGGTCGTGGCCGTGCGCGCGCGGTTGGTGCCGGTAGTTCCAAACCCAGATGCACCGTTCATGCCTGCGTAATTCTGTCCATATGCGCCATTGAGCAGAGGATTGAAGAGCATACCCGGTTGCCCCGCAATTGAGCCGTTCATCTGAGATAGTGAGAGATTATTGTTGTCGCTATTCCCGCTGGCATAGCTCTGCAGGTCGGCATCTGTTACATATCCCCTGGCGCGGAGAAAGGTTGTAATGTTTGTTCGAAGTTCCTGGCTTGAAGCGATCCTGCTGTACAGCACCTCGTCCGTGATGTCATCCGCCTGGATCGGAGTGCCCTGTTGTGTTGCCAAGTTTGAAATGAGCGATTTCAACTCAACGGTCGCGTCCGGCTGTTCTTGCAGAATGGCGAAAATCTGATCGGTGGAGAGTGCTCCAGGCGCATTGAGGTTTTGAAGAACGCCAGTTCCGCCAGTTGTTCCGGTTCCCGTGACAGTCGTGAGTTGCGTGTTTGCACCGGACCCATCGTCCGTTCCAGTAAGGGAATTCTGCGACTGACTGGATACACCTGCGTCTGGAGTTGGCATCGATAGACCGGATGACGGATTAGTTGGTGTTGAGGAACTCTGCGGCGCTTGCGCGATCGAAGATGGGCCCAACGCGCACACGAACAGGAAGACCCCCAAGGCGAGATGCCGTGGCCTTCGAAGATGAAATCTGAGAGAGACGATCATTGGGAAGCTCCATTTCTGTAACGCTGCCAAAGGATCGACTCGCAAAAATAGCGAACCCCCTCCAGGAGGTGAAAGCGCAGTCTGAAAAAGATGAATCGGACTTCTTCCCGATATCGCAACAAGCGTGCGAGCAATCCTTCGCCGGCTACGGCATGCGTAATGGCGGGCGGTAAAGAACGTGGCAGCAGAGCTTGCCGCAACGTGCGTTTCGAGGGCATGCCTGCCGCGGACAATTCTTTTTGCAGGAGCAGGTATAACTTGCTTCCCGGAAAACTCATCAACGCCGTGCGAAGCCCGTATCGGTCTACCCAACGGCAGACTGGTGAAGGAAGCTGGTCGACAGTCCAGCGAGTAAGTGCTTCCGGCGCGAATGGCCCCATAACTCGCGTGATGAGAAGGATAACTACGCCAATTTGCATGCGCGTCTGGAGATCACTTGAGGCTTGCTGTTGCACGCTGCTCCAGAACGAACGGTCGCCGTAACGAGTGATTACATGTTGGCGAAACTCGATAATGTGTGCGGTGCGGGAGAACTCGCTGCACACATGCTTGTAGAGGTGCTGGCCTTGCCCTAGAAATAGATCGACCGGCGAAAGCACGGGCATAAGTACATCGCGAAACCCCACGTTGTGAGTGCGGGAAAGAAGGCTCGGACGAAACCGATTGGCAAGTTCAACATGTAACTCTGCTGAGCGGCTCTGACCCTTCTTGTACAGGCTTTCGAGCGATGACGGCTCGTCTCCACTTGCCTTGAATTCCCAGCTCTGCCCGCTGATCGCATTGAGCCGATAGCCGAAGCCCTCAAGGGTTTTTCGCGCTGAATCTGCGCTTTCTTCCGCCACCAGAAAATCCAGGTCGAGTTGCGAGCGCAACTCCAGTTTTGGGACTGAGATCGGCCACAACGAGAACCCTTTCAGCACCGCGTACGAGATTCCGGCTTCCTGAAAACGGTGCTGGATCGCGACCGATTCTGTGATCATTTCATCGATTCGTTCCGAGTTATCCGCAAGGTTTTGCCGCAGGCGCGCCAGCACCGGGGAAGGAAGCACTTGCAGAAGATTCAACTCTCTTAACCGATCGAAAAAGTAGAGCGCCAATCCACTGGTGTCCAGCCAGCGCAGCAAGTCTTCCCAGTCTTTGCGCGCGAGATGCATCAGGCGCGTATATTCAACAGGCACGGGGTCGCGGAACACCATGATGGCTGCTTCGCGCAGCCGCAACGCGCGGCTCAATGAGTTTCTCGACAGATTGGAGTAAAGAGAATTCATGGGGTTAGTGGGTGTACATTTCCGGCTCGCCCAGGCTTCCCGCCTGGGGTAAATGGCGTAAATAAATCACGATCGACCAGATCTCGTCGTCGCTGAGTGTGTTCTTCGAACCCGGCATGCCGGAGGGCCAGATGCCGTAGTCGATGATCCATTTCAGCTGCCCGTCGGTGTAGGACTGCACATCCATCCCCGCCAACGAAGGCACTGGTGGAGACATTCGGTCGGCAAATGGAACTCCGGTATTTTGGCCGTCGAGCCCGTGGCATGCGACGCAGTAGTGCGAGAACGCATCCTTGCCATCGGAGATTGCTGCAGCGTTGTCCGTCAGCGGGTCTTTTTGCGTTTTGTTTTTCACGAGCACCTTGTGCTTGGCCCAGTAGATGACGGCCGTTTCCGCTTTGCCAGGCGGGTCAGCCTTGATGTTGACAAAGAAGATGCAGGCCAACAGGGCAAGCAATGCCACTCCGAGAATTGAATAAAAGATTCTCGCCATAAGATCAGTCCACGACGTGCAGGGTAAGTTCCATCGTCCCGTGACCGGAGCCGCAGAAGACAGAGCAGTGGCCGACAAACGTCCCGGTTTTATCCGGTGTGAAGGCAAGCTCGCTGGTCTGTCCCTTGTTTACCTTGGTTGAGACGCCGAGTTCCTTGAAGATGATTCCATGCGGGACATCGACACTCTTCAGCACCAGGATGACCGGCTCGCCTTTTTTCAAGGTGATATCTCCGGGAGTGAAAGTGAATCGCTTCGCAGTAACTTCAATACGTCGCGGAGCTGTTTGAGCGGGAGTGGTTTGAATGACGAATAGGGTTATTAGCAGCATTGCGGCAAAGATTGACAACGGAGCGGGTTTGAGCTTCATGCGGAAATCCTCAGGACTAGTGATGGCGACTTCGTATCGAGCGCTTCGCGGACTAGCTCTCTGTCTTGCTTCGGGCAGAAGTGAGTCGGCCGGCGAATGCGAAGAGACGGGGCCACGAATGATTCTGACTCTAACCAGGTATCAACCGAGTGTTGTCATGTGCCTGTAAGGCGATTGTCACTGCATTGTCGCACCTTCGGGTTGACGGGAAATTGTCTCGGGAATGTCTCGCAGACTCTTGGGAGTCGCACTTGTTGGAGCTAGAGGGCGGGGTTGAAAACACGCAAATCAAGGTGACAATCAACTGACAAAGAACAGACGATCGCGCGACACATCGCTTGATGCGATCCGCTACCTTTGGATCCATGTTGGATTTTAGTTTCGCCCTGACACCACGCGCTTCAGTTCCGTTGCGAGGTATCCTACTCGCCTTCGGCATCCTCGCGACAGTGCATTACGGCTCCGCGCAGGACACGCCTCTCATCTCTGGAGGCGTTGGCTTTTTCACCGACACCAATGCAGGAAACACAGGTTACTTTCCGGCTTTTGAGCCATTGCTAGCCGCTCCAATCGGACAGCATATTCTTGTTGAATCGCGCGCAAGCCTGTTCGAATTCTTTGAACCAAATGGCGGCAACGATCCGGGCTACAATCACTCACACTTCATCGGCCTCACGTATCTTCAAGGCGATTTCATTGCGTCCCGCCACTTCACTCTTGTGGCCGGCGACTATCTGATTCCCTTCAACACTTACAACGACCGTCTTTCGCCGATCTGGATCAGCAACATTCAAGACGGTCCCTTGATCGCCAATCTCAGCTTTTCATCGAGCGGCAGCGGCTTGGGCGGCATGCTGCGCGGCAATGCAATTCAGCGCGAGAAGTATTCCATCGACTACAGCTATTATTATTCCGCCCGTAGCGCCAACACGCAGTTTGCCGCTTCCAGGGGCAACGGAGGCCGAGCAAGTCTCTACCTGCCCGAGCAGCGCCTCGAAATGGGCCTCTCCTACAACCGTCTGCTGCAAGGGACTCACGAGAACTTTTACGGTGCTCACGTTTGGTGGGAGCCAAAGGATACGGCGTTCCGACTGCGTTCGGAATTCGCACGCGGCCATCATGCGCAGGGCTATTGGGTTGAGGCGGACTATCGCACCAAGGCCTTTGGGGGTCTCGACAGTGTAATTGGGCGCATCGAGCCTGTCTTCCGAATGCAGCAGACTTTCCGTCGCGACACTATTGTCAGCGATGGTTTGCCATTAGTGAACACACAGCGCGCAGATTTCGGTCTCGACTACAACCTGCCGCATAACACCAGAATCCTGACCAGCTACGCAAGGCAGTTTTCTTCCACCGGCAATCACAATGTCTGGGAGACAGGGATCGTCTATCGTTTCTTGTTCCCGGCATGGAAGGGTAAACAGCAATGAACTTGAAGCATTTTGTATCGATGGCTCTCGTCGTGGCTTTGGTTTCTGCAATGGCGGTCACCGCGCAGCAGAGCGGTGGGCTACAAGCCAAGCCATACAAAGATCCGGTTCGGAAGCAGGCTGTTGAGAAGCAGGATGACGGTGAGCGAGTGTTCCAACAACACTGCTCTCGCTGTCACACTGCGCCGGATGGCTTCTCGCCGCGCATATCAGGCACTGTTGTGCGTCATATGCGCGTCCGAGCTTCGCTCAGTCAGCACGAAGAGGAAGAATTGCTTCATTTCTTTAATCCTTAGCGACGTGCAATCTTCTGGCAAAGTGTGCAAGTGGCCGATTCGGATCGGAGCAATTGGAGACTCAGTAAATGGGGTGAGAATCGGGCTCGTACGGTCGGCCGAACTTGTTTAGGTGTTGCTGACGATCGGTTGCATTGGTGGTGATTCCGCCGAGATCCGTTGAGTCTCCGGCAATATGAACACGACGCGAGAGCCGGTCAAGCGAACTCTGTTTCTCGCCCTCTACCCACACGTGCAATTCGTATTCGCCGGCTGGAACATCCTTCAGGTGGAATTCCCCTTCCGGGCCGGCGATTCCATAGTAGGGCGTTGAGAGTGCGATCACTACCGCACTCATCTCGGAATGAATATTGCAGAAGATGTAGGAGACACCTTCGCGGGAGAATACTACGCTTCGCGTCGAACCGGCTTCATACAGCCCGAGGTCGAAGCGACGGCCATCGAAGAGGGAAAAGACATTGTGGAAGAACGGATCGGCATTTGGAAATGCAACGCTGCTTCCGACAGGCACCACCAGCAGATGTGGAGTGAACATTTTGTTCTTCTGCATCAAGGTGAAGTTTCCCGGTGTCACGATTGGCGTGTCGGCGGCCCGCAGAGGCTGTAGCCAGATTACTGAGGGACGGCTACTCTCTGTCTTGTGCGCGGCTTCAGGATGAACCGGCGCCAATCTTGCAATCACGGTGGTCTTTTGTTCCGGGGCAGGCGTGGTCTGCGCGCCGAGGCCAGATATGCAACAGGCCAGGAGCAGCAATGAATGGAACCTTTTGTCAATTCGATACGGCATCAGAATCTGTACCCCGCTCCAATCCCAATAACATCGCTGAAAGCCGTTGGGCCGCTGCTCAAGTTGGTCCAAAGCCGCCTGTATTCCAGTGAAAGCATCAGATATGCGCTCGGGCTGTAGATCACATTCGAATAGAAAGAGCGGTTGCGTGTAAGGCCGGGGTAGGTTGTGCCCGTGGACGATGACAGCGCGGCTTGAATCTCCTTCGCGAATGGGTTGTCTGTACCGAAGCCCGCATTCATCTCCACGCGTTGGCCCGGTCTTGCCTTGAGCTGCGCCCACCCACCGGCATCGTCGAGGGCATGGACGACTTCATTTGAGCCGGCATAAACGTAGTAGTAATTCAAGTATCCACCGCCGCCGAGTCCGGCTAGCGCTTGCCCGCGATACGCATTGGCTGTTATATCGAAGTACCGGCTCAGCGGCAAACGCAAATCCATCGTTCCCGCCCACGCATCAAAGGTGTCGCCGTCGCCGTTGCGATGCGCGCTGAAGTAGCCACCAACGCCAATTTCGGGGCCTATACCGCTCTCGCCGTGTTGCAAAGCGATGCGCGCCTCGGTTCCCGGCCAGCGGCTACGCTCTGTTTGTGTAACGGTTGAGTTGCTTGAGGTTTTTCCCGGTGGCAGCGAATCGTAGGTGTCGATCAAGGCTGCCTGCGCGATGAATCGCGATGAATCGGAAAGTGAAAACCGATGCGTCATGCCGATCTGCGGATTCCATGTCCAGAGGTTGCCCGCCCATGCCAGTTCGGGCTGTGCGATGGCGACCAGAGACGACGGCGCGTTAGGGTCAAGGATGCTGCGATCCAACGCGAAGAATGCTTCTGTGCTCTTCCAATCCAATGCGGCGTGCGCAGTGCGGAGGCGCAGGATTCCATTCGCGGCGTAATTAGAGAGCGTTCCATTTGCGAAGAAATCCACGCGGAGATCTGCGTGGCTGCTTGCGGAGAATAAGTGCGGTCCACGGGCATCCAGGCCTAACACCGTTTGACGCACAGAAAGGCCAGTACTGCCGGCGCCTGGGATTGCATAAGTAGGGGCGGCGGGGATATCTACCTGCCTCGTGTTCACAAAGCCATTGAGCAGGAGCAATCCGCTCACTTTCAGTGGAAATTTAGATTCCGTTTCCACTTTTGTGACATCGTGTGTAGCTATCTGCGATTCCTCAACTGCTTGCCGCTCTCGAATCTCCTCAAGCGTCGCGGGAAGTTCAGGCGCAGTGGTTGCAGACTCGTTCCCATTTGCCGGTGTTGCTGGCGGCATCGAGCTACCCTTTTCAGTTGCCATCTGTTGCTTGAGCGTAGACAACTGCTCGCGGAGATCGCTTAGTTGATTTTGATATGCCTCTATCTGTGCTTGTGCCTGGGTCACCGCTGCCGTGAGACGCTCAACCCTTTGCTCGGTTGTCTGCTGCGCATTTGGCCGAGCGGGTTCGGTCTGCGCTTGTAAGACGGGGCTAAGGAAACATATAGACAGGACCATCGCAGCCAGCACCATGTGCTCTGTCGCCAGAGTATCTGCGACGATGCGGGCTTTGTCATTGTTTTCTGAGTTGACTCTCATGGTGTTAACACCGTGCTCCGTGAAGGGATGGCATTCGTGGTTGATTGCGTCAGGTGGCGCTCTACTGTCAGGCGAAAAACGGTCTCACCTTTGCGGCTACTGACGAGGCTTACGTCGCCGCCGTGTTCGCGTGCGACACTCCATGCCAAAGTCAGACCCAGTCCCGTGCCCCGCTGTTTTCCCTGGCTTACAAACGGGTCAAACAGGCTGTCGCGAATCGCTTCAGGGACACCGGGGCCGCTGTCGACGATGGTCACGCTGACGGCGTTGCTGTTCGCGTTGAGTGAGATTCTAACTTCGCGAAGCCCGGTGCTCTCGCGTGCCGATTGGCATGCGTTGAGGAGCAGGTTGTAAATAGCGCGCTCCAACTGCCTGGTGTCTACTTCAGCCGTCGTATCGACGGAAACTTTCTCCAACTCCAGCTTGACTCGCTCCGCATCCGGATGCGTTTTCACCATCGCGACTGCGCGATCGACCACTAACAATATGGTGGTGGGCATCCGTTGAAGAGCTGCTCCAGTGCGGCTGAATATCAGCAGGGAGTCGAGCATGTCGGTTGTCCCATTCACGGCTAGACGGATCTCCTCGTAAAGTTCAGCCCGCTCGCTGGATGGAAGTGTTGGCGATGCGAGGAACTCGGCATTGGCGTACACCGAGGCGAGATAATGGCGCAGGTCATGTGAAACAGAACTTGCCATGCGCCCGATCGTCGCGAGCCTTTCCGACTCCAGCAAGGCGCGATTTGTCTTCTCAATCTCATCGCGCATCTGCGCAAACACGCGGCTCAGATAGCGCACCTCCTGGGTGCCGTTGGCGGGCAGCGAGTGTTGCCGGTCGCCTTCCCCAAAGGCTCGAACGCCAGCCGCCAGCAACTCCAACGGTCGCGTCACCATACGCGCCAGCAGGAGCATAAAAGCTGAGCCCGCAGCCATTGCCAGCAGGCTTACCCAGAAGATGAGCCAGTTGATTTCTTTCTCCGACCGGTCGGCCGCATCGAACGACTTCATGACAACAAGACGAAGAGAAGTGTCCGCTCCGACGGTCAAGTCCCTGCTCATCGCAAGATATCGCTCGTCGCCAACCATCGGGATTTCGGAGACTGTGTTTGGCTGCAGCGATCGGGCCAAGGCACCAAGCGCCGATTGTTTCTCTTGCGGCAGGGTGCTTGCTGCGAGAGCATCGCCGGCAAAAAAGGCAACCTCGGCGCCCGCGCCTCGGCCTACTTCGCGCAGGAAGCCGCTGTCGATGGCATACCCGCCGATCACATATCCCAGTAGCGTTCCATTCGCCCTGCCGCCGAAATAAAGCGGCTGCACGGAATACTCGAAGAGCCTGCCGCCGCTCAAAAGGTAGTGCTTGGATGGGTCGGTTATCACCGTTTGCAGGTCGTGCCGCAAGACCTCGGAATTCGTAGAGCCTCGTACGTCTGCTGCCTGCACCCGGTGGTCCGCGTCCGCCAGGGCAAAAAGGTCGTTGCCACTTGTCTTCCAGAAATCCACGGCATCATCCGCGATGGTCTGCGCATCGTTCGTGGTCATCAGGGCCTTCAGGCGGGGCTCTGCCGCCATCAGGGCATTCTCGCGCTCGAGCGCGGCCAGGCGTCCTGCTTCCAGGTCTTGAAACGTTTCTACGGAATGCCGCAGGTCCATCTCAAGGGTTGACCGAACTTGCTGCCGTAAGCGGCTGCGAATGATGTAAAGGCTGGAAGCCGTTGAGCCTGCAATGATCAGCACCAGAGAGATCAACAGCAGCGCGCGAGTCCGGATTCCTGGAGAGCGTTTCTCGATCGACACAGGAACCTCTTTGCTACGGGACAAATCTGTATCCAGCGCCATAGACGGTCTGCAGATGATGCGGGTCACTGGCGTCTGGCTCCAACTTTTGGCGAAGCTTCAAGATCTGATTGTCGACGGTTCGCGTGGTCGGATAGGAGTTGTATCCCCACACCTCGTTGAGGAGTTCTTCACGGCTCAGGACTCGCTCTGCGTTTTCGACAAAATATTTGAGCAGTTTGAATTCGTGTGCCGTAAGCGTAATCGGCCGGCCGGCACGGCGTGCGCTCATCTTGGCAAAATCGATCTCGCATTCGCCAAAGCTGTGGGTTGAATTCACGGCAGCATGCACCCGAGGACGCCGCAGGGCCGACTGAACCCGCGCCATCAACTCGCGAGGGCTGAACGGCTTGGTCATGTAATCGTCCGCGCCCAGTTCCAGCAGCAATACCTTGTCCGCTACCTCGCTGATGGCGCTGAGCACAATGATTGGAACGCCAGGCTGCTCGGATTTCATAATCTTGCAGAGGTCGCGTCCAAAAATGGTGGGGACAACCAGATCCAGGATTACCGCGGTCGGCCTGGTTGAGCGGAATGCGTCCAGGCCAATCTGGCCATCGCCGCACACGGTTACGCCATAACCCTGCTCACGGAAGGTCCTTTGCAGAATCTTCTGGATGTGCGCGTCGTCTTCAATGACGAGAATCTGCGTCCGCGCGGGCTGGGTTGGCAAATCTTTCAAGTCGAAATCCATCGCTACCTTTTCGCATTGCAACATGTCTTCATTGTCACTCAATTTCTATCTCGCTGAAACAGAAGACTATTGAAAATGACAATGCGGTGACATTTGCGTGACAAGATCGATGATCGGGGCCAATCGCCTGAAATTACGAGTCTTCTGCTTGAGTACATCATATTTCGTTATGCGCCATGCGGTGCCGCAATATGATGGGTCGGGATTCGCAATCGGATGTTCGCTCAAACCTGCAGCGGCTTGCGACGATCTGTCGGCGCTACCAGGAACTTGAACAGCAGCGCTGCTATCAGCGCCAGGGCCGAAATTCCGATCAGCACACGAGGGTATCCGAGCTGCACAAGAAGGACTCCCGCACCTGCGGTTGCACAGGACTGAAACAGCGCGTTGCTGAATAATGTCATTGCCGCTGCCGAACTGCGCCCCTCGTCCGAAACCTTGCTCATCAGCAAATTGTAGAGCCCCGGCGAGCTCATCCATTGGGTTGCGGAAAAACTGAGGAAGAGTGCAACCGCCAGTCCGCGGTTATGTGTACCGGCGAGGCACGCTAGAGACAATGCAGTGGCGACTTGTGTGGCAACAATCCCGTTGAGCAGCCCCAACCGGCGAAAGACCAGCGGCGTAAGCAGCCCGACACATAACTGGATCAGCTGCGAAGCTGAGAAAGTAAGCCCAATCTGCGACATCGAAATACGAAGGTCTTTCGCCAGATATACGCTCGCAAACGGGGTAAACGCAGCTACGGCTGCCGTCCAAAGGGCCATCGAAGGGATAAAACAGAGCAGGTATGGACTCAGCTTCCAGGGTTGTTTTTTGTGCGGCACCTGGACCTCGGTTTGGCTTTGTTCGATTGGAATTCGCAGGCGCAACAGCGGAACGAGTGCGAGCGATGCGATGCAGCACGAGACGATCAGAATCATCCGTTTTACTTCCGCGGCCTCGATTGCAAAACCGGCTGCTTTGAGCCACAGCGGCAGATATCCGCATACAGCGCTTCCCAGCGCGCTGGTGCCGATGCTGACTGAGAAAATGAGGCTGAATGCCGATGCGCGATTCTCTTCACTCGTAAGCCGAGCCACGGCCGGAAGGAAAACAACTCCCCAAATGCACATGGCCAGCCCGGCGAGAAATGCCAAGGCGATCTGTGCCCACTCCCAAGTCGCGAGCGCCCGCGCTACCCCCATCAGCGGAGCGGCTATCAGGCAAACCGCCATCAGGGGGCGCAAGCCGGTCTTGCGTGCAAGCCAGCCGGCCGGCAGGGTTCCAATCACCGACCCGAATGTGAGCGCACCACCCACAAGGCCAATGGTCCGCTCATTAAAGTGAAGGTCGAGCAGGTAAAGGTTGAACAGGAAGAAATAGACCGCGAACCCAAAGTCGAAAAAGAATGCGACGGTAAAGAATATCCAAAAGCTCCGACTCAGTTTCTGCTTTGACAACCACGCCGATGGGGATCTCAGGATAGACGCAACGCCGGCAGCGCTGGATGCGGATGTCTCGACATCGAGCAACTGCTCCACTAGCGGCCCTCACGGGTGAGCGATTCCAGCCGGCTCACGGCCCAATCCAGATTGCTGTATCGGAGCTCAAATATCTCCGCCGTCAAAAGCCGCTCCAGCGCCGCGTATTGCATGGCAACGGACTCGTCCGGTCCATATAAGACTTGGCGGAGGTATTGCCGAGCCGCATCTCTGCGGTAGGACACAAGCTGGTCGGTGCCGGAAGCGCGGCGGTTGAGGAACACCAGGTAGTCCACCTGCGCTGTCGTTGCGCGGGTGATCCCAGGCATCGGGTCAGTGGGCAGTTCAATGGATGGCTTGCCCGCAGCTCGCGGAGTAATCTCCAGCCCATCCAACTCGGGGAACAGCTTGAGCGCCGAGGGGCGAAAGCGGACCTGGTGGCAATTGCCAGTCACCAATCGGTCCTCGCCGTTGTTGAGCATGTAGCTGGCATCGTCGGTTACGTAGGTCCATCCGGCGCGCGCGCATGCATACGAAAGAGTCGACTTGCCGGCGCCCGAATCGCCGCATAACAACACACCCCGGCCATTGCGCACAACGCATCCAGCATGAACCGGGGTTGTATAGCGGCCCGCTATGTGGCATAGCGGTGCGCAGCTCAGAAAGAAATAGTCCATGTAGCTGCGGTGCTTGATGGCTGCGCGTGACAGGATGATCTGTGTTGTCACTCGATCGAGGTCTGCAACGCTATGGTTGTTGGCATCGGCAATGTTGATCAGAAGCGGCTTTGCGAGGCGAACAACCGGCGTCGGAGGGCACGCTGCGGAACCGGCATCCACCAGATGCACGTCCACGCTGATTGGCTTCGTATCGAACCGCTTCCTGAAGATAGACCATAATCCACGTGCCTGCAAAAGAATCTCTGGCGAGTTGGTTCGCAATATGGTGGGGAACCCGAGGGGATAAAACATCTCGCCAAGCGATAACTCAGGCACCTCTACGGAGTGTCGGGGTAAGTCCAGCGGGCATTTCGTTTCGCGGTCGAACTGTAACTCCGCAATCGTCATTTTGTAAATTCCTTCCATGCGGTTCGTAGCTCTTCAAAACAGAAACTTCATCGCAAATTGGATAATTCGTGGATTGGCCGCCGTTGAAGTAATGGCGCCGAATGAGGGGTTCAGGTTGACGGGACCACTGGGGCCCTGGACGATGTCGAGACTGTTATTCGGATTGGCAAATTGCGGCGTGTTCGTCAGGTTGAAGAATTCGGCACGGAAGCGAAAGCTGCTTGATTCGGTCACTGGGAAGATGCGTTCTATGGCCATATCGATGTTGTGTTGGCCGGGACCGCGCACGATGCCGACGCCGCTGTTGCCGAAGTCCGTGTCTCCAGGCCCGCTGGCACTTGGAGCTTCCGGTGCGATGGTGAAGGCGTTCGGGTCGAGATAGCCGTTGAGCACGCGGGAATGGAGTGAACCCGGCGTAGAGGGATTCGACCCCGTACGCTGCGCCCGGTTTTCAAAGTTGCCGTAGACCAGGCCCGCGTTGGAGTCGAGCACCGTTATCGGGCTGCCAGCTTGAATCACCGAGATGCCTGAGAACTCCCAATCCGAGAGCACATGGCGGGGCAACATTGACATCCGCTGCAACTTCGGCGAAGTCCACGTGAAATTGGTAACGAGCCTCTGGTCGCGATCGAAGTCCGTCAGCCCGTATGCTTGTCGGGGATTGAACTGGTTGTTCGTCAGCAACCATAACTCGAAAACAGAACTACCGCCAGAGCCGCTGGTTTCATCGAGTATCTTCGACCAGGTGTAACTCCCGAGAAACTGCAGGCCGTGGCTGAGGCGCTTGGTGATGCTTGCCTGGAGAGAGTTATAGTTTGCCTCGAACGATGTCTCGTTGAAGAGCGATCCCGTGGAGATACCCGCGAAGGGAAGCCGCTGGATAACGTTGGCCGCGGTATTCATTGTGGCGCCGTTGACAGGGTTTTGCGCGCTGGCCAGCAGAGCCTGGTTAAACTCGATGCTCCCAGGCGCATGGTCGGTGTGGGTACCGACGTAGCCGACCTCAAGAAGGAAATCGCGTGCGAAGGCGTACTGAACGTTGAGATTGTATTCCTGCGTATATGGGTCGATGATGTGGGGCGACACACCGGAGGTAAACGAGCCTCCGCCCGCAATGCGCGGCTGGTAGATAGGGAAGCTTGATGCCGGAGGCAGCAACGGGCTGAAGGGATTTTGCAGCGTGGCCCCAGCGTTCTGAGCATCGAAAGAGATCTGCTGAAGCGAAAATGGCTGCTGTCCCAATTGGCTCTCGGCGAAATCGCCGGAAGGGCGATCGTAGTAGATGCCGTATCCGCCGCGCAGTACGACGATCGGCTCTCGAGTCAGTTGTAACGCGAAGCCGATCCGCGGAGAAACATCGTGATAGTCGGTCGACCACAGGCCTGCAGTCGAGGTCTTCATAACGCCGGGAGCAATGGAGCCTGGGTAGTTTGCCGGCAGAGTAAAGCCGCTGAGCGAGCCCGAGGCCGGAACCTGCCCTGCTGCAATCGAAGGATCGAAATTCGGTAGCAATCCGTGGATATCCAATGGCGGGCCAAAGATCTCGTAACGGAAACCGGCATTTACCGTCAATCGTTGCGTAAGTTTAATGTCGTCCTGGATAAAGCCGGCAAGGTCGGTGTAGCGTTCGTCTTTACGGAAGAGGCCGGAACTTCCCATGCTATTGGTGACATTGCTGACGCCGGTGGGGCTGCCATTTTGCGCGGCACTCAGGCCGAGCAGGAAGTCGTCGAAGGTGCTTATCTGCAGCAGTCCATCGGAGCTGAAGGGCGCGTCCACGTCCACTTCGTGACGCTTGACTTCGACGCCGAACCGCATGTTATGCCGATTGCGGGTGCGGGAAACTGTGTCCTGCCAGATGAAGCTGTTTGTGTTTTGCCACTGCGATGGCGTGCCCGCGTCTCCGGTGGTGAACAGGCCGCTGATGCTCACCCCTGGCGCCACGGATGTCGGTCCCGAGATTCCCGTCGGGGTGCTGATACCCAGGTCCGTGGCCAGGATTGGATTCGCGACCGCGGACAGACCGTCGAAGCGCATGAAACCGAAGCGCGCCACATTGATGAGGTCCGAATTGAATACGTGAGTGTCCGCCAGAACGAACATTGTGTTCTCGTCGAGTTCACTGGTGCCCCAGCCGGGAACGTTGGCGGCATTGGGCGAGAAAGGCTCGACGGTTGGCGCGCGCGAAAAGAAGAATCTTCCAGAGAGGGTGTTTTTTGGAGTCATTACCTGGTCGATGTTCACGCTGAATTGGTTCTCTTTGTAACTCGCCGGAATGGCGAAGGTGGACTGCCCAATGGGAAGCTGGGTCGCATTGGTTGTCGGAAGATCGATCTGCGGATTGGGAACTGCATATTGGCCATTGCCCAACTTGAAGTTGAGCAGCGCCAGCGCTACAGGATTGATGTTGGAGCCATCGCATGCCAGCTGCGTACCGCCTGCGTTGGTCAGGTATCCGGCAGCGTTCATGTGATTTGACGGACAGAACTGGGCTCCCAGGGTTGCCGCTGAGCGGTCGTTAGTAAGTTGCGGAAGAATCGTTGTAACTGCGCTTCCTGCGCCATTGCTCGATGTAAGTCCCTGATATTCGCCGAAGAAAAACGTCCTGTTCCTTACGATTGGGCCACCGATAGACACGCCGAATTGATTCTGCTTCAATGTGGGGCGCGGCTGCTGGTCAAGATTCAGAAAGAAGTCGTTCGCATTGAAGATGTTGTTGCGCACAAACTCCCATGCACTGCCGTGAAAACGGTTTGTGCCGCTCTTGCTGACCAGGTCGACGTTTGCCCCGGCGCCTCTTCCATAGGAGGCGTCGTAGTTGGCGGTCTGCACTTTGAATTCCTGGATGGTGTCGGGTGCCGGTATGGCCGTGCCGACTTCTTCACCGTCGTTGGCAGCGGAGTTCTGCGAGAGGTTATTCGCGTCAACGCCGTTGAACTGGATGTTGTTGGAGGTGGTCTTGGCGCCGTTGGAAGTAACATTCTGCGTTCCCCGGCCCAGAGTCGAGGCATCGGGCAGCGCAACAATCACGCCTGGCGAAAGCCCAAGGATTTGGGTGTAGTTGCGGTTGGCCAGCGGCAGTGTCTGGATCGCTTCCGGCTCGACAGCACGACCGAGCGTCGAGCTTTCGGTTTCGACTATCTCCGGCGAGCCCGCAACCTGAACGCTTGCGTTCACTTCTGCAAGCGAGAGCTTCACGTTCAGGGAACTTGTCTCGCTCACGGTTACGGGAATAGACGGCAAATTCCGATCCGCAAACCCCGCCGCTTTCACCGTGACAGTGTAGGTTCCTGGCGGCAGCAGCGCCACGCGGAACACGCCCTCCACTGTGCTGACCACTGAGCGCGTTATATGTGTGGCCTCGTTGATCGCCAGGATTTCGGCGTTGGCAACCGCTTTGCCAGAGGGGTCGGAGATCGCGCCGGAAATGGCGCCCGTCCCCGGCGCCTGGCCGAAGGCATTGATCGTTACGGCGAGCGATAACACCACCCAGACTGCGAAACGGCATCCAAACAAATGGGCTTTCATATCGTTGTCTCTCAAATGTCACTCTCAAGAATTGACTTGCATTAAGAGCGAGTATGAAGAGATCGCCGATGGGACTTGTTATCGATTTGTCATGATTTTGTACTGATTTATGTAGATCGCCGATATTCTTGCGTGGTGTCGCGCAAAACAATTCCATCCAGGCGTTCATCTCAATCGACAAACATCTCAATCGAAAAAGGGCGCGAAACCGTTACGCAGACGCCAGGGTTCTGTTTGCCGTCATCCTATTCGGTTGTATAGCGGATCTCGAGCTTGCGAATGCGATAGCAGGAGTAGCACAACACAACCACGATCAATAGCAACAACCCTCCCGTCGCCGCCCAACCGGAAACCGGTTCAGTCTCAACGGTCAGGAGCGCAAAGATCCCTTCTCCAGCCACTCTTACCGGCATCAGGTGATGCAGATAGGATGCCACGCTGAATTTTTGCAGCAGCGATGGCAGAACAGGATTGATCGTCTCCCAACCCAACACAAGCATCGCAGCGGGAATCGGATTTCTGAACATCATGCTCAGCATCAGAAACACGGCCCCGTATCCGAGACAGGCAAGAACAATGATGGCGAGGTAAGCCTCCAACTGACCAAGACCGGCGCCATTGAAGATATAGTCGCGTCCTGCTGCGCCGAAGCCCACATACATCAGCGCGAAGTCCGCAACAATCGCGCTGCCAAATAACAGGATGGCCGTGATGGACCCCGCCACAAACTTCGAGATCAGAAGCACTTCGCGCCTCACTGGCGATAGAAGATAGAAGTGCAGGCTGCGCTCGATCATTTCGCCGCGAATGAGCCGCGAAAAAATCCCCAGGCAGCCGAAGAATACTCCGAGGCGAATGTAATAGAGCTGGATAATTCCCGCCAGGACGTTGGTATCGTCGTTCATCGCGAATGCAGGATGACGATCGACCACGCTATGAATAAAGATGATGAGCGCCGGAATGAAAGCGAGAAAGTAAATCCAACTCGCCTTCCATGAGAACAAATTCCGTCGCAATTCAATGCGCGTCAGGCGCTGTGCCTGGATCCACCACAGACCCCAGGGCTGCTGCTCGAACCTCTGCCGGAGATTAGACATTGGCTGCATTACGAAGCGCCCCCTTCCGTGCCGATCAGATATTGATAGATAGCATTGGCGTCGTCGTCCGCTGGGGCGACTGCATCGATTTTTACAAGCCCATCCGCCGCAATCCCGTTGAGGATTTGATAGAACTGATCGACGTCCGCGGTGCGCAGGAATACGCCCTTTCCATCCGCATGTAATCTGGCTTCAACGCAGTGATTGATGGAGAACATCTTTGAAGCCAGTACTTCTGGATGATCGCACCGAACCAGAACCTGCATCGGCTTTTCGTGGACCTCCTGCCGCACCTGATGAATATTGCCTTCGGCAACGAGATATCCGCCGGTAATCAGGATGACTCGATCGGAGATCCGGTCGACCTCGTCAAGAATGTGGCTGGAAATTATTACGTGCATTCCTTGCCGTCCGAGATCTTCAAACAGCGCAATCGACTCCGCGCGCGCCATTGGGTCCAATCCGTTCAACGGCTCGTCGAGGACCAGAACCCTCGGGTGGTGGGCAATGGCCTGGGCCAATCGAATCTTCTGACGCATGCCTTTGCTATAGCCCGCGATCTTGCGGCCCGCCGCGTCGCCAAGCTGAACTCGATCAAGAGCCTCGACTGCCAAGTCCATGGCCATGGCCTTCTCAATGCCATGGAGCATCAAGCTATCGAATACGAACTGCCAACCGGTGATGCCCCGAGGGAAAGAATCGAACTGTGCGCAATAGCCGACCGCGGTAAAGAATTCCATAGCATCGGCGGGAGTCAACCCGAGGACAGAGAGGCGACCGCTGGATGGCTGAATCAAGCCCGTCATCAAATTCATGATCGTCGTTTTGCCGGATCCATTTGGGCCAACGAGCGTCGTGATCCCAGGCGGAATGGAGAGCGAGATTCGATTGACACCGAGCACCTCGCCGTAAAACTTCGATACATCTTCGAAAATAATTCTGTCACTCATCCGCGCACCACCTCGCGCGCACGAATGCGCTTGTTCAGCATCCCGATGCAGACAATGCAAGCCAGAATCAGCATTGTTACAATGGCTCCAGTGGGCAGTGACCACCTGGGATTGATCGGTGCAGGCGCTCCAAGCAACCGCTGCCAAAGGCTCGAAATCATGAACGGCAAGTTGAGCAGGAATCCCCATTGAGTGCGGAGCACAGCGGTCACTATGCCTCCCACGCCTGCCGGGATGAAAACTGCCGCAAAGATGATGCCGGTGGCCACAACCCTCCACTTGACCCAGGACGACAGCGCCAGACCAATGAATGCAAGCAGCGTGATCCAGATGATTGACCCTGCGAGCAAGCCAACCGCTATGTGGAGATTGGCGACTACCCATGGAATTGGCGAGGAATAACCTTCATACGCGAATAGCAGCAGGCACGGAATCCATGTCACGATGGAGAGCGAAACGAACAGCGCGATGAATTTTCCGAATAGGTAGCCGAAGCGCGAGATGGGATGACTGAGCAGGATGGGCAGTGCACTGTCTGCAAGATCGAAGGTGATTACGCGCGGTGCGATCCACGACGCCAGGACAAGTGCAAGCCAGCACTGGCCTTCGAGAGTCTTCAAAAAGAAGGCCGCGTCGATCGCTAAAATCTGATTCCCCTTGGCGCCGACAAGGGCCTGTGCCAAAGGGTTATTTGCCAAATAAATTACGACGATAGAAGTAAGACAGGGCAGCAGGCAGAACACCAGTAGACCTATCGATATCTTTGACGACCATGCTTCATCGAAAGCATAGCGGGAAAGAACGAAAACACGCATCCACGCAGGAGTTACTTTTCCTGTATAGGCGCTATAACTGTGTTTGTAGACGGCCATTTCCCATCCTTTCCATGTCATTGTCCATTGCGCGCAGGAAGATATCTTCAAGCGAGTCACGCCGCTGATTCATGCGGCGGATCTGGACTCCCTGTTCGGACGCAATGACATAAAGGTCTCTCGCCTCGATGTTGTCGGGAAGGATGAGCTTGATGCGGCCGCCGGGGTAGCAGGCGCATTCGCAGCCGAGTCCTCTGATACTGACAGAGAAGCGCTCCGTCGCGCCAACCGTCTCGAGTTCAATGAAGCTGCGGTTCGAGCGGCGCTCCTCTTCAATATTGCACAGGGCGGCAATCTGGCCGTTCTTCAGGATCAGCACTTCATCGCATGTTTCATCGATGTCTCGCAGCAGGTGAGAAGAAATGAGGAGTCGAATGCTGCCTTCTTTGCGAATGTCCTTGATCAGCTGGATCATCCGCGTGCGGGCCATCGGATCGAGACCGTTGGTGGGCTCATCGAGAATAAGGAGCTTCGGACCGTGCGCCAGCGCCTGGGCCAGCTTGATGAGCTGTTTCATTCCCAGCGAATAGCTGTTCACTTTTCGGTACCGTACCTCGCCCAGTCCGACATAGAAGAGGGCTTCATGGGCTCGCTCCAGAGCGACGTCCGGTGGCAGGCCGGCGAGCTCTGCCATGTAACGCACGAATCGCACGCCACTCATATTTCCGATGAAGGAATCATTTTCCGGCATATAGCCGATTCCTCCACGGATCTGGCCCCGATCGCGATGCGAATCGAGGCCAAAAACGCGAGCCGTCCCGTTGGATGGAAGATGAAACCCCAGGAGAGTATTGATCAGCGTTGACTTGCCCGCGCCGTTGGGTCCGAGCAGGCCAATCGCGTTTCCTCGCAATTCTCCTGTTAGCCCGTTCAGTACGGTGCGATTTGCCAGCCGGACCTCTAGTTGGTCGAGATCGATGATACCCATGTCATTGTTTTACGCTGGTAATGGCGTTTTTGTTCCCCATATTCATTAAGGTTTCGAGAGTTGCAAAATCGAACCCGAACAGATGGCTGTCACTCGCGATTCCGATGCGGCTCTCTTCTCCGCGCGCACAGATTACGGTGGGTCTCGCATCCGAGGCTAGCTGACGCAGAGCGTCTGCCGTGTCTCCAGTAAACTGCGAGAGCAGAGGAGTTATAACCGGGGTCAGGTTCTGGTATGCCACGGCGGAATAATTCTCGTCCTGATCCTTTGGAAGCAAAGCCCTGAAGGATGTTGAATGCGCCAGCGAATCGCCGGTTGAGTATGTGTGCATTGCATCCATGACCAGCGCGCGGCTGGGGCCAACGATCATGTAGCCATTCGAAAATGTGTAGTTGGCCACAAAGTTTCCGGAAGTCAAATCGTGGACAGCATAAAAGGCCTGACCATTCACATTGCTTGATTCAATTGCAATGGAATGTGCACCTTTTCCGAGGTTCTGGGCGCGAATGGCTGTAGTCAGCTTTTCCAGCGTCTGTTCAAGGCGCTGCGAGTCGTTGACTTCAATCACGGCCTTCCACGATGGTGTCGGCAAAACCGGACCATCGAGCGATAGCAGAAAATCGCCCCCAAGCGTGGCCGCTAGATCGTCGCGGAAATTGATTTGCAGCTTCTCTTCAGCCTCTGTCCAGTTCTGATTTCCCTCGCCGTTCTTCGACACGGTCATTGCCATAATGTCATCCGCAATGGCTGCTGGATCCTTCGAAAGCCCTGCCACAACAAATGCTGCGTTCGAACTTACAAACTCCAGCGATCCGATCGGAGCGGGCGCAGCGAGCCACGAAGCAACCCCTTGCCTGGTTCCAGAGAATTGCAGATTGAGGCGGTTTTCCGGCTGCCCATTCACCTCGCGATGCTCCGCAATCAGATAGCGCGCGTCTTCTATCCCGCTCTTTGCCATTGCTTCTTGGCCATGGTTGCCGGCATGCGATAGAGCGGCCTTGGCCCCGATCATCTGATGGAGATCTGCGGCCAGGATGATTCCTGCGCCGCGTGTATATGCGGACGCAATCTGCTTCCCAAAGTCGCTCGTCGCAAATCCACTGTTGCCTGCGTTTAGCTGAGCGTCGATCACCTTCAAGGTTGCGATGCTGTTTGAAAATACCACCTGTTTTTGCAGGATGAGAGCATACCCTGCGTTCGAGGTTGAGTTAGCAGTGGCCAGTTCGCTTTCGCTCAGAACTGTTATCCCTGGCTGTGAAGCCGAAGCCGGAAACTGACCGCTCAGGAAATCGCCAAGACCGCTCTTTTCAACATCTGCAACAATCGCAAAACCAGGTTTGCCGGACTGCTGGACACCGACAATTACGATTTCATTGCCGAGATACTGGCTCATCGCATGGATCTTTTCCACCAGCGAGTCAAGCTCCGCCGAGTTCTGACCGTGTCCTTTATTCCACCATTGCTGCAGCACCGGGCTCTGTTTGAGTTGATCGTGGAAAATCTGGTTGGCCTCGTTTAGAAACTCGCCGAGGTTTGGAATGCTGATGTACATCAGCGTGTCAGCGGGAACCTGCGCGAGGAGATCGCTGCTATACCGTGCTTGCGGAAACGGAATCTGTTCAAAGCGGCGTTCGAGCATTGAGAATTGCGCCAGCAGCGGAAGATATTTCTCGCGATCGTGGCTCCAGGCTATCTGTTGCGCAACCGGCGCAGGGCTCAGGTTATCGTTGGTAGTCACCTGGTCGCCCGCGTGGATCAGCGTATCGACGCCAGCATGCAGGACATCGACTGTGCCTTGAAGAACAGCCACGCGTGAGCCCTTGATTCCAGAATTGACAGAGAAAACAGTGCCGGTAACCGCGACGCGGCAATCGGGAGTTCGTACGTACAGGTGCCCGGAGGAACGCTTGGCAGCCTGCACAATCACATCGCCATCGTCGAGCGTGACTGTCGTGTTATGGCCCCTTGCGCCCACTCCAACAACCGTGCGCTCGTTCAGTTCGATCGTCGATCCATCCGTGAGCCGAAGTACGGCATGCGCTCCGCCGCTGGTCCGCAAATGATCGCCCTCTGCAAGTTTGTCGCCTGCGGCCAACTGACGATCGCCCGCGTCGGAAATGCGATAGGCCGCGCCATCAATGGATTGCACCTCGGCGCGCACTCCCGGCGGAACCTCCCAATACGCCTTGTATAGAAAAAGCATGCAGACGAGCAGCGCGGCAGCGGAGGCGAACGTCCAACCAAAAACCTGCGGACGCCAAACCGATGCGCGAGCCGTCTTTGGAGCGGACCAATTGACAGCCTTTGTCGAACCACTCTGGAAGTAGCGGTGGCACGCACTGCAGTCACGAATATGCGCCTTGATCAACTGCGAGCGCGCACTCGAAAGGGCACCGGCCCGATACGCAGCCATTAATTGCCGCACGTCATCGCAGCTCCCGATGGTATGGTTAACGACCTCGCCGACACAGTCAATTCCAAGCCTGTTGGCAACGTGCGTAGCCGCATCGGACAACTGCGCGGCGTCTGGTTCATCGGCGTGAAGCGCCTGGATTCCTTTGTTCAAGAGCATTTCATCTCGTGTCATCGTCTTCCCCATTCCAATTCACTGAGTCGCTTTTTCAATCTGGACCTTGCGTTATAAAGCGTGACAGCAACAACCGCCTGCGAGGTTCCCATCAAAGCCGCGATCTCGCGATTTCCCAACTCTTCCAGGTAGCGCAACGTAAACATCTCGGCGGCGCGCGGAGCCAATTCTGCAATTGCCAGGCGCAGAAATTCTCCAAGCTCCCGGCCTGATACTTCTTCCTCGGGTGAACTTCCCGGCCCTTTCGAAGCGATCTCTGCGGCGCCTTCCAGCGGCTCCGTTGAAGCAGCCTTCCGGCTCCGCAGCAAGTCCAGTGCCCCGTTGATGGCTGCGCGATAGAGGTAGCTTCCGGCGTTCGTCATCGGCCCTTGGGCGCTCGCCAGGCGCAGAAACACGATCTGCGCAACGTCTTCTGCATCGGCCATGTTGCCCGTAATCCGATACGCCGCTGTCAGAACGCGCCTGTGATGCTCTCCAAACAATTGAGAGAGACCTGCTGTTATCGGCAAAGCTGCGATGCCGGCGGCCATTTGTTCACCCTCTGAGCTCTTCATAGAGATGACGCTTGAACCGATCAATTATTAATCTCGGCTGAGACTGATTACGCACGCAGGGGGCCAGGTGTTCCGGGGAACCTCGGAACTTCATGGACTAGACCATCACGAGATGTTTTCATGGGAGTTTGGGATGAGACCGCGTTCCGGCGGTTTGGTTGAGTCTTCTCCCGCCCTTACTTCTCCTTTTGCCCATCAGCCACGGCCCCGGAAATCGCGTCGCACACAGCGCCTCGCAACGACGCCTCCTGTTTCGCAGGAACTTCTCCCTGGGCGAACTCAGCCGAGCCTCCGCCCCGCAGTCCCAGGCTGGCCAGTGCCTCGCGCAGAATTTGCCCGCAGTTGAAAGCCAGGTCAGAACTGCGGGCCACGAACGCCTGCACCGGATCGGCGTTGGTGGCGGAGAAGACTACGACAGTTCGCGGCGCGGCTGCTGCAGTTCGCGAGGCCAGCAGCTTCACGTAATCGCGGTCCCGATCTTTCCAGGAGCGCGCCACCATCCGGACTCCATTTTCGATTGGCTCTTCCATAGCAAGCTTCGACGCGTGGTACACGGCAAGTTCCTCGCGCAGCTTTTGGCGTTCCTTCGCGTTCGCCTTCCCCTCGGTCAGCAGCCGCCCCACGGTTGGCGCCAATTCCTTTGCCCCCGTCGAAAGCAGAACTGAGGCTTCGCGCAGAATTGCAAAATCCGCGCGGGCAGCCCGAACAGCTCGCAATCCGCAAACAAACTCGACGCGCACGCCCCGGCTCACTTTCTCCACGGTACGAATCAGCAACCCGCCAATCTGCCCCGTGGAGCGGACATGGGTTCCTCCGCAAGCGTTCTTGTCGTAGTCTGCTATGTCGATAAGACGAATCGTGCCTGGCCTGTCCGGTAGCTTGCGAAGTTCGCCCGCGGCCAGCATGGATTCGGCCTCGACCCGGGATACGTAACATGTAGTCACCGGCCGGTCTTCCCCGATGATCTCGTTCGCAATCCGCTCCACACGCTCCAAGCTGTGGTGCGCAAGCGGTCCACCGGCTAAGTCGATCGTCGAACTATCTTCTCCCAGATGGAACGAGATCGTGGGGGCCTGAAGTTCTTTCGAAAAAACTGCGGACAGCAGATGTTGCCCCGTGTGCTGCTGCATGCGATCGAATCTTCGTTCCCAATCGATTTGTCCCTCGACATGAGTTCCTACGGCAAGTGGTTCGCGCAGAAAATGCCATACTGCGTCTTGTTCGTCTTCCTCCACCTGTTCCACGGGAACCTTCAGCGTCGTTCCGTCCCGCAATGTCGCGGTCAGCTGGCCTGTATCGAATGGCTGTCCGCCGCTCGTCGGGTAGAAGGCGGTACGGTTCAGCGACAGCTGCCAGATGGGCGCCCCATTGCTGCCCGCAAGTTCGCGAATGTCGGTCACAGTTCCGGTAAAAGTTTTGAGAAACGAATCCGAATAATAGAGACGCTCAGAAGTATGCACGCTAGAACCTCCACCGGGGCCTCGCAGAAAAGTTCAGCCCGCTGAATGCAGTGCCGCTTCAGTCCAGGCCACGGCATCCACATAGACCTTCGCCAGTTCCTGCTGGTTCAAGTGATCGGTCTGGGCAGCAGCGTCACACCCGGCCCAGTCACCGCGCTCGCAGCTTTCAAGCCATCCGAGAAGTACGCGCTGTGGGTTTTTCGTTCCCAGAAGAGCCTCGCGAATCTCATCGTCGAGCGGCAGCGTCTTGGCAACTTCGCTCATCGGCTGACCTTGCATGGCCGGAAGCAGGCTCAGCAAGCCAAGCAGGTATTGTCCGAAAGGATCCAGGTTGTGCTTGAGTCCGGCTACTTCACAGAATCGTGCACGCACCATCGCCATGCACAACAGTTCGGGGGGCTGGGTGCCATTGAATTCCCGCGCGATAGCCATGGTGGCAATGCGGCGAAATGCATCGTCGCCGACGGCGCTCAGCGCAACCTCGATCGAGTCCACCTGCTGGCGCATTGCCCACATCGGAGAGTTGACCAGCCGCAGCAATTGGTAGGTGATTGGACCGTCGCGCTTGACCAGTTGGCTCACCTTGCGAAGGTCGAGGGGATTCTGTTGCAGGGCTTTCAGAATGTCGATACGCAGGATCTGGTTCACAGGCGGCCTGCGGTTCCTCATCGGTACCGGCTCGCAGAAGTAGTAGCCCTCATAGAGCGCAAATCCCTCTTCGTGGGCCTTCCGGTAGCTCGCCTGGGTGTCAACTCCTTTGGCCAGCAGGGCAGCCTTCTTGCCGCGCATCTGCAGAAGCAGTTCCCTCCGCTCTTCTGGCCGGGTCCGAGGAAAGTCTACCTTGACGTAATCCGCCAGTTCCACCAGCGGCATGAGCTGAGGCTGACATGCGAAATTATCCAGCGCAATCCGGAAACCAAGGGCTTTGAGTTGCTGGCACTCGGCAATCAGGTCCGGTGAGATTTCCAGGCTCGCGGGCAACTCAAGAACCGTGAGAGTCGAGGGTAGTGCTTGCGCGAGCTGTTCGTTCAGCGCCTGGGCGGGACAACTTACAAAGGCCGGCATTTTGCCCGTCAGTTTCTTCAACTCAGTGGGTCTTTGCAGGCCAAAGTACGCGGCCGTCTCTGATAAGGTGCGGGAAACCTCTTCACCGCTTCCTTCCGGCTGCGTTGCTCCGCGCATGAGCAATGCATAAGCATGAATGCGGCTGTGCAGATCCAGAATCGGCACGCGAGCGACGGAATACAACCGGCCGCTAGCCTCATGAATTATTTCTTCGGAGTTCGGAATCAGAGTCGCCATTGGCTTCGCCCCAGTCCATCATAGGCTAACGTGCTGACGGCCGGCGTTGCGGCTGTTTCATCAATCGGTAGAAGTCCAGCGAAGGAGGCGCTGCTTCAGTACCATGTCCTGGATGTGCTTCTTGACACTGGAGCGATGAAAGTCCAACAGACTGAGCTCCGCCAGAATAGCAAGAAGTTGATGATCTTCTGCGCCGGGAATCCCAATCGAAGTGCCGCGAAAAATGGGATTGTTTCGAAACATAATCTGTGTAGCTTCAAACAGGAACGCGGCAGGATTCGTGTTGGTGGTTCCGGTGTAATCGAAGTAAGGCCCGTCCTGGACACGGACGCCTGGATGAATCAACCCTTCAATTACAATCTCCGAATTTGCTGGAACCTCGAGGTTCACCGTCTGGCACTCGATAAGTTCCACCGCCTTTTGTAGCAGTCCTCCGGCTAACTCATATTCGTCCATTCCGTAAGGGTAAGCAGCGGCTGCGGACATGATCACCGCTTCGCTGACACCGATCGCAACTGCCATGGGAAGCGCTCGGCCGGCCTTCTCCGCCTTGGCAACATGCTGAGCCAGGTGGCTCTCTGGAGCCGTACTCACCGTTGCTTGATTTGGCCCGAGGAGTTGCATGCGATAAACACCAACGTTTCGCTGGCCTGTTTCTGGATCTTTGGTTACGTTGATGTGCCAGGTGCCAAGATATCTGCCGCAGTCGTTCTCATTCCATTGTGGAACCGGGAGTGTTAGGAGATTAACAGCGCTCCCTTGAAGAATGTTTTCCAGCACCGGGCCAGTTTCAACAACCCTCGGCCTGACCGGGCGGGCTATCCGCTGCCGGAGCTCCGCGATTAGATCGTCGCGGCTGGTCCCGCTCTCCATTCCGAGGGCAAGCGGGATCAAATCAATCGTGCGCAGGCCGTTTGTGAACACACACTGGCCGGGGTAGTCGGCAATATTCTCAAACAAGAGCGGCGTCTTGCTTTCCCGCGTGATTCTTCCCAGATCGAAGCGCCAATGCGTTAATTCGCTCACACGCACAAGGCGGCCGGCGTCCGAGAGCGATTCAATCAAGCCGCGAAGACTTGTGACTTCACCGGGCGTTTCCTGCGACGGGAGGTGCGTGGCTCCGGAGGAGGCGCGGCCGTTTTCACAGAATGTATTTGTCATCGGACCGTTGCGAGGCGGGGCTCGGGCGCCTTGTCTTCAACGTGCGAAGAAGCCAACTGCTCATGGGAGCGCAGCAGCTCCGCGGCTCGCTTCGCAAAATAGGTAATGATGAAATCGGCCCCCGCGCGTTTCATGCACGAGAGTGCTTCAAGCATGATCGCATCGCGATCGAGACGCCCCATGCGGGCCGCCGCATCGATCATTGCATATTCTCCGCTCACATCGTAGACCGCCAGCGGCATTTGAAATTCCTGCTTGGCGCGGTACACGATATCCAGATAAAAGAGCGCGGGCTTCACCATCACGATGTCCGCTCCTTCCTCGATATCGAGCGCAATCTCACGCATGGCTTCGTCGGAGTTGAAGAAGTCCATTTGATGGGTTCTCTTGTCTCCAAAAGACACTACCGATTGTGTTCCCTCTTTGAAGAACGGGTCATATAGGCTTGAGGCGAACTTTGCCGAATACGCCATGATCGGCAGGTTATGGAAACCATGTGCATCCAGCGTCTTTCTGATCGCCTGAATCTGTCCGTCGAGCATGGCCGCCGGGGCCACCATGTCGCTGCCGGCTTCAGCATGGGAAAGAGCAATTTTGGACATCAGGTCAAGGGACAAATCGTTATCGAGGTAGCCGTCTTTCATGATTCCGCAGTGTCCGTTCGTCATGTATTCGCAGGCACACACGTCAGTGATAACGAGGATGCCGGGAACTGCGTGCTTCACGGCTCGCACAGCTTCCTGCACGATTCCGTCTTCGGCATAGGAACCGGACCCCAGCTCGTCCCTGGCCTGCGGCACGCCAAACAGAAGAATGGCGGGGATACCGAGAGCGCGCGCTTCGACCGCTTCCTCAACCAGGCAGTCGATAGACAGTTGATAGTTCCCTGGAAGCGCCGCAATCTCTCGCCTGACTTTGCTCCCGGGAACCGCGAAAAGGGGAAGAACGAAGTTGCCGGCGGAAAGATGGTTCTCTCGAACTAGACCGCGTATCGATTCGTTCGTCCTTAGCCTTCTAAGTCTTTGCGCCGGGAATCCCATGGTCGATCCTTTCCTTTGTTTCCTGATAGGCCAAGTGGGAGTGTTATTGCCGAAAAATCCCGCAATAAGCCCACCTTAAAGAAACTCTCGCAATCGGAAGGGGAAAAGTATGTGACTGTTATCACGATGTGCCGGTCAATACGCATCAATGCATTAAGCATCTCTACGGATCATCTTCCCTGATTCAGCAATACCCAGAGTGGCGACGAATCGGATCAGCGCTGGAACTTTATGCGAGGGAAGGGACTTGTGACAGAACTGAAGGATGTCGTTCTGGAGTGCATGCTCCTCATCGCTTCCAACCTGTGAAGGCGCGCTTAGCACCACGTCGGCAACGACAACCGAGCCTGTAACAGGATTCTTCTTCGCGCGCACCCGCGACATATGAACAGCAGGGTGAAGGTTGATGACTGCTTCGACTTCCTCGGGGTGGACTTTGAGACCTCCAACGTTGATCCGCCCATCCCGCCGGCCAACGAAGTAATACCGGCCATTGCGCAGATCAACCAGGTCGCCCGTATCGATGAAGCCGTCCGCGTCCTTGAGCGTTGGAGCATCGTCGCCCACGTAACGGGTTGCCGTCCAGGGCGATCGCACCCGCAGTGTTCCGTTCTCGACCTTCATCTCGACGTTCTGCCCGTGTCCAATCAAGTCGGCGGGAAAGCCGGCGGCGCCATCGTTGACTTCGAACACCGTGCCGGCCTCAGACGAACCAAAGGCGTGTACGACGCGGGCTTGCGGATAGACTGACCGAAGATGATTCAATATTGCCTGATCGGCAATTTCTCCCGACAGGCGAACATATTCAGGCGAGATCGAATGAGCCGATCCACTCATCAGCGCTCGTCGCCACTGAGAAGGTGTTCCCGAGATATGAGTCACGCCGTGTGAGCCCGCGCGGGCCAGATAACTACGGATCGATTCCGACGGGCTCGATAGGATAAGTGACGCGCCGGAAAGCGCTGCGCGAAGAAATACCTGAAGACCGCCGAAGCGGCGAATGTCGTAAAGCGTGCCCCAAACCATTTTCTCCGCTGGAACTGCCCCGCAAAGGATAGCCCCGATCAGACTCGACAGGGTGTGGAGGACAAGCTTGGGCGGCCCCATGGTGCCGGACGTGAAGGTGATCCATTCGGTTTGCAGCGGCAAACTCCGGTCGTAGTTCCGGGACATCGCCGTGTGTGCGCACGGGGTGAAATGTTGAACCGGAGAAGGGCCCGCCGGCGAACTTATCCGATCCGACACAAGGGCATCGGCGTTGGTTGCATTTATGAGAAAGGGAAGATACTCAGATGTCGAGTCGTTGGGACAAATAACAATGCGGCGCGCAATCCCATCCAACTCAAAAAGGGCCAGTGCCGTGGATAACTGATCCGCTGTCATTAGCACTACGGACCGTCCGCGGAGTTCCTGACTTCCGCCTTCGAGGATGGAACCCCTTGCCAAATCGCTGCGTGCAACACGGGCTTCCGCACTACTAACAAAAGAATCAGGTCCATTGTTAGCGGCGATCAAAGCATTCCATAGAGTTATAGGGCCGTGCTGTGTCATTCTTTTCGCGCGCCAAAAAGTCTTATTGGAAGTTGGTGAAACGATAGCACATTCGGCGGCGCAATCTGTGATTGGGGAAGCGCTCTCAGTTGAATCGCATGAAGAAACCTGCCGACAAAATGAGTCTCCGATATCTTCTTGGAGTTTGCAGATTAATTCGCTTCAAGCTCGCACAATGAATTCATGGTCTCCACAACGCTACAAATCCCTCAATTCCCTCAGTCCAACCCTGCCTCAGAGCGATGATTTACCCCTCCCCTCCCCCACTTTTCTCCCATATGCAAGAAAATAATGCGGTTACGTCGAAAAAACCCAAAATCACCTGCTCAAACAAACAACTTACGGCTCGGGGCTGCCCATGCGAGAATTACAACGAGACTCCCGCGGGCGAACGCAAGCCGGATCGAGCGGCCTCCGCTGGTGGATAGTAAATGGATCGTGTCGCCCTGATTTATAACCCGGCTTCCGGTCAGGAATGGCCCCGGCGGAAAGCCGTAGTGGATAAGACGCTGGCCTTGCTGCGCGATGCTGGTGTGCATGCCGAATCCATTGAGACCGATGGTCCTGGAAGCGCTGAATCGCTGACTTGCGAGGCTGTGGGGCGGGGATTCGACACGATTCTGGCTTGCGGCGGCGACGGCACTGTTCATGAAGTGCTGCAGTGCCTGGTGGGCACCAACGTAGCGCTGGGTGTGGTGCCGCTGGGCACGGCGAATGCGCTGGCCGCGGATCTGGGGCTGGGGTCCTCCGCGGTGAGGACGGCTGGGCGGTTGTTGGATGCGGTGCCGGTGCGAGTGCCGGTAGGGCGCGTCTTTTATACCGATGCGGAGGGCGTGGAATGCTCACGCTACTTTACGGTGGCGGCGGGAGTGGGTGCGGATGCGCTGTTTCTGTCTCGGCTGGACGCCAAGCTGAAGCGGCGGTTGGGCTATCTTCTCTATCTTGTGGAGGCCTTCAAGGTATGGGCCACGCATTCGTTTCCTCTGTTCGAGGCTGCTTTTCAAGAGCACGGCGGGAACGGAGATCGGGTAGAAAGAATATCGCAACTGCTCGCGGTGCGGATTCGGGATTTTGGCGGCGTGCTGCATCACCTGGCTCCCGGAGCAAGCCTGCGCAAGGAGAGCTTGAGCCTGATTGCTTTCAAAACGCGTAGCCGCTTCCACTACATGCGGTTCCTGCTGGCGGTGGTGTGGAGACGGCAGACGTTCCTGAACTCGATTGAGTTGCTTGATGCGGACTCGGTGAGATGCAGCGTCTTGAATGGCTCGCGTTCGCATTTGCTGGTGGAAGCGGATGGGGAGTTACTGGGGTCGCTGCCGGCGCGGTTCGAGATTGTGCCTGAGGCGCTGACGCTGTTAATCCCCGCGGGAGCTCAACCTTAAAAGAGACTCTTCTGGTCCGCCTCATGTACTGCCGGGGCGGGCGTGGGCGTCACCGTCTTCAATTGACTCAGGTCGGCTTGGATAGTTTGCCAGCGTACCGGGTTCTTCGCGGTGTCCGCGGTTCCCGATGGGTCGGCGTAAAACTTCAGAATGTTCTCTTGTAACGGCGCCGATGTCTGGTTGAAGTTATGTGCAGTCAACTTGGTGAGGAGGTTCGCATAGGAGTCATCGGCAAGCGAATACTCACCGGGTGCGGTTGGATTGCCGTCATCGAGATTGCGATTGGGAAGATCAAGATTGCCTGCGCGCAACGTTTTGAGCAGGGCGGTGTAATGGTCGGTTGTTGTGTTGATGCTTTTGATATACAGGTCTTCTGTTTGCGGCGTTGGGTTGTTGAAGCCGAGACCTTTGAACGGGCCGATCGCGGGCACAAAACGCACGAGAGTTGCGAGGATTCGGGTGCCCAGGCCAGGCCTTGTGTACGACTTTCCCCACTCCCGTTCGTAATCGGAGCGAGATAGCCGGTAAAGGAATTTCTGTTTTGCAAAGTCTGGTGTTTCGCTCATCAGGTCTTTCTTGTGGGTCTCAAGAGCTACCTGGGTCATTTTTGGAATCAGCGTGCCGATGGCGAAGCGATAGGAACCGATGGCCAGGTCTTCGTGGGCTAGCACGTCTTTGAGATCGAGGCCGTAGACAATGGGGAAGGTCCGCTCCAACAGGGGTTCAGAGACTTTGAATCCGATGAAGTCGTGGTACTGTGCGGGGGCATAGCGGTTCTTGGCGACTTGAAAAGTATCGAATCCAAACTCGGTTTTTATATGCGCTGTCTTGTCCTGGGCATAGCGAACGAACCTTCCATATTTCGCACGCAGTTTTGGATAGGCGATTGCGACAGCTTGGTTGACTGCTGGGTGGCCGTCGATGTCCGCTACATAATGCGACAGCGCGCCGAGTGCGAAGGCGTATTCATTGGCGTCCTGGCTCTGGCGCAGTAACTCGAGAACAAAGTCTCCGCTGCGGACATAGTGGACCATGTCGCTGAATTCCTTGCTGCCGAAGGGATAATAGCCTAAATCCTGAATGACCGAACCGCCATACGCATAGGCGTGGGCTTCCTTGATCTGGTCGTCGGTAAGTCCGGGATAGCGCTGAACGAGGAGGGGGCGGATCTGAGATAGCCAGACTAAGTCGACTATCTCTTCGTGCGTGAGCACCGAATATGCAAGGATGCCTCGCGAAGGTAGGATTAACATCAGCAGGAATGCTGTGGCGCGGGCAAGATGTAGAAGTCTGAATCCAGTTATTGTACGGATTGAATGGGCCGAGGTGCTCATGGCTTAGATGGTACCCATGAATAGAAGAACCACAACAATCAAGAGGGCTAGCCCGATGCCGCCAGATGGATAATAGCCCCAATTCTTGCTATGCGGCCAAGTGGGCACAGCACCGATGAGCGCGAGGATGAGCAGCACAAGAAGGAGAATTGCAAGCATTTTTCACTTCCGATCGCGATCTTGCGTTTGAGGCCGGTTTCGTCTAAGCCACACCTGACTCTGGACGAAGTCTTTCATTTTCAGAGGGCATCTATCTGTTCAATTCAGCACATGGCGCAATTGAGTCTCAATCGGAGGAAATTGACTGAATCCTGCACCGACTTGCGTGGCCGGCCCCCCGGCTGCGATCATCGCAGCGGCATTTTCTGCGGGGAATTCAGAGCATGAAACGATTCGGACTTATCGTCTTAGGTGCTGCGTTGACAATGACTACAAGCCTTCTTGGTCAGCAATCCGGTTGGCCGCCGGCTCCCGGCCATGAGACATTGCAAGTATGGCCAGGGGCGGCGCCAGGAGTGCCTGCCAATCCGCCAGCCGAGGCGGATACAACCACTGCCAGGGACAACCTGATTGCCGGGAAGGCGCTGGTGCGATTGGGTAATGTATCGGTGCCCACCCTCACTCTATATAGGGCCAAGGGAAAAAGCGATTCGAAGCCTGCCGTGGTGGTATTTCCTGGAGGTGGCTACAGCATCCTGGCCATCGATTTGGAAGGCACCGAAGTTTGCGACTGGTTGAATTCTGTGGGCGTTACATGCGTTCTGCTCAAGTACCGCGTGCCCGACTCTGGGCCGTATCCAAAGTCTTCCGCCGCGTTGCAGGATGCGCAGCGCGCGATGGGGCTGGTCCGGGAACATG
>Ga0182013_10001394_pt1 | contig 33180 bp, 29 predicted proteins | sample 612S2MmetaG_FD_120487 | JGI IMG/M metagenome (GOLD analysis project Ga0182013, IMG submission 120487) | Permafrost microbial communities from Stordalen Mire, Sweden - 612S2M metaG | ecosystem: Environmental > Terrestrial > Soil > Wetlands > Permafrost | place: Sweden: Stordalen | collected... | reverse complement strand
GGACCAAAGCCTCGGACGCCATACGTGTCTCTATCCGTAGTTCACAAGTGGAGCCCGCTCCCAAGCGGTGAATTTGCAAAGGCCGTCTATGAAAGCTCTTAGAAACCTCGCACTCCTTGGCGCAGTGCTGGTCGCGTCCGCGTCCTCCGCCTTCGCAACATCGATCACCTATTCGACAGCGGGTATCTTTTCCTCAAGTGGGACCGGCATCGCGACTTTTGGCAGTGGGGCCAACACCCTCACCCTGACCTTTATCGCGATTAGCAGCGTTTCCCTCAATACCCCCACCTATGCCAGTTTGGGAGACATTGTTTCCACCGTAACCGGCTCGGGAGCAACCGCGTCAGGGACCTTCAATCTAACCGTCAACCAGACCGGACCGACCGTCGCTTCAGGGGTATTCCTCGATCTCGTGTCCGGCGCAATCGCGTCCAATTCCAGCACCGGATTGCTGGATTTCACCAATTTGACCCTTAATCTCGGCCCCTCCATTTACACCCTCCAGCAGCCGCCGAATGGCTACTTTCTGGTGCCACCGGCCACCAACGCAGGGGACACCTCCCTCCAGATGGCAATCACGTCAACCCCCGAACCCAGCAGCCTGATTCTGCTCGGAACCGGCCTGTTTGGCGCCTCGGCGTTCTTCTTCCGCAGGCAGCGTCGCCGCGCATAGGGGTCTTCTCTTGTTCCATTTTCGCCACGGAGCGTTCGCGGGAGCAGCGCTCCGCCCTTTTACCATTTTGGGACCGGCGCGCATGAGTGTTCAAAATTGAACAGACAGTCAATTCCCCAGGGTGAAACGTTTTAAAGTGGGCCCCCATCCTTAGTACTCATGCTCGAAGAAAGGCACCAATATGGCCGATCTCGATGCAAACATCGATCTCCAGCCAGGCGAACCAGCAGCCCTCCCCAGGATCCTGCTTGTCGACGATGACGAAACCGTCCTCGATACCCTCACCCAGGTCCTGCAAATCAGCGGCTTCGAAGTCAGCTCCGCCGCCAACGTCAATCAGGCGCTCTCGCTCATCGGCTCGCAGACGTTCGACGCGCTGCTCAGCGACCTGCACATGCCCCGGCCCGGCGACGGCCTCACCGTCGTCAGCGCCATGCGCCACGCCAATCCCAAAGCCGTCACCATCATCTGCAGCGCCTTTCCCGAGATGCAGCAGGCCACTACGGCCATCCTGCAACAGGCCGACGAGATCCTGGTCAAACCCCTGCGCCCGGACAACCTGGTCGAAATCATCCTCGAAAGGTTGAAGCTGGGAGTCAATACGGCTCCGCTGCCGGTGGAAAGCGTCTCCGACATCCTCGAGCGATCCACCCAATCCACCATCGAGGAGTGGCTGCATCTGGTCGACGACGAGCGGGAGGTCATCTCCGTGCCGCTGGACGACAACGTCCGTTGCGCCCACCTGCCGCAGTTGTTCCGCGAACTGGTCTCCCGCCTGCGCTCCCCCGTCAAGCTGGGCACACGCTCGCCCGTCTCCACCGCAGCCGCCGAACATGGCCTGATACGCCGCAATCAAGGCTACAGCGCCGCCATGCTCGTCGAAGAGTCGCGTATGTTGCAGGTCAGCATCTTCCAAACCCTCCAGGACAATCTGAAACGGATCGACTTCAGCGTGCTCCTGGTCGGGGTCATGGCCATCGCCGACGAGGTCGACTCCCAGCTCTCCCAGCAGATGGCCAGCTACATCTCCGCATCCAACAAAGACGTTGAGTCCATCGATTCCCGGATCAACCCGAACCAGGCTCACCGGCACGTCGCCTAGAACCGGTCTCATAGATTGAGATTTATGGATTGACATTTGCGCACGCGCACAGCATGGAACCCGCTTCGATGGCGGGTCCCATTTCGCGTCGCGCAGGCGTCCCGGTTGTCGATCAGACCGGTTCCAGCCATCCGCCCCGACCAGATCCCACCCGTAGCCGAAAATAATTCTCCTGAACTGTGCAAAAGTGACCAGAAACCCCTCCTCCTCATCTGCCAACCTATAGATATCGTACGGATGCGGTCGCTAAGCAGAGCACTATGCCGATGCGTATCCATCAAGCGACCGTATCTGTACGCTGCTGGGGTGCGTTGGCAATGCCTGGGTGTGGGGCATTGCCAATGCCTTTTTTACGGAGGGACTTATTTTTTGCCAAACTATGTCGGATGGACTACATTGTAAGTGTCTTCCGCTTTACGGACGTCCCCCATTCACAGGAAACGTCCGGGGTTCTACGTTGATAGGCCATGAGGGCACCCAGGCATTCGGCACCTTACCGGGCCAGACCACCAGGATCGGTCACGCGTTCCAGCCTCCACTCCGCGCGACCGGCGATTGGGAAATCATCCCGCGCAGTCCGCATTCGCAGGGAGGGTCTTCGCCGTGACTCCGCTCGCAGCCCTGAAGTTCGACCCCGCCGCCTACCTCGCCCGTTCCGGGTTGGGCCGGAACCTGGTCCATATCCAGCCCAGGGACACCTTCTTCTCGCAGGGAGGTCCCGCCGACTGCGTCTTCTATCTCCAGTCCGGTCGCGCCAAACTCACCGTTGTCTCCGAACGCGGCAAGGAGGCGACCATCACCATGCTGGCGGCGGGTGACTTCATCGGCGAAGAGTCGATCGCCTCCGTCCGCGGCCTGCGCCTGGCCACCGCCACCGCCATCACCCCGTGCCATGCCCTCAGGATCGAGCACCAGGAGATGGCCCGCGTCATGCACGAGGAGAATGGGTTCTCCGACCTCTTCCTCAAGTTCCTGCTCGCCCGCGGCATGCGCACCCAGGCCGATCTGGTCGATCAGCTCTTCAACAACAGCGAAAAGCGGCTGGCCCGCATCCTGCTGCTCATGGCCGAGTTCGGCAAGCCCGGAGAGCATGATTCCCTCATCCCCAAGGTCACCCAGGAGACGCTGGCCGAGATGGTCGGCACCACCCGCTCGCGCGTCAGCTTCTTTATGAACCGCTTCCGCAAGCTGGGCTTCATCGATTACAACGGACGCATCCGCGTGCATAAGTCGTTGCTCAACATCGTCCTGCACGACTGAGCCGCCGCGGTTCCGGCCGCGCACCGGCGCCGCGCCAGATTGCAATCGGATCAATAAATTGCAAAACGGTCAATAGTGAGCAGACCTGACGCTTGGGGGCTGAGAGTATCGAGTACCTAACTCGGATGCAGAAACGGAGGTTCGCGATGCCCGCTCCGAAAAAAACCCTGCTGCTGGTTGAAGACGATTCCCAACTCCGGCTCCTCTTGTTCACCATCTTCACCCAGTCCGGTTATCGGGTCCGCGCCGCCGAGGATGGACTGTCCGCGCTGGCACAGATTCGCGCCGCCATGCCCGACATCGTTCTCTCCGACCTGTATATGCCCGGCATGTCCGGCTTTGAGCTGCTCTCCATCATTCGCCGCAGGTTCCCCGCCATCTCCGTCATCGCCATGAGCAGCGCCTTCTCCGCGGGCGAGGTCCCCGAAGGCGTCGCCGCCGACGCCTTCTACCAGAAGGCCACCAGCGTCCTCTCCCTGCTCCGCCTGGTGGAAGACGCCGGCAACCCCGAGCGACCGGCTTCGGTCCGGCGTCAGAGCCAGTCCGCCCCCATCTGGGTCCCCAGCGTGCAAGCGCAGAGCGGCTTCCACGGTCACGTCGTCATCGCCTGCCCCGAGTGCCTCCGCACCTTCGCCTACGCATCTGGCTTGGGCGATGCCACCGTGCGCACGGTCCATTGCGCCTCGTGCCAGGTTCCTATCCACTACGCCATGGTCCAGACGCTCGATCCCGGTCCCGCCAAGGCGACTCGGCTCCCCCCCGGCATTCCCGCGGCATCGCTGCTGCTGTCTGCCGCCGCCGCCGACTGACCTCGACGTATCTCGTCGCCCCAACTCTTTGCTTGCTCACAGCTGATCGCTGGCAGCAGACGGCTGATCGCTCAATCCGAAAAACGCTTGCCTCGCCCGCGCGGTCAAGGCCATAGCGCTAAACGCGCGCCACGCCAGTTCAGCCGGCCACAGTCCTAAAGCGCTGAAGGCGCGCCATATACCAGCCTGGGCCGAAGGCCCAGGTACCTAGCCCTCTGAAAATCCGAGGGCTGTAGGCCCGACACAAGGTGCGGCCACAAACCACCAGAGACCTGAATAAAGCTCGTCGAGTGGGGTTTTCAACCCCGCGAATTCGGCCCGTCCGAGCGGCGGGCTTCAGCCCGGAATGCCGTGTCAACCCCCCGCAAGCCGTAAATCCTATCTAACCCACTCAATCCAAGTCACTAAGCCAAGAAAAATAGTTGGCATAGTAGTTCCACTCTGGTTGATAGAATAGAAGTAGATGAGAAAAAGGCCTCGGCCATCGCCGGGGCTTTCTTTGATACTTGAGCCGCGCCCAATCCGTAACTCGCTCGTTTTCTTATTTTTAGCTGTAAGCCACTTTGAATCTTATATTTGCCAGTCACAATCGCGTATCTGTTGCATCCACGCTAGTTAGCGATACCATCCCCCCGGGGGGGAGGGGGGGCCGGCAGCCGCACCTAGCCGTCCCGCTGCGCCTGGTTCGCCCGCGCATCCAGAAACGACTGCAGAATCAGCACCGCCGCTACCTGGTCGATGATCCTGCTCCGCTCGCGCCGCTCCGCCGTCGTTCTCGGGGACGAAGCGCGCCCGCTCGGCCCGCGTGTACGGCCTGCCTCGTCCAGCAGTTGGTGCGCCTCCCAGGTGGTCAGCCGCTCATCCACCAGATGCACCGGAATGCCGAACTCCGCGCGCAGTTGTTCCGCAAACTCCTGCGCCTTCCGCGCCCGCGGCCCCACCTCGCCGGACATATGCAGCGGATTGCCCACCACCGCCTCCGCTACGTCGTGCTTGCGCAGAATCCGCCCAATCGACTTCAGGTCCGCCTTCGGCGTCTTGCGCCCCGTAGTTTTGCGATAGATCGTCAGCAGCGGCTGCACCGTCAGCCCCAGCGGGTCGGTGATCGCGACGCCAATCCGCCGGTCACCCACATCGAACCCCGCGATGCGCCGCACCGAGCCGTCGGGCTGTGCGGCACCGGGTTCGGTGGTGGTGTCCAACGCTCTACGCTCCAGAGGGCGCAGGCAACTGACAACCTGCAACCTGCAACTACTTTCAACCGCCAGCTTACTGCCCGGCCTCGATCGCCAGCGCGACCCGCAGCATGGTCTCCTCGTCGAAGTGCCGGCCCATCACCTGCACGCCGATCGGCAGCCCGGCCTTGGTCTCGCCGCACGGCACGCTGATGCCGCAAATGCCCGCCAGGCTCGCCGCCACCGAGTAGATGTCTTCGAGGTACATCTGCACCGGGTCGTCGGTCTTCTCGCCCAGCTTGAACGCTGGCGTCGGCGTAATCGGCGAGACGATCGCGTCCACCTCCGCGAATGCCGCCAGAAAGTCACGCGTCAGCAGCGTCCGCACCTGCTGCGCCTTCAGGTAGTATGCATCGTAATATCCCGCGCTCAGCGCATACGTCCCCAGCAGGATCCTGCGCTTCACCTCGGCGCCGAAGCCCTGGTCACGGGTCTCGCGGAACATCGCCGAGAGCGTCTTCACGCCGTCCGCCCTCAGCCCGAAGCGCACGCCGTCGAAGCGTGACAGGTTGGCCGACGCCTCCGCGGTCGCAATCACGTAATACGTCGGAATCGCGTACTTGGTATGCGGCAGGCTGATCGTCTTCACCTCGCATCCTGCGCCGCGCAGCCCATCCAGCGCGCGTTCGATGGCCGCGCGAATCTCCGGGTCCAGCCCCTCGCCGAAGTACTCCGCCGGAACGCCGATGCGCAGTCCTGCAACCGGCTTCTCCAGCGCGCCCACATAATCGCCCTCTGGCCGCTCCGAGCTGGTCGCGTCCATCGCATCGTGGCCCGCCAGCACGCCCAGCATAGTCGCCGCATCGCGCACGTTGGTGGCGAACGGCCCCACCCGATCCAACGAAGAGGCGAACGCAATCAACCCATAGCGCGAGACCCGCCCATAGGTCGGCAGCACGCCGACCACGCCGCAGAACGCCGCTGGCTGGCGGATCGATCCGCCGGTGTCCGAGCCCAGCGACGTCACGCAGAATCCCGCTGCAACCGCTGCCGCCGACCCGCCGCTCGACCCTCCTGGCACCCGATCCAGCGCCCTCGGATTCAGCACCGGCCCGTACGCCGAGTTCTCGTTCGACGAGCCCATGGCGAACTCATCGCAGTTCAGCTTGCCCAGCAGCACCGCACCCGCGGCCTCCAACCGCTGCACTGCGGTCGCATCGTACGGCGGCATGTAGCCTTCCAGAATCTTCGAGCCGGCCGTCGCGGGCGACCCGCGCATCACCAGAACGTCCTTGATCCCCACCGGGACGCCGGCCAACGGAGGCAGCGTCTCGCCCTTCGCAGCCAGCGCGTCGATCTTTGCCGCCTGCGCCAGCGCGCGCTCCTTGCTCAGCGCCAGGAAGCTGTGGATGTTCTTGCCGCCAGAATCTGCGCCAGCCCCGTCGTCGGCTGCGATCCGTGCGTAATGCCTCTCGGCCACCGCCGTCGCCGTCGTCGCTCCGCTCGCAATTGCGTCTCGTACCTCTTGAATCGTCGCCGTACCCAAAGCCGTTTCTCCGCTGACTCGCTGACCTGCTAACTCGCTGACTTGCTGCCTATCGCTCAATCACCTTGGGCACCTTGAAGAAGCGGCCATCGCTCTCCGGCGCCGCCGCCATCACCGCCTTGCGGTCCAGCGACGGACGCACCGCATCTTCGCGCAGCCTCGCGCCAGTTGACTCCACCGCAGCGCCCAGCATCTCGCCCACCTGGGCCATCGCCGGCAGGCCGGCCGTGTCCAGCTCATTCAACTGCGCAATATGACCCAGGATCGCATTCAGGTCGCGCTGCATCCGCGGCACCTCGTCGGCGGTCAAATCCAGGTTCGCCAGCTCCGCGACACGCAGCACCTCTTCCGTGGTTACGCCTGCAACGTCAGCCATTTGCCCCAATCCCTCAATGTTTCTTCATTTCGAAGTGTATCGCGGCGACCGGCAAGCCCGCGATGCGCGCCAACTCGCGCTCTAGCACGCCACGCAGCGAGACCATCTGCTGCATCCACACCGCATCGGCGACCTGGATCCGCACCACGCCGGCCTCGTAGCCCAGCACCGTTCCGCGCTCCGCCATGGCGCGCCCGCAGGCCACCGTCCATGCGGCCGCCAGCTTGTCTTCGTCGCCAATGTTGCGCAGGCTCTGCGCCATGCTGCCGCGCAACAGATCTCTCATCGCTTCCATGCCATGCCTACTTCTTCTTCCTGATGGGGAAGCGGTAGACCACGCCGCCGGAGATCGAGAAGAACTCGCGCGTCTCCGTACCAAAATGCTCCAGGATCAGGTCGGGCGAGAGCCGGATCGCGATGTCCTTGGAGCGGTTGAAGTCGATGCTGCCGCCCAGCGCGAAGATGGGAGCCGTCTTGTCGGGATACAGCCCGACGATCTGGGCGTTGGACGCTGCACCGAAGCCCAGCGTAGGCGCGCCCGCTGCAAGCGGAGCCCCAGCCGTCCCCGCATCGAAAACGCCATCCGCGATGCCACCGTATCCGTGGAGGTTGATTGCCGCATGCTCGTTCCCCCACCAGCGAAACTGCGCCCCGGCCAGCCCCATGTTCATATAGACCAGCGGCCGGTGAATGCCGTAGGTCTGCGCGTTGGGGAACACCTGGGTGGTGCCTGCTTCGCCGCGATACTCCAGCGCCAGCCCCCACTTATGGGTCAGCCAGTACGTCCCCTCGAACTCGCCTCCGCCCAGGTTCATGCGTTTGGGCAGGTTCTGGCCGGCCTGGAAGTTCATGTAGTTCAGCCCGCCGTAAACCTCATACTTGTTGTCGTAGGTGACGGGCGCGGTCGGTCCCAGCTTGTTCTGCGCCTGTGCCCTGTGCGCGGTAGCGGGCAGCAGGCCGGTGACTACGACCACAGCGATGGCGATCAAGCGCCAGCACCCTGGAGTCTTCGCGGAACCATCGATTCCCGCTGCGGTTCCCGTCTCAATCTTCTTCATGATTCTGGGCATTCTTCTCCAAATCGGGCCCCTCGCGAGGTTAGCTCACTAGGGCGGAAATCGTCCCCGGCAAACTAGCTCGCTGGGTAGACACTCGCGCGGTCGTCGGGAAGCCCTGGCGCGCCAACATCCGGACGCTGGGTCCAGACAACCGGATCGCAAAAAGTATCCTCATCCAAGATATAACGTCTGGAGACATCCCCGCTGGGTTGGTTCCATTCAACAGCGAGCGCCCGGCCCTAAGGCTGCTGCGCAAGCGACAGCGAGGCGAACCCCTGCGTCCCGGTAGCCACCGCAAGCTTGGTCACTTCCCCGGCACCCGCAACCTGCATCGGGACTACGCTAACCAGACCATCGTCGTCCGAGACAGCCGTGCTGCTGGAGGCGCCAATCAGCGGCGCTATCGGGCACGACCCGCGCACTGGGCACGGCATCTCCGCCGCCTCCACGGTCTGATAGATCGCGACAGGCGCGCCGGCCACCGGATCGCCGCTGCCGTCGGTCACCATCGCCACTACCAGCGCGAACGTCGCGGTTGCCGGGACCGTTTGGCCAGCCCCGCTTACGATCGCCAGCCGCCACGCCGACGGGTCCACTCCCACGGCCGCAAAGTTCGCGCATACCGTCACCCACGCGCAGGCCTGCCCGGTTGCCTGAGCGCCCGCCGCCAATGGCCCTGCGATGGCCGCAACCTGCGCGATGCCCAGCGCATTTACCAGACTCGATCCTGACGACACCGTCATCCCTCCGGAGGCGATCCACACCACCACCACTCCCGCCGCTGGCGCGCCGTTCTGGAGGACGCTCACCTGCGGAGTCCACTCCACAATTGCGCCCGCCGCGATGTATTCCACCGGCTGGGTCACCGTCACGCTGCGCACGACTGCCTGAAAGGTCGCCGTCTGCACCGCGCCGACTGCCGCAGCCTGCACGGTCACGATGCCGAATGCTGTCGCCGTCATGGTCGTTGCCGCCATGCCGGTCGCGTCCGTCAGCACCATGCACGGCGTCGCGGCACACGCGCCGAACTGCGCGCTGCCGGCAATGACAGAGAAGGTCACCGGCAAGCCTGCCACTGGCGTCACTCCATCGCCCAGAACCACGCGCACCGCGAACGGCACCGCCGCTGCAACTCCCACCACCACCGTGCCCGATGGCGCCGAGACCAGCATCATCTCGTCCGGCGCGACGTTGCCATAGGTGAGAGCGCCCGTCATCACGGTGCTTCCTCCGGTGGAGAGATCGATGACCTCGACGTCGACCGGCCCGGCAGGCGGGGTAGGGAACGCGCTCTCCAGCGGCGCCACGGCGACGATCGTGGTTGCGCTCCAGCTTGAGACCACCGCCGCGACGCCGTTCACCGTAACCTCGTTGCCGGCGCGAAAGCCCAATCCGGTGATGGTGATCTGGCCGCCGTTGACGCTGGTTACGGCGGGCTGGATCGTATCCGCGTAGAGCACCCGCGCCTGATACGCGAAATCCGGGCGCCCGTCGCCGCGCGCATCCGCAATCACGAACCGCAGCCCCTCCGCCTGGGTCGTGGCCAGCCCGGTCGCCGTCATTCCGAGCGTGATGGTGTTGAACGCCGACGGAGTCGCCGCAACCGTGGGCAGTGTTCCCGTGGAGTCGGTCGCAGCCCACACACCGATCTGCGGCATCGCCTTTGCGGTCGTGGCCACGCCGGTCTCGTCGAGCGCCGTCACCTCAATCGTCGCCGTTCGCCCCGCCTGCGCGGCCAAGCTCGACCATGCGTTGTGCCCATGCGCGCACAGCACATCGGTCCACCATCCACTAGCCGCAACCGGTAGCGGTGACGATTCCACGCCATCGCCGCCGGTATTGCAGTTGCTCGCGGCATTGTTTGCCGGGAAGGCGGTCGGCAACGCATCCCAGGAGGCCCAGTAGGGCAGCGTCGGATTGGTGTCTTGCTCTTGGCTCATCGGCGCCCCGGAGGGTTCCACGTTCCCAATTGTGTATGGCCCCACCGAGTGAGTGCCGATATACAGGGGATTGATCGCTTCGGTTGTAAGGACAATAAACATCCCACCGTTTTGCGCACCCTCAGGATCGATGTCCGGGACCCACGAGAAGGTGTAAGCGCCCTCCAGTTGAAGGTCGGTTGTGCCCATGCTCCCGGACATGCCGGAGCTAGGCCCGTTCACCGGGTTCCCCGCGTTCTGCTGAAACACGGATCCGGTCACGGTGGATACGTCGTACCATGCCTCGGGAATATTCCAGCCGCCCTGCTGGCGCTGTAGCACGATGTTCACCCCTTGCATCCCCTGCCCGGTAGGGAAGGTCAACGTGCCGTAGACGATGCTGGCCTGCACGTAGCTCCAAGTCTTGCCCGGTGCGGGTGGAGGGATCGATGGACTGTAGTTGGTCACATACGGATACAGCGAAGTGATGGCCGCGACATCGTCGTCGCGCAGGGTGAACGGCTGAGGCAGGCACTGGTAGGTGTATGCGCCGCACACAATGTCGATGGGATGCAGAATCGGCCAGTGCTGCGCCTGGGCTACTGTCGGCTGCGGCGTGCGGGTAAAGACGTTGTCGTTGGTCTGCGACCAGCCCAGCCCAAGTACCCGCCCGAACGCCCGCTCCAACTGATACTGCATCTGCAGCTGCTGCTCCGGCGCGGGTCCGGTGCAGCGCCCGTTCAGCACCAGGATGGCGTGCTGGATCAACCCCGCCGGAACAATGGAGTCCACGCTCTCGGTCACCCCATTCTGGCGGCATTCCGCGGGGTCGCTGGCGCTTCCGCCCAGCAGCATATCGGTCACCGAGCCATCGCTGTCGTAGATCACGGCGATCTGCTTGGCCGCGTAGTTGCTGCTCTGCACATCTACGGGAAACACCGGCCCGGTAGCGCTCAGGTAGGAGTTCGCGCCGCTCACATGCTCCGCCAGCGCGCCGCCGTAGGCGACCACCATCGCTGACGTCCGCACGTTCCACGCACCGACCGCTGCTGCCACCAATGCGTTGGCGGCCGCGTGATTGACGGACGCGCTCAGGTCGCCGGGATCGGTAAAGTAGAGCGGCTGGGTGGTGAACCACACGACCGGAGTGCCGCTGGTTCCGGTGAAGTACGGCGGCCCGGTCACCCAGCGCGGCCCGCTGGCCCAGGCGGCATCCATGCTCAGGCTGAGCCCAAGCGCGATCAGGACCAGCCCAGCGCGCGCACGAAGCAAGCCTCTTCGCACACCGCGAGCGTCAACGCGCCGCATTGTCGTCTCGGTCCCAATCTCGCAGCATCGCCAGCACGGTTGGGTAAGCCGCATTCTGCGTGAGGGGAGCCGCTGTCGCGCCCTCGGGCGTCGCGGAACTCGCAATCTCAGCATCTGTAGGCACAGGAACAGGACCACTCCGCGAAGTGGGTCGCCCCTCAGGATCGCGGTACGAGACCGCCCGGCCCACTCTTGTTGCGACCCAGCGAAGGTCCACCGCCAAGCCCTCTGCCTCTCCTGATGTCAGCGCCGCTGCCGGGACCGTAACATCCTGCGATTGGCTGCCGCCGCGGATTGGAATGGCTCCGTCCATCCCGCCGACGGGCGAGCTTAACCCCGCCGCGCTGGGCGCGTGGAGCAGCATCAGAAACCGCTTCCCCACGCGGAACGGCTGCTCCCCGGCCGGCCACAGGCCCGCCCACTCCCGCAGGGTGTAGGTTCCCCCGCTCACCCCGCGCACCGCATCTTCCACCGCGAACTCGATCTCCACCACGCCGGTCGAGCCGCCTGCGCCTTCGTGCCGGCGCACCGCGACCACCTGTCCGGCAAAGATCACGCCCGCCAGCCGCGACATCGCATGGAGTGCTTCCTCGGTAGACCCTGGCGCCGTTTGCACCGCTGTCTGTGTGGAACCGGAAGCGCACAGCAGCAGAGCCAGCACACATGCGGTCCATGCTCTCTTTGCGGATCCCATACCACGCCTCCGACACACCCATTCTTCGTTAGTTGGATGGGTGCAGGCGGAGATTCGTACGGGTTTGACCCCGGTGGCCGTCCCAATTCGGGAAACGGCGCTTGCCCAGGAGATCGAGGGCCAATGCGCGAGTCCGTAAGAGCCCTATTTCTCCCAGCCAGTCAGATCTCCGGATAAAAATCGAAGAACGCATCGATGCTCAGCCGAAGCTGCGCTTCGATCAGTTCCCGGCTGCCTTCCAGCACATGCATTGTTACGTGTGCCTCGTTGCCATTCTTCAAGGCCACCGGAGCCTCGCCCACCGACGCCACTTCATCCGCCGGCAGAAGTCGCATTCCATACACCAAAGTCAGATTTGCCATGCCCGATTCTTTCATCTCCCGCGCCGCCACGGCGACCAACCGCGCGACAGACTGTCCCGGAAGCAGCTGCCTCGGTTTCGCCGCTACTCGGCAGTCGGCTTCGCTGCCGGTTGCGTGGGCGACGAGGTTCCCACCCCTGATGCGTTCACGGTGGCCGCACCCCCCGCCCGCAGCACCTGCGCGTTATGCGCCAGCACCAGCACCCGCGGATCCAGCAAAAACCTGACCAGGATGGGGTCCTTGCGCATCTCGCTCTGCACGTCCATGCCGCCCTCTGCGGCCGTGGCCAGTGAGTGCAGCATCTGCTCCTCCAGGCCCTGGCGCGCATATAGCTTTGCCATCTCGAAGTAAAACTGCGCCCGGTCTTGCGAGGACAGCACATGTGCCGCCACGCCTCCCGTACCCTGTTGTTCGAATACCTGCGGATCCAGTTCCAGCGCCGCCGCAATCTCATGCCGCGTCCCGGAGTAGTCCTTGAGCTCGAAATAAACAGTCGCCAGGTTGGCGTGAAAGACGGCTTGTCGCTTGTCCAGCTTGATCGCGCGCTTGTAGTTGGAGACAGCCTGCGCGGACCTGCGATCCAGATAGTTCACCGCGCCCAGGTTGTTCCATGCCTCCGCGTTCTTGCGGTCAAGTTTGACAGAGCGCTGGAAGTACGCGCGCGCCCACTCCACGTTGTGCATCTCCAGCTCGGTCAGGCCCAGCTTGTTCAGCAGCGACGGCACCTCCCCGCCCCGTGCCAGCGCATAGTTGTAATAGTCCATCGCATCCTCCGGGAAGCGTCGCGCCCGCAGAATGTCAGCCTGCATCTCAAGCGTCTGCGGGGTTGCCGTAGCCGGGTCAGGCAAGTGTCGTTGGACCTCAGCCCATTCGTCCGACTGATGCATACGATCTCTGGCGGTAGAGTTCGAAGACCGATCCTGGGCGAGCGTTCGCGCCGAAGACCAGCATGCGGCAAGCAGACACAGTAGACCGAGCACAACCATCGGTGCAGGCCGAATCTCCGTGGCGGGCGGGCGGGGACAGACGGGCAGGCGCATGACACACCTCCGAGTGGCGAGTATTCTGCGCCGCCATCCAGCTCATGTCAACTCCGAACACCGGCGCGGGCAGCGGTCCGGCTTTGTTTCCAGCCCGACCACAGATTTGTGGTCGAATGGGTAGGACGTTGCGGCGCAGGACTCCCGGGATGCCGAGCAGAAACGTAGTTGACAGGCGGGCGGTCTCGCTGGAGACCTGGCCGAAGCTGAGATAATAGGGAATCGAATGGCAAGGAAAGCAATCATCATTGGCGCGGGGCCAGCTGGGTTGACGGCGGGTCTGGAGTTGCTCCGGCGCTCGGACATCGTTCCCGTGATTCTCGAAGCGAGCCAGGAGATTGGCGGCATCTCCCGGACGATCCGGTATAAGGGCAACCGGATGGACATCGGTGGTCACCGGTTTTTCTCCAAGTCCGACCGAGTGATGCAGTGGTGGATGGAGCTAATGCCACCGGAGCAGGCGGACGCGCCGAGCGAGCCGGCTGCACCCCTCGAGATCAGCTACCAGGGCAAGCGCCGGATCGTGACCATTCCCGCTCACCTGCCCGAGGAGCCGCCGCTTCGCGGCATCGGACCGCTGCTAGGCGACGCGGACGAGGAGGACTCCGAGCCCAGGCAGGAGATCGAAGAGGAAGTTGCCGAGACGGTCGCGGTGCCGGAGCCGGAAAACCCCGACCTGGTCATGCTGATCCGCCCTCGGCGCAGCCGCATCTACTATCTGCGCAAGTTTTTTGACTACCCCATCACGCTTACTGCCAACACCATCCAGAACCTCGGCCTCGTCCGCATGGCCCGCGTCGGCACCAGCTACATCTGGTCGCGCGTCCGCCAGATCAAGCCCGAAAAAAGCCTCGAAGACTTTCTCATCAACCGCTTTGGGCGCGAGCTGTACCTGACCTTTTTCAAGAGCTATACCGAGAAGGTCTGGGGAACGCCCTGCCATGAGATCTCCGCCGAGTGGGGAGCGCAGCGTATCAAGGGCCTGTCACTGACGACAGCGGTCAAGCATTTCGTCAAGAAGCTGCTGCGTCCCAAAGGCCACGGCGGCGATCTTGCGCAGAAGGGGACCGACACCTCGCTGATCGAGCGCTTCATGTATCCCAAGTTCGGCCCCGGCCAGTTGTGGGAGCATGTGGCTGACCTGATCCGGCAGAAGGGCGGCGAGATCCACATGGGCTGGAAAGTCGACGCCATCAACTTCGTTCCGGGCAGCGAAACCACCGTCGCCTCCATCGAAGCCGTCAGCGCCACCGGCGAGCGTCGCACCTTCGCCGGCGACTATTTCTTCTCCACGATGCCCATGCGTGAGCTGATGCGCGCGATGCAGATCCCCGTCCCGGCGAATGTGCTCGAAGTCAGCGACGGCCTGCAATATCGCGACTTCATCACCGTCGGCCTGCTCGCCGATCGGCTGAAAGTGAAGGAGCCTGATGGAGGCCTGCTCAAGGACACCTGGATCTACATCCAAGAGCCGGATGTGCTCCTCGGACGGCTACAAATCTTCAACAACTGGAGCCCCTACCTGGTCAGCGACCCGTCGAAGGTGTGGATCGGCCTGGAGTACTTCTGCTACGACACCGACGATCTTTGGAAGATGGCTGACGCCGATCTGAAGAAGTTCGCCATCGCCGAAGTAGCGAAGATCGGCATTCTGGATGCTGTGGACGTCAGCGACGGCCACGTGGTGCGCGTACCCAAGACCTACCCAGCGTACTTCGGCACCTACAATCGCTTCGATGAGCTGAAGGCCTTCACTGACCGCATCGAGAACCTCTTTCTGGTCGGACGCAACGGCATGCACAAGTACAACAATCAGGACCACAGCATGTTGACCGCGATGCACGCGGTAGACGGCATCATCGCCGGCAACGTGGATAAGAAGGCGCTGTGGGAGATCAACACCGAGCAGGAGTACCACGAGGAAAAGGACAAGAAGTAATCCCGGCCATCGCGAATGGTCCCCAATATGGGAGGCCCCGGGAAGGAAGACGCTTCGCTGCGGATGCGTCCGTTAACGGGCTGAATTGATTGGTGTCCCCAACGGGATTCGAACCCGTATTACCGCCGTGAAAGGGCGATGTCCTAACCATTGAACGATGGGGACCGGAGCCGGACGGACCGCTCGATCCGCACCCTCACCCAATCTCAACGCTACCATATCGTGGCACCCGCGTCGCCCCCTCCACTGCTCTCAGGCTAGTTCGACAAAGGGGCCGCCGGAATCTCGAGGCGCGCATGGGTCTTGGGAACCGTGCTCACCGGCAGGCCGCTTGCGATGCCCACCATGGCACGCGGGTTCTGCTTGCCGCCGGTCGCCTGGGGGACGGCTTGCTTCAAGTAGGCGAACAACTCGCCTGCGGTGACAACGCCGTCATGGTTGGAATCGGCCGCGCCTTTCATGCCCTGCAGGAGGAAATAAGTGAAGACGCCATGACCGTCTCCCCACTTGGCGTCCTCGAACGAAGACTCGCTGATGTCGCTCGCGGTAATGACGGCTCTCTCTCCCTTGGACGCGTAACGCTGCAGGTATTGGTTGACCAGGTTATTCGCACGCTTTGTTCCGGCGCCCGCGCGCTCCCCGCTAAAGCCATAGCTGTGGCAGGTATCGGCAAAGGTCAGCACCCGCTTCGCCTTCAGCACCCGGTCAAAGACATCCTGGAGCTGCCACATGGGAAAGGCGGTCCCGCCCATATCGTCCGGCTTTGCATCGGCGGTCAGCAGATACAGATTGCGCGGATCGAGCGGGTCCGGCGCGCCATGGCCCGCAATGTAGATCACCACCGTATCCTGCTCCTGCGGCTTGGTGAGGAACGTAAACAACGCATGGCGGACGGACTCCGTGGTCGCATCCCCATTGAGCAACAGCAGGGCGTCCTGATCCGCGACTCCGCCCCCTGCCGGAGACTTCAGAAAATCCAGCACCGACTTTGCATCCCGATCGGCATACTGCAGATCGTTGATCTGCTGATCTCCTCCCTTTGCGTAGTGCGATATTCCGATCACCACGGCAAAGAGCCGGCCGGCCCGCTTCTCCGGGGCGTGTGCTGCAGGAATGACCTCGAACCCGCGACCGTTAGGAGCGGAGGAGTTCGAAAAGTCTAAGAGAAAGTTGTAATACTTCGTTCTCCCGAACTGGTCCTGGTATTCCAGCTCGACCGAGTTGCGACCCGGTTGCATGGGAAAGCCCCCTGCACCGGTCAGATCTACGTTGAGAACCAACCCATCCAGACTGCTGGCGCTCTTCATCGCCACGTCAGAGGACTCGGTATTCACCTTGGTATGGATGGTCCCATAGCTGATCCTCGGTCCGCCGGCAGGGATATGCAACACCAGCTGCTGGATGGCGCCCGGCGGCTGATCGAGCGCGACGGAACTGTCGACTGCCACACGCTGGCTGACCTGGGGCAGCTCCAGCCAGGGCTCATTGGTTGGCGCGGGTTGGCTTGCACTCCCTCCCAGTGACAGCAGCGCAGCCCCAAGGATCGTTACCAGTAAACTGCGGACTGCCATGCCATGCACCTCCCGCGCAACAGAAAGACCCGTGGGTCTACATTTTACTTTGACACGGATTGGGAAAGGAAGTATCCTGATGCCCTCCACCGGCCCAGTTTTGCCAATCTCATTTCAGGGAGTCAGTCGATGCGATCCTCACGCACGGTATCTTTTGCATTCTTCGCACTGGCGCTTGCCGGCACGCTTGCGTTCGCTCAGAAGCCTACTCCGGTTGCCGAGAAGGCGCCGGACTACTCCGACGCGGACAAGAAAAAGATGGCTGAGATCGAGCAGCGGCCAGAGATCAAGGATGCCATCCAGGCTGCCTGGGACGACAAACGCCGCCTGGACATCGACTACATCTACAACATCAACTCGTCTGCCCACTTCTCCGATATGTCAGGGCCGGAGTTCGCCACGTTCCGCGAACACTACGGCCAACTCTACAACAACCCCATGTTGCAGCGTTATATCAATGCGATCGGACAGCGATTGGTGCCCAAGGATTCTCCCAATATCTACTCCTTCAAGCTGCTGCTTGACCCGATTCCGAAGGCAGAGGCGCTCTCCACCGGGACCATCCTGATCAGCACCGGCATGGTCTCGATGTTGGACAACGAAGCCCAGCTTGCCTATGTTCTCGGACACGAAATCGCCCATGTGGAAAAGAACCACGCGTACACGATTGTGCGCATGAGCGTTCTCGAGCCGGCGCTTAATGCCGAGAAGGAGAAAGAGACCAAGGAGAAGCGTGCCATCGTCGGCGCGGTGACGACTTTCGCCACCGGCGGTCTCGGCGGCATTTACGGAGGATTGAGTGGCGCTTTCTCCGGCAGCCTGGCCGGACTGGCGGGCGGGATCGTCGGCGGCAATCTGATCTTCCGCGACCACAATACGGTTACCGAATGGGCCGACATCTACGAGAACGACGCGGATGCGACCTCGTTGCACTACATGCTGGACCAGGGCTACGACGTGCGCGAGGCCCCGCGCCTATACGCCCGCCTGCAGTCGGCTGCGGCCCACGATCCGCGCATCGGACTCGGGTTCATGGCGAAGGAGACCCGTATGAAGGCGCGCACAGCGCACATTCAGACCGTGCTCTCCGGCGATTTCAAGGCCCAGTGGGAGGCGAAGCTCAAAGCCAACGGCCTGACCGGGTCGAGCGGCGAGTTCTCCCTCATCATGGCGGCGCTCAAGCGCGATAACGGCATCATCGCCATCGACTACGACCTGTTTGCGATGGCAAGGGACAATCTCGAGGAGGCGGTCAGCCTGCGATCCAACGATCCGCGCGCCCAGCTCTACCTCGGTAAAGTGATCTCGCTCACCGCCCGCAGCCCCGAGGACCGGCAGTCGGCCGAGGACCACTTCATGAAGGCTATCCAGTATGACGGAACGCGTGGGGCCTACCCCGATCCGCATCTCGAGCATGCGCTTCATCTGATCGGCGAAAACGGCGACAAGGGTCAGATCAAGAACGAGATCGAAGCCTACGTTGCCTTGTATCAACGCGAGCATATGGGCTCGCTGCCGAGCAATATGGCCATCCTGTACGACTACCTGACCCTGGAGGGCGACACCAACTGGTACGCTGCGCCCGCCGCGGTCGTCTCGACCAAGAATGTGGAGGCCATCCACATCAACTCCTCCGGAGGTTCCGGTCCTCTCACCGGCTCACAGGTCATCTCGTCGGCGATTTCGGCCTCCAATGCGACCCCGGCTGCGCAACCGGTTGAAGTGTCGCAACCAGCGCCGGCAACACCGGCCAAGACTCGCCCCGCAGCGAAGAAGACAGGCGGGCAATGAGAGTTCCCGCGGTTGCAGTGGGTCTGGCTCTGGCTGCCCTCGCCGCGTCGGCTCCTGCGCAGCGGATTACAGTCGGGATCGCTCCTGCGTACGACGCCGGCGGAGAGGACTTTGGCCCCGCCGTGGTGGAACACCTCACTCTCTTTACCTATCAGGATCTACTCGGAAGCAAGCAGTTCGCGTCGTCGCTGCTCAGCCCGGGTGGCGTCTACACTCCTCTGGATACCAGTTGGCTCACGGAATACGTGCAGGACCGTCCCGATCTGGATGTGCTGCTGGTCTCGACCCTGAAGCCTACCGTCACTGACAAAGGCGGCAGCTATACCATCATCATCGAGCTCTCCTTGCTCGATGCGCGCAGCGGCGACACCAAGAGCACCTGGACTGTCTCCGAAACGATCAAGTCGAAGAATGCATGGCTGGACAAGGGGACGGCCATGGTTACCTCCGCGGTCAGCGGCAGGGCCGGCCAATACGGTTTCGATATCATGCCCTCGCGCGATTTTGAAAAGCAGCCGATCGGAAAGACCACGGCACACCTGGCGGAGGAGATTCGCGACTCGCTCCCGGCGCATCTTGGCAACTTCGTCAAGACCGCGTCCAGCAAGCCGGACGATCCGGGGGCCGGGTCATCCGCCGCTCTCTGCGCTATGCACACGCGCGTGACTTACAACTACAGGCACAGTGTGTCGCACTCCTACACGCTGCTTGCCGATGGCCTCGACCAGACGTTGACCATCGTGGATGGGGTAAGCACGTTTAAGGCTGCCGAAGGTCCTCTTCTGCTGCAATTTGCCGTCAACGACACACCCTACAAGCTCTCCAAGGAACCCGTCTACCAGCTCTCGACGATTCACTCCTGCAAGGTCAGCACACTGGTCATCGATCTCGGCCAGGGCGGCGATGCTCACCAGCATTGGGAATGAGCACGTCGAACCGTTTCATCTGAAATCAAGCAGCAGTTCAGATTAGGGCTGCTGATTACTGGTTGGCCTAGGGAACGCTGCGCAACGTCTTGGTCTCGATTCCCCAGTTGGTCGGCACCTCCACCTCGGCGCCGATCCCCCGCGATCCGCTGCTCGCGCTGGATAGAAGCTGTTCCAACGGAGTCTTGACGCCGCGAGCGGCTCCCCGCGCTACGCCTTCGAAGTTGAGCACCGACGGATCGGGCAGCGGCTGCGCCGTCGTCAACAGAATCATGGTGTCCACTCCAAATGGCGGTCCCACCTTCAATGTGGGTGCGTGGCGCAGAATGACCTGGGTATCCTGGTCGCCCTCGCCCGGGTACTGGTTCTCCGAGTAGTTCAGCGGGTAAATCAAGCTTCCTGTGCCGTGGCAATCGATGTCCAGGATATAGACCCAGCGCGGATCCTTGACCACGCCATCCGCCTGCAAGGCCAGTCTCATCCGGTCGTTCCCATGCACTGGATTGTTGATGTCGATCGGATTCGTCCCTGTCATTGGCACGAACGCCAACTTGAAGAAACTCGACTCCGAGGCTCCCGCTGCAGCGTTGTTCGACAGTTGCAGCCACCCATGGATCTTGGCCAGCCGTGTGGAGTACGTGTTGAGCGTCTGCGCCGCGGCTGCGGCAGTTGCGCTGTCTGCCACCGCAACCCAGTCGCTGCGTACTGGATAGGGCGAGGTAGTGGAACAGCCGGGGCTGTGATCGGGCGCAGCCGTCGCCGCGGGCGGCCCTGACGCAAATTCGTTCTTGTGGAACCAGGCGTAGCTGGCGTCCCCTTTCACCATGGAGCCGGCCAGCACATAGTTGGCTTCGCCGATCGCATTCGTAGCCTGGGCCTCGCTGTTCGCATCGCCAAGCTGCAGACTGCTAGCCAACTCGTGCGGAGCCGGCAGATCGACCCATAGCTTAGCCTTCGGCAAGAGGTGTGCCTTCAAAGCGTCCCCGGAAAGCTTCGCGCCAAGATCGACCGGCCCAGTCATCTTCTTTTCGAAGCTGAAGAAGGAGTGTCCGGACGGCGCGGGGGAGTCTGGCGCCGCGTGGCGTAAAGTCCAAGCCGATCCATTCCAGCTAAGCACGTCGGTGTACGGCTCCTCCGCAGCATCCGAAATCGTCGCAACCCCGGATGCCTTGACCTGCGCAGTGGCTGCCGCGATCTCGGCGCTGGAGAGGTTTGCCGGTCCGATCCAGAATCGCAGCGGGCTGGACTGTCCCGGAACCAGGCGAGTCAACTCGAAGACGTCTCCCACCCGCACCTGCGCGCCAGCGGGGCTGACAACCGTTGCGCTGGAGCGGGCGACGCCAAGCGCCTTATCGACCCGCAACTTCACCGCAGGCGCGCCACTGCTTGCCGTAGTCGCCGTAAATTCGCTTCCCGGACCGATGCCGGAGACCATTCCGATATCCAGCCAGACGGTTCCATCGGTATCGACCTTCAGCGCCGCCGCCCGCACCTTGTCCGCGTTGGCTGCGTCCGCCGCGCCGCCAAACAGCGGCTGCGATCGCCGTGTGGCATTCGCATCCAGGTCCGGCTCCTGCTCGGGAAATCCACTGCCTTCGAGCACGGCCTTTACCCGCTGATACACCAGCGTCGCCGGGGCATTGGCCGGCAGCACCTGCAAAGTCTCAACCAGCGCCGCGGTGAAGGCCCCATGCGCCTCCGGCATGGTGTCCGATGGGTCGGCCTCGTTGGCAGCCTGATCCTGCTGCACGGCAGCAAAGACCAGCGCGGGATTGTCCACCCGCTCCGTCGGCGGAACCACCCTCTGCCCGCTTGGGAGCGAGTCAGGCGGGTCATTCACCGGTCGCGGGTCGTAGGGCAGGGAGCGCTGCCGCCCGGCCGACAGACCTCGCGTCGAACCGCCGCTGTGGCAACTATCGAAGATCACCGTCAGGTGAATGCCTTTGTCCAGCGCCGCGTTGAAGATGCGGGTCATCTCCCGGTCGCGCACGTCGTAGCCGCCCTTGTAAACGTCGGATGGCACCAGCGTACTGTCCACGTACACCAGCTTGCCGTCTTCGCCCCGGACAGTAAGCTTCTCTCCTGCGGTATTCACCCGTAGCGACCCGTGACCGGCGTAGTAAAAGACCACGGTATCCCCGCGCTCAGGCACTTCGACGAGGTATTTCTTCATTGCCGCCAGAACGCCATCATGCGTGGTCTGGTCGGCTGGCAGCACAACCTCTCCGGGGCGGCTCCGGCGAGCGGCAGGATTGGTCAGCAAGACCACCTTGTCCGTGGGAAAGCCGAACTTCGGGCCGGTCAGCATGTCGGCAATCGACTGCGCATCGTTGACCGCGCCTTCGAGGTTCTCAAAGCTCCCCAACTCGCATCGCCCGTAGGTGCAGCCAGCGTCATGCTGGGCCGTGGTGCCCGCCGGCTGATAGGTGTCGATGCCGATGATCAAAGCACGCCGCGTCTGGGCCTGCGCACTGCCAAGCACACACAGCAACAGACTCAGGACAGGTATGCATCGCTTCATGGAAGCTTCGCCTCGCGTTGCCTTGCCGCGGAGTATAACCCGATACTCTCGGTCGGTTCCAGGGACCGCCGCGGCATGCACGTCCCAGAGACGCCGTCAGTCCAGCCAAAGTTGCGCATCCGTTGGACGAAGGGATTCAGCAATCATCACCAGCCAGTCCGAAGCGCCGCTGCCTCCCAGTCCAGCCAATTGCCACCAAACTCACGTCGCGCTTGGAGTCGACCCCGAAGTAGACGGGTTAATCGGCTTCAGACCGATCGTCGCCGACAGATAAGTAATGTCCGGCTTCAGCGGAAGCGCCAAGTCGATGATGGAAGTATTGGTCGGCGAGCCCTTTGGCACCAGATATCCCTGCCGCAACTCCAGGCTGTCCAGATGAGGCGTCAGTTGATCGGTGTAGGCGTGGGGCACGAGCACGTAATCGCCGGGGACAAGGTTGAATCCCTGCTGGGTCGCTGCGGCAGCGCGCGCCTGCTGCGTTGCGAATCCGAGCTGCGGAAAGCTGTTCAGCAGGAACGTCGTCCTCTGCTCGAAGGCGCCATACATTTGGCTGAATCCGGATAACGCCTCGACGCCGATTTGCGGCAGACCGACAACCGGCGCAAACTTGCCCACCGCGCTCGTGATGGTCTTCAAGACGCCGACGAACGAGGATTCTTTGTGGGCCATCGAAAGATTGACTGCCCACTGACCCGATCCGCCGGGCAAAATCACCTGCTTCATCTGCTTCTGAGCGGCGCCCGGGTCGAAGCTCAGGTTCTGCATGGGCGGCAAATTACCGGAACTGTCCGGAAACAGAGAGGCGAGCGAAGTCCATGCCATCGGATCCAGCAGATCCTGCATCAGCGACTTCGTCTGAACGACATCGATGCGCAACTGGGCCGACTGTAGCTGTTGGAACTGGGAGCGGTCCTCCGCGGCCATGCGAAATCCGTTTACCGCCAGGCTGGCGGTCACGTCGCCGGTGTAGTCCAGTAGTTCCTTGGGTTCGATGCTGGTCGCAAATCGCAAGTTATTGTTCTTGGCGTCGTAATGGAAGAAGTCGATCTGGCGGTCCAGCGCACCCGCGGTTGCATCCGGCTTCTTGCGGGAAAACAGGCCGCGTGTGCGGTTGCCCGACTCCGCGGCAGGCGGGTTTACTGAGGCCCCAAAGCTGCTCCAGAACTTCTCCGAGTCATGCGCACCCTGCGCGTCGGCGCCCGAGCCGTTTGCCTGACCGGCGGCAGCCATCAGGCGCTCAAAGAAGCGGCCTCCCGAAGCCGTTCCCAGGAAAGGAGCGAATGCTCCGCTCATCATGGCTTTTTGCAGGAAATCTCGTCGATTATCGCTCATATCCACGTCCCGTCCGTTGGAATGGCCCGTCCGTCGGAATGAATTCAATTCAAACAACCTAGGCGATCTAGCATATCCGAAAATCACAATACATCCCATAAAACTCCGAACCAATTCAATTGTTTTTGTTTCGCAACTGTTTATTTTGAGGGTCGGCGGACCCTCTTCTGCCTCCCCGCAGGAGTTGCGCGTAGGATATCTCCGGGTGGCATGCGCAATCGTCACCCCCACCGGGCAAGCACGCTCGCTGGCAACTCCGATCTCCAAACCCGCAAAGGCATCCGCACGATGAATCCTTCCACCCCCGGCCGCATTGAAGTCATCACCGGTCCAATGTTCTCCGGCAAGAGCGAAGAGCTGATCCGCCGCCTCAAGCGCGCCCGCATTGCGCGTCAGCGGGTCGCCTGCTTCAAGCCCGACATCGACCTCCGCTACCACCGCACCGCCATCGCCTCACACAGCGCGCAGACCCACGAGGCGGTCACCGTCGCCAACGTCGCACGCCTGCGCGAGACGCTCTACAGCCTGCTCCCCGAGGTCGAGGTCATCGGCATCGACGAGGGCCAGTTCTTCGATCAGGCCATCGTCCAGCTCACCGTCGAACTCGTCCATCTGGGCAAGCGCATCATCCTCGCCGGCCTCGATACCACCTTCACCGGCGACCCCTTCGGCCCCATTCCGGCCCTCATGGCCATCTCCGACGAGGTGACCAAGCTCTCCGCCGTCTGCATCGTCTGTGGCGCGCCCGCCATCCACACCCAGCGCCTCGGTTCCAGCCGCGAACTGGTCGTTGTGGGCGCAGCCGGCGTGTACGAAGCCCGCTGCCGCGCCTGCTTCCGTCCTTACCTGAACCAGCCGGAGCAGCAGCTCGACCTGCCCAACGCCGGCTAGAACCGCACCCGCCCAATTCAGGCTGATTCAGGGCCGGAACGTCCGCGAATGCCGGGACAGCGCCGGTTGGGTTATGCTTGTCTGCACGTAACTCTCTGGAGGAATAGCCATGCGCCCGATGCGTCCAGCCCTCGCGGTATCCGCCCTTTCGCTTCTCGCCTTCGCCGTCCTTGTCCTCGCCATGCAGGCTGGCCGCGCACACGCCCAGGCCGCCGCCGCTGCCCCGGCCGGCGCCCTGCCCAACCTGGTGGTTCCCATCAAGACGTCGACCGGCGTGGATGCCGGGACGGCGACCTTCCGCGAGAGCAGGAGCGGCGCGAATCTGAACATTGTCGTCGCTCTGAAGGGCCTGCCGCCCGGAGATCACGCGGTGCATATCCACGTGAACCCGGTGTGCGAAGCGCCTGCCTTCACCACCGCGGGTGGGCACTTGAATCCCGACAGCAAGCAGCATGGGATGCAGAATCCGATGGGCCACCACGCCGGCGACATGCCGCAAAACATCACCATCGGCGCCGACGGCACGGGCACGGCGACGTACCGGGTGGATTATCTGACGCTGGCGGCCGGTGCGCCGAACTCGGTCCTGGGCCACTCCATTATGGTGCACGAGAAGGCCGACGACATGAAGACCGATCCAACCGGCAACGCTGGCAATCGCATCGCTTGCGGTGTCATCAATGCACCCAACCCGTAGGGTCGAACCAGTCACTTCCGTGGGATGATAGTCGGCACCCGTTTGGGTGCCGACTTTTTTTGTCCGCTCCTGCACTATAAAAAACTTCTTGACTTCTTGAAATTGTATGGTGTATCCATACAGTAGACAGAGGAAACGACAATGTTCCTTACCCTTCAAGACAACGACAAACGACCCATCTACCAGCAGATCACGGACGGGATCAAGGACCTGATCGCGCGCGGCGAGTTGCGGGAGCGGATGACGCTGCCTTCGGTGCGGCAGGTGGCGGGCGATCTGGGCGTGAACCTGAACACCGTCGCGGTTGCCTACCGGCAGCTTCAGGACGAGGGTTTCGTCACCGTACGTCACGGGGCCGGTGCGGTGATCTCGTCACGGAGTCCCCATCCGATCAACCAGGCTGAACTCTACAAACCGCTGCAAACCGCGTTGACCCAGTTGGTCCTAAGTGGACTGACGGGCCGCGAGATTGTCGAGACCGTCCGGGAGCAGCTTGCGCTCTTACAACAGAAAGGGGGCACTCGATGAGTGCACCAAACGTAGTTGGAGTCTATGTCTTCATCATTTGCGTGATCGTGCCGGTGCTGGTGTACGCGCTGGTGAAACAGCTATGGAATCTGCCGCTGCAGAACGGGACGGGGTATTTTTTCGGCGTCGAGGTTCCGCCGGGATTTTATGAGGGGCCGGGACGAAGCTGGATGGGGGGCTTCCATGCGATGGTGGCGGCGCTCTACGGCGTGTGCGCTGTGGGTCTGGTGGCGATCGTCGCGACGCGGCGATGGGAGATGACGCCGTGGTGGGGTGGAGGGTTTGCGCTGCTGTTCGTGCCGACGATGTTCGGCTTCCAGGCATGGACGCGGCACAAGCTGGCGGCCGACCCTCCGGTCCGCCCGGTAGCCCTAGCTTTGGAGTCGCGCCGGATGGGCGACTATATTTCATGGCCGATGGAGGCGCTGGCGGTTGCACTGGTCGCGCTGAGCTGGTGGCTGCTGCTGCACGGCGGGAGGCATTTCGATTGGCAAAGCACGCTGCTCCAGAGTTGGGTGGTGCTGGGAATGATTCCAGGAAAGATGGCGATGGTGCGGCTAAGCTTTCCGCTGCCGGCGGAACGGGCTGAGGAGCACTTCCGCTTTCAGGAGTTATCGCGGCGTTTCTGGATACGGCTGTCCGGGATCATCCTGCAGTGGTACATGTTGGTTGTCCTGCTGGGAGTCGCGGTGCTGCGGGGAGTGCTTCCGGTTCACCCGGCTCCGGTGTGGCGCTGGTTGGTGCTGGCATCCGGTTTCGCGGTGTGGGGATACGGGGTGATCGTGATGTTCCGCGGAATGCAACGGATGAAAGCGATGGGCCGCGAACTCCGGCCGCCGGGAAGCTGGAAGACGCCGTTCGGGCGCGCGTCGTGTTTCGGGACGGGCTGGGCGTTTCAGATCTGGTTTGCGATCTGGTTCGGCGGCATCCTGGCTTTCATCTTGTATTCGTTGTGTAAGCACGGTTTTAAATGAGGAACTGATGTACTTACGAAACGTACTGCAAGCATAGGATGGAGTGTCATGGAAAAACCTTTAGGACGCAAACTGAGTTTTGGTGTATTGCTTAGCGCAACGGCATGGATGCTTCTGACCGCGCCGGTTGCGCTGGGACAGGCGGCCGCTTCACAACCTGCGGCAACGGCGCCTCCACCTGCGACGGTGTCATCTCAACCCACGCCGGCGGCGAAGCTGGAGTTCGACGTGGCTTCCATCAGGCCGTCGGCTCCGCTGGATATGGCGAAGCTGCAGGCGGATATGCAGGCCGGCAAGATGCCCAACTTCGGCATGCATATCAATGGATTGCGGGCGGAGTTCAACTACCTGACGCTCAAGGACCTGATTTCGGGCGCATACAAGGTGAAAGCGCTCCAAATCACCGGCCCGGACTGGCTCGGCAGCCAGCACTTTGACATTGCGGCCCGGATGCCCGAAGGGTCCAGTAAGGACGACGCGCCCAAAATGTTGCAGGCGCTCTTGGAGGACCGCTTCAAGGTAGCCATCCATCGCGAAACGCAGGAACATACGGTGCTGGCTCTGGTGGTCGGCAAAGGCGGTCCGAAGATGAAGGAATCTCCCGGCGACGCACCGCCGCTCGACCCGGATGCGCCGTTGAAGCCGGGCGAGATGCAGATGGACACTCCGGACGGCCCGGCGCGCATGACCATTGATATGAAGAACGGCGGCGCGACGATCAACATGGGTACGAAGGGAGTCGTTACGTACAGCATGAACTCCCAATCCATGACGATGCACATTACCTCGAGCAAGACAACCATGGCGGCGCTGGCGGACACCCTGACCGCGATGATGACGCAGATGGGCGGCGGCAGCGGACGCCAGGTGCTGGACATGACCGGCTTGAAGGGGAATTACGAAGTGTCGATGGACTTCTCGCTGGCGGACATGGTCGCGGCGGCTCGCGCCCAGCAGGGCGCAGCAGGGGTCGGTGGTACAGCCGGTGCCTCAGCGGCGCCGGAGGCGTCGGATCCCAGTGGCGGCGGCTCAACCGTCTCTGACTCGGTGCAGAAGCTCGGCCTCAAGCTGGAGTCGCGCAAGGCCCCGGTAGAGCAACTCATTGTCGACCACGCCGAAAAGACTCCCACTGAGAACTAGGGACGAATTGCAGGTTGCAAGTTGTCAGTTGCGAGACGTGTCGGCGCTGGCGCCAGATTTTATCTGACAACCTGCAACTCGCAACCTGCAACTGCACCTTGGAACCAATCCTGCCCGGCCTCCGTATAGCCAGTGCATGGGCGTTCTCCAGATGGCGATGCCGGTCGCGGGATTCTTTCCCCGCACACCCCGGACGAACCCGCATTCGGCCGCCGAATCGGTCGCGGTTGGTCCGGAGACTTCCCCTGACGCCGGTCAGCCATCGGCTCCAGGCGGTAAACTTCTGCAATCGGTCGGCTTGTCTCCGCGCATTCCCGCACGGACTTCAGCGCGGCCGGGGTATGAGGCAACTTTGCAGCGCACGCCCGAACAGGAAGCCGCACAGGAAGCGCTCGCCAGACTGGTCCGCCAGTGCTTGGCCGGCGACCAGCAGGCCTGGCAGCAGTTGGTCGTCTCGCAGCATCGCCGCATCTACGCCATCTGCTACCGCTTCACCGGGTCGGCCGCCGACGCCGAGGACCTTACTCAGGAGCTCTTCCTCAAGCTCTATCGCAATTTAGGCAGCTTCGACCACCACAAGGGCAGCTTCCCGACCTGGATCGCCACGCTGGCGCGCAATTTGCTGGTGGACCACTTCCGCCGCACCCGCCAGGACCGCGCCACCGATTCGCTCGATGCCAGCCTCGCCACCGGAGAAGACGCGCCCTCGCTTGCCGACCGTCTGGCCGACCCGCGTCCTTCGCAGGAGTCCCACGCCGCCGGCCTCGAACTCAAGGCTTCCATCCAGCAGGCGCTGGCCCAGCTCTCACCCGAGCTGCGCGAGGCCGTCATCCTGCGCGACCTTGAAGATATGGACTACAAGGAGATCGCCCAGGTCCTGCGCATTCCCGAGGGCACCGTCAAGAGCCGCATTAGCCGGGGCCGCGGGGAACTTGCAAGGCTTCTGCGACGTATAGAAGGGCAGGTGGTCTAGGTGGCAGACAGCAGACAATTCGGCACGCCCAAGGCCTTTGGCGACAAGACCGCCGGCAACCAGCCCGGCGACACCGGCCACTGCGCGCGGTGCCACGCAATGCTGGCCGACGCGCTCGATGGCACGCTCTCCGCCGCCGATCTGGAGCGCTTCGATCTCCACATGGCCCACTGCGGCCCATGCAGCCAGTTGCTGGGCGACGCGCGTCGCGGCGCCGCATGGCTGGAGATGCTGCGCACCCCTCCGCCGGAGCCTCCGGCCGCGCTGCTCGAGCGCATCCTTGTCCTGACGTCCGCCCAAACCTCCGCGCAAACCTCCGGTGAGTCCCTGCCCGTGCTGACCGGCACATCCGCTGCCCACCCCTCCCCACCCCTCTTCGGCGGCATCGCCGCGCTGGCGCCGGGCTATACCCCAGTGCATGGCAACGTGGTCCCCTTTCGCAGCCGCGTGCCCGCCGCCGTCCGCGCAAGTGCCTTCGGCCAGATCATTCTCCAGCCGCGCCTCTTCATGACTGCCGCGATGGCCTTCTTCTCCATCGCGCTCACCATGGATCTCACCGGCGTCCGTCCGCAGGAACTAAAGATCAGCGACCTGTCACCGAACAGCCTGCGCCGCGACTACTACTGGGCCAACACCCGCGTTGTTCAGTACTACGAGAGCTTGCGCGTGGTCTACGAGCTGGAGTCGCGTGTGCGCGATATGGAAACCATCTCCGGCAACGATGCACCCGACGCCAGCCGGATCGCGCCACCGGCGAGCTCGAGCGCTCCTCCCGCTGCGCAGCCCAGCCCTGGCCAGCCCGGCCCGGCCAGCCCGAAGGCCGCGCCCCGCCACAACGGCGTCCCGCCTGCGCGCAGGAGGCCTGCTCCCACCCCTGGTACCAGCCGCCGCGAGGACCCGAATCAAAGCCGGCGCAACAGTGTCGCGGAAGCTGGAGGCGACACCGGCCTGTGCCATGCCGGCTACGCGTACCCAGCAGGAGGCCCGGCATGAACTGCGCAAATCATCCCCAACGTGAATGCGTCGCCTACTGCCAGCACTGCGGCAAGCCCCTCTGCCCAGACTGTGTCCGCAACGTCGGGACCTCCGTCTTCTGTGAGCCCTGCTTCGCCGCGCGCGCTGGTGGCCCTGTCCCACCCGGTGGCTTCCCCTACCCGGGTTATCCGTACCCCGGCCAGCCTCAACCCGGCTCTGTCGGGCCTGTTCCCGCCGCGCCGTCCATACCCAACCCCGGCCTCGCCGCCCTGCTCGGCTTCATCCCCGGGGTTGGGGCCATGTACAACGAGCAGTACGCCAAGGGCCTTGTCCACCTGCTGATCTTTGCCGTGCTGGTCTTGCTGTCCCACGAGGTGGACATCTTCCACTTGTTCGTCCTCGGCTGGATCCTCTATATGGTCATCGAGGCCTACCACACCGCGCGTGCCCGCCGCGATGGCACTCCTCTGCCCAATCCCTTCGGCCTCAACGACCTCTCCGAGCGGCTTTTCGTTGGACATCCTGCATGGCCGGGCACACCCAACGCGCCACCCTATGGCGTCCCGCCGAATCCCGATCCCGGCAGCCAGCCCGCCGGCCAGCCCGCCGCCAACCCCAGCTCAGACGTTCCTCCGGCCAGTTCCAACACGCCGCCTTACGGGTACCCCTATGCTCCTCCGGTCTCGCACTGGACATCTGCGTACGGCGTGCCTCCCATCCCGCCCATCCCACCGATTCCTCCCATGCCTCCATATCCCGACCCAAACTCGCCTGCGCATCACCGCTTCCCCTCGGGGGCCGTCTGGCTCATCGCCCTGGGCTTGTTCTTTCTCCTCGGCAATACCTTCCGCGCCCTTCACGGCCGCTTTTTCGGCCCCACGCTGCTGATCGGCTTTGGCGTCTGGCTCTTCGTCCACATGATGACCAATACCGGGTACGGCGTGGAGAACGCCGGCAGCCAACTCTCCCGGTGGCGCCTCGCGCGGGCCGTCCACAGCTCATTCTGGATCGTCCTCACCGGGGTCGTATGGTTGCTGCATGTCCTCGGCATTATCCCCTGGTCGCGTAGTTGGCCGATCTACCTGATCGCCGCCGGCGTTATGCTCCTCGTCAACCGCAGTTTCTACTCCTACTCCGGCTACAACCCCTACCCCGGCGCACCTGCGGCTCAACCGCCCGTGCCCCCGGTCGCCTCAACCGAGATCGCGCCCAGCAGCCCTTGGCACGATCGACCCGGCGACAACCAGGGAGGGCAATAATCATGGCCGGCTATCCTCCAGGAGTTCCGCCTATTCCTCCTGTGCCTCCTCCGGGATACGACCCCGGCGCCCAGCGCCGTTTCTATCGCGACCAGGCCCGCGCCCAGCGCGCCGCCTTCCGTGCCCAGCGGGACCGGGTGCGCTATCAGTGGCGCAGCCTCCGGCGTGGCTCGGTCCTCGGTCCGATCCTGCTCATCGGCCTTGGTATCCTCTTCCTATTGATCCAGACCGGCCACCTCAACCACGATCTCTTCTGGGCCTGGTATGGGCAATGGTGGCCGCTGCTGCTGGTCGGCGCCGGCGTTGTCCTGCTGGCCGAGTGGGCCTTCGACCAGCTCTACCTGCGCGACCCCCAGCGTCCGCCCTACCGCCGCTCAGTCGGCGGCGGGGTCATCACGATGCTGCTGATTCTCGGGATTGCGGGCATCGTCGGACGGCACATCGCCGCCGGTGAGCGATGGGACAACGGCGCCTGGCACTTCGACCAAAACAACCTGGACGAGTTCTTTGGCGACAAGCACGAAAGTGACCAGAACCTCGACCTGGCCTTCCTGCCCGGCACTTCTCTCGCCATCGTCAATCCGCGTGGCGACGTCACCGTCAGCGGCACCAGCGATGACAACCGTATCCACATCTCCGTCCACAAGCAGGTCTACGCGCGCTCAGACTCTGAGGCCGACGCCAAGGCCCAGCATCTCAGCCCCACCGTCACCTCCGGCCCCAATACTGTTTCCATCGCCATTCGATCAATCGACGGCGGGCGCGCTGACTTGGTGATCGCAGTACCCCCCTCGGCGGCAACGACCATCAACGCCGACCGCGGCGACATCCACGTTACGTCTCTCAAAGCTTCCGTCGCGGCCACCGCCAACCACGGCGACATTGAACTCTCCGCCATCACCGGCCCGTCCACGCTGCACATCAATAGCAATGGTTCGTCCATCTCCGCGCACAGCATCGACGGAGGCATCTCCATCCAGGGCCGCGCCCAGGATGTTACCCTCTCCGACATCACCGGCGCGGTCGCCATTACCGGCGAGTTCTTCGGCACCACCCACCTTGAGCACATCAACGGCGCCATCCGCTTCCACACCAGCCGCACCGACCTGCAGTTTGCCCGGCTCGACGGCGAGACCGAGATCAGCGGCTCGGGCATCACCGCCGATCAGGTGCTCGGCCCGGTGGTCCTAAACACCAGCAACCGCAACATCACCCTGGACCGCATCGCCGGCGATATTGCCGTCACCAATCGCAATGGCGCCATCGATATGACCGCGGCACCGGCACTGGGGAACATTACGGTCGAAGATCGCAATGATTCCATCCGAGTGACGTTGCCCGAAAAGGCCAATTTTGCCATCGAAGCCGACGCCACCAATGGCAATATCGACACCGACCTGAAGCTCCCCACCCAGGCCGGGCCGCAAAATGACGGACACCGCACCACCCTCACCGGCTCAACCGGCGCAGGCGGCCCGCAGATCCGAATCACGACAACCAACAGCGACATCTCCGTAAACAAGGGTGACGTGCAGCCGCTGGGGCCAGCGCCCGCGCCTCCCAAAATCACCCTCGTTCCGGCCCCGCCCGCCCCGCATCCCGCGAAGCACTAAGGTTGGCTACTTCAGCGTCTTCACATACGCCGCGAGGGCTGTCACCTGGTCGGGCGTCAGCGCACTCATCGGCTTGATGTGCGGCGCCTTGGCTTCGCCGCCCTTGGTCAGGACAGCCTCGACTTTGGCAGAGCCCACAATCTTCGGAGCCCCGGACGGCTTGCCCTGGCCCTGATCGCCATGGCACATGGCGCACTTCGTCTTGAACAGCGTGGCGCCGTCCTGTGCCGGGGCCTGTGCCCAGGCCAGCATGGAGATGGATGCGACTGCTACGGTTGCGATGCGGAGTTTCATTGAGGTTCCTCTTTCTTGGAATGGGTGAAGCTTTGCTGCTCGGTTGCTACTCTTGTGGCGGCCTGCCTTCCGGCTTGGCCGCAATGTCGTGCGGTGCGGTTGGCTTGGATTCCGCGAGAGTCTCGGTGTCCAACTCATGTTCTTCCTCGTAGTGCTCCGCCGGCATCCTGCCGTCCTTCCACGCCGAGTTCATGGGATACACATCGGGATCGAAGAATACCTGGTAGAAGTGCCAGACCAGAATCGCCAGCGTCGCCAGAATCGCCTCGTAGAAATGCACGGCGGTCGCCGCGTCGATCCACCATCGGGCAAGCAGGTTGCCCACCGCAATCTTGGCCCATAGCATGATGCCGGTGACGGCCATCAGGCCGGTCCCCCACACTAGCGCCCAGTACTCCGCCTTCTCCGCATAGTTGAAGCGGCCGAACTTTGGC
>Ga0182013_10001393_pt1 | contig 33208 bp, 38 predicted proteins | sample 612S2MmetaG_FD_120487 | JGI IMG/M metagenome (GOLD analysis project Ga0182013, IMG submission 120487) | Permafrost microbial communities from Stordalen Mire, Sweden - 612S2M metaG | ecosystem: Environmental > Terrestrial > Soil > Wetlands > Permafrost | place: Sweden: Stordalen | collected... | reverse complement strand
GGAGATGTTGTTGGCCGCATACATGGCCATCATCTCGCCGGACATGACGATGTAAATTTCCTGCGCCTTGTTCTCGCGGATGGGCATGGCGAAGCCGCCGCAAACCACGTCGCCGAGCACGTCGTAGGAGACGTAATCAACGCCGTCATAAGCGCCGTTCTCCTCGAGGAAGTTGATCGAGGTGATGACGCCGCGGCCGGCGCAGCCGACTCCCGGCTCCGGTCCGCCGGATTCGACGCAGCGAATGTCGTTGAAGCCGACCTTCATCACGTCTTCGAGTTCGAGATCCTCGACGCTGCCGGCTTCAGCCGCCAGGCTCAGAATGGTGTCCTGCGCCTTTTGGTGAAGGATCAGGCGGGTGGAGTCCGCCTTGGGATCGCAGCCGACGATGAGGATCTTCTGGCCCATCTCGGCGAGCGCCGCGAGGGTGTTCTGGGAAGTCGTGGATTTGCCGATGCCACCCTTCCCGTAGAACGCGATCTGACGAAGTTTTGCCATATCTTATGTCTCCTTAACGATTCCATTTGATGCGATCGGCGCGCGCAACACGCAGGCCGAAGTCGATTGCCCTTTAACGACCAAGCCCGGCGTTGGGGCCGCGCCCCTCTTTCGAGAGGAATTTGAAGGTGGCCTTCCGCCTTGCGTGACCAGTGTCGCAAGCCGCGTGCCACGCCCGCATATAAGCGTAAGATACTGAAAAAAGACGATAATAATGAAGTGAGATAAGCTGTTTAAAAGCCGACAAGGATGCGTGGAATCTAACGAAGCATGGTTCTCACGTCGCTCATTTCCCACTGCAAGGCACAGGGCTTGCTTCATTGCAGCGGAATAATCCTGGCGAGGGCGACATGCAGATTGGGGTCGAAACATCCAAGGCCGTGGACAACAAGCGCATCTTTGTTGTCGATGAAGACGAGATCATTCGCGCTGCGATTCAATTCATGCTCCATGACGAGAATGAAACACATGAGGCGCCGAGCCTCGAATGGGCCTACGAAAAGGCGCGGGACTGGCCGCCCGATCTGGTAATTTTGGCCGAGGCGCTTGTGCGCAAGCACGGGCCTGAAATGTTGAAGGAAGTCGGCGGACATCTTCCGAGCGCGAAGATTCTGGTCATTGTCGATTCAGCAACGGACGGCTTTGGTAAGCAATGCTTGAACGATGGCGCTCATGGGGTGTTGATCAAGCCGCTTACAATCGAGTTCGTTCGCCGGAAAGTGGATGTGCTTTTGGGCCGGAGGTAATCGGCCGTCGCGCATTGGCCACGCCTGCGTCCGCCAAGAACGAAGAAGCCTCGGCTGCGTCGAATGCGCGGCCGGGGCTTTCATTTCAGGTCCATAACTCAGGTTCAGGGGGTCGGGACGATAATCAACCGCTCGACGGGGGCGCCATCGACAAAGTGCGATTGTATGATTTCGTCTATGTCGTCTTCCGTGCGCGGGGCGTACCAGATCCCCTCGGGATAAACGACCATCAACGGTCCGGCGCGACAGAACCCGAGACATCCGGTCACCGTGACCGAAACATCCAGCAAGGGCTTGGCCGTAAGGCGAGACTGAAGGCGATCCCACAGCGGCTTTGCGCCCGCGCCCATGCAGCTCCCGCGCGGATGGCCGGCGGGTCGCTGCTGGAAACAGGTGAAGGCGTGATATTTGAACACCACGGGCAGGTCGTCGATCATCATTTCTCCTTGCAGACTATTGGACGCCTCAAACCGGCTAGACCAGCGCGGGCGAGACCTTGGCGCCCGTCAGCTCGGCGACAAAATCGACGAGTGGCGCTTCAATTTGCGTGATGTTCTGTTCCGCCAGGAACTTCTTCTCGTTCTTGGTGAGGGGGCCATCGATGATGGCCCAGTGCCGGTCCGACGAGCGCTTCATGATCTGGCGCGCGAAGTTGCGTTCGATCTGAGTCGAGAAGCGACAGCCAAGGAACAGAAAGTTCCTGCCCCGGCGAATGGCCTGGGCCGCCTCGGGGATTGGCGTCTGAATGTCGATTTCCGTCAGAACCTCGACATAGTCGGAATCTGAAACGATATAATTCCCCTTTGGCGTCACCGAGCCGATCGGCTGGTAGATCAGGGTCTTCCATCCCAGTGTTTCGGCGGGCGCTTCTGCGGGCGCCTTGGCGCCGGAGCTGTCGCGCGTGGTCCTGATTCCAGGAACGATCGAGCCGTCGGGGCGGAAGTAATGCACCCATTCGCCGCCGTGCTCCGCCTGGCTGATGCCCTGCACAAGGCCCCAGCCTTCACGATTGGCGAAAGCCTTTTGCGGCAAATCGTCGTACCAGGCGTTGACCAGCAGCGGCAGACGGGGTTGTTCGGCGAGCCATTCATGCAGGGAGGTCGGCTGTGTCGCAACGGTGAACGCCTTGTTCATCGCCGCAACCAGCGTCTTCCGGTGCTTGAAGTTCTCGATATATTGCGCGGCCGCTGTCAGATTGTTGCGAATCTTGTGCGGCACGGTGGCCGCGCTTGTCAGATGCACGACAAGTTGCTCCGGAGAAGCCGGCAGCTCCGACGTCCGAGCAAGCGAAAGAACGCCAGGGCCGAGGTAGGGTATGACGTCGCCGCGCTCGAAAGCCGCGCCTATTTCACTGAGCATTGGCTCCTCCTTGAGGCCTGAGATGCAAACACAATCCTATTGCGGGGCCGCGGCCTTCAGAGCTTCGATATCTTCTGCGGCAATGCGATATACACCCCGTCCGCCGGAGAGTGACTCGAAGTCCATGGCGAATTTTGCGCTCAGGGTGTTGAACCACTGCTGAGCGCTGAGACTGGCGGGACGTTCGCCGATCTCGCTGACCGTCCCATCTGGCGCAAACCGGACATGGATGATTTTTGCAGTTGTTGACATGATGTTTTACTCCGCCTGATTATCGGCGATTTTCGCCGCTCATATACCAGAGCCGAATCCCAGCAATTCGACGGTGACATTGTCGTTACCGAACAAAGTCTGACAGGCGAGACGGGATTTCGAACTGACGCCAATGATGGTGTCGAGCAGTTCATTCTCCGCGCGCTGCATTTTCGAAACGGTCTTGCGGCCATCCTGGACGTAGATGTGGCATTTGCCGCATTTCGCTTCGCCGCCGCATTTGCTGACGATGTTCTCGCCAGCAGCAAGGATTGCATCGATAAGCTTGCTGCCCGGCTCGACCGCAATCGTCTTGCCGGAGGGCAGGATTGTTAGTGTCGGCATGTCGTCTCTCCTTCAAATGAAATCCGCCGCTTGTTGGTTACAGCAAATTTCGATCCAGTTTCGTGCAACGCGATCCGAATTTAGGATCCGTCATTTTTTCAAAAATGCGCATCGGCGCCGCGCTCCATCCGAGCGACGGCGTATTGCATCCGCGAACAGGTTGAGAATGCGCCCTGAGGAGTTTCGCGCGTTACAGATAAATCGCGGCGCCAGCGCCGAGATTGATCGACGCGTCTTTCATCGTTCCAACGATGAAGGCGACCTGATCCTCGCTGAGATGGGCGTGCAGCGGCAGCGCCACGGCGCGTTCCGCGACCTTTTCCGTCACGAACAAGTCGCCACGGCGATAGCCGAGGTCAAAATAATGGCGCTGTAGATGCAGGGGCTGTGAATAGGCGCATGCGCCGATCTGTTCGGTGTGCATATCGTCGATGATCGAATCCCGCGTGGAGCGCGTGAAGCGGGTTCCAAGATGCACGACATAGAGGAACCAATAGACCTGGTCGACTTCAGGAGCGACATAGGGGTCTTTGATGCCCTCGAACGACTGGACATATTGATAATACCAACGCTCCACACGCTTGCGCCGCGCGAGCAGAAGTTCGATGCGGCGCAATTGCGCAAGTCCGAGCGCCGCCGCAATGTCGCTGAGCGAGGCCTGCAGGGGCGGAAAGGAGCCGAGCACGACAGAGGCGCGTTCGGTTGTACGATGACTGCGAAGCGCGCGTAAATTCGCCGCGAGTTCATCGTCGTCGGTGATGATCATCCCGCCCTCGCCACAAACGAGAGGCGCCGGTTGGGAGAAATCGAAAATGGAGCAGTCGCCAAAGCTTCCGACCAGTTTGCCCTGGTATGTAGAGCCAATCGCCTCGGTCGAATCCTCGATCAACATGACCCCCGCTTCAGCCGCGAGCTCTCGCAGCGGCTGCCACGGTGCGGGATGTCCGTTGGTGTTTCCCGCGATAAGTGCCCGGGTGCGCTCGGTAATCTTGGCTTTGGCTTTTTCCGGCGCGAGCGTGCCCGCCCAGTAGTCGATATCCGCGAAAACCGGCTTCGCGCCGCAAAGCGTTATGGCGTGGGCTGTCTCGCGAAACGAATGCGCTGATGTGATCACTTCGTCGCCGGGGCCAATGCCCCGTGCGCGCAATGTCAGGTAAAGGCCAATCGTGCCGCTCGAAACGGCGATGGCGTGCTTGCGCGAAAGATATGTCGCGAATTCCTTCTCGAAGAGTTCGACGGTCGGGCCGGCGGAAAGACTCGGGGAGACCAGAATCTCGCTCACGGCGTCGAGGTCGCTTTGCAACAGATCCGGATCGCTCAGCGGCAGAAATGTCGTTTTCATGCGCTTTCCCCTTTCGCTGCGATGATCAGGCCCGTGGCGACATCCGGGTCATTGGTGACCCGGACGCAATGATCGCGTCCGTCGAGCAGATAGAGATTCGCGCGCTCATAGGTGCGGAACGGAGTCTCATCCGCCATGTCGCTGGCGTCACAGCGCGTGGCCGTCATTCCCGGGCCGATCTTGCGCAAGCTTGCGACGGTGGCGCCATCGGCGCCACCGCTCGCCAGCAGCCGGTCAATCTCAAGAAACTGCTCGGTGGTTATGGGCATGTTCAGTCACCACTCAATCGGCGTGCCTCGACGGTGATCGGCAATGTGGTGCCGACGGCCATCTCGGGAAGTTGCAAAACCCAGCCATTCGCAAGGGTGACCGATCCGCCCCAGAGATCCGGATTCTCCTGTTGCACGATGGGCTCTTCGAGATCCTTCTTCGGCACATATGCGGAGAGGACGCCTTCGGAGCTTCTGCGGATCATGATTTTCAAAACGCGCCTCATTGGCTGGGCGCTGCGCCATCCGCAGCGCTTTGGTGGTGTTCAGGCCGCCTCGATCTCGTCCTCGAGACAACCTATTACGATCTGTTCGGAAAATTCGACGAGATAGATGGTTGTTTCCGACTCGACATGGGCGCCGACCTGGACCACCTCTCCAGGGTCGCCGGCCTTCACAAGCAGCGCCTCCGCCTCTTTTTCCGGGAAGCTGCCGTCGTTGAAGAGATCGACGGCGGCGCGCACACGGCGGCCCCAGCCGAATTTGGGCTGTGCGTCGTCGCTCATCGCAGGCTCTCCTCGAATGTCTCAACCGGATCGAGTTCCTTGCGCTTCATGCCGACTCGGTTTCCCGTATCCGGAAATTCGACTCCATAGATGTAGAATTGTTGCAGGAAGGTGCCGATGCTGACGACAAATCCTTCATCGCCCTTCTTGACGAGAATATCGCCAATGTCCTTGCCGGCGTAGGTGCCGTCATTGCGCACGGTCTTTTTCGCGCGCACCTTTTCTCCGTAATTGTAAACCGGAGGGTCGTTGAGCTCGACGACGTCGCTGTCGCGACTGATGTTAGTTCCCATGGTCAGTGCTCCCGTGAGATGAAATCGGTGACTTTGCCCGTTGTCGCGGCGTTGGAACCCTTGATCCGTTCCTGCGCGGTCTCGCTCACGATGGGATCAACGTCCTGCGCAAGACGCGCAACGACATTTATTGGCGCGCGGCGGGCAACCTCATAGCGAACGCGCCAATCAACATCGCTCGCAAGATCATAAAGTGCTCCCGCATCGAGCCGTTGCGCCGCCTCGGCGCGCACGCTGGCGTCATTGTCGCGGACCATTGTGGAGAGCCCGTGCAGAGGGATGCGTTGCGCAACGACCCGTCGCACCTCGACATCGACATCACTGACCATCAATATGAGCAGGTCGGGCGAGATGCGGCGCGCTACGATCTGCCGCACGGCGTAGTCTACGTCCGCTATCATCGGGCGCAAATCAGCCGCATCAAGACGCTGCGCCACCCGAATTCGCACCTCCCTATGCGGATCGTCGCGCAGCTTGAGCAGAAAGCGGATTGGCAGGCGGCGCGCTGCGCTCCAACGCACCGCTTCTTCTGGATCGTTCAGAAGGGCGGGCAGCAGGAAAATGTCGGCCGCCTTTGCGGCGCAGGCCCGCACTTCGAAATAGGGATGTTGCAGATAGGCTGACGCCAGGTCCGGGTTCCAGTCGAAGAAGCGGTCAATGCGGCGAGCGTAGCGATCGAATACGCAGGCGCGAAGCGGTTCGCACTTTTTCGAGTCGAGCAATGAGGCGTGTGGACATCGGACGCATTCCACCTCGGCGCCAAGCCAATCGACAGACTCGTCGATTTCAGTCGACATCGTCCAGCTCTCTTTGTTCGAGCACGCCAAGCAGAACTCCGGCGCCTACCTTGTCGCTCGGATCGAGTTCGAGAAGTTTCGAAACCGCCTGATGTCCTTCTTCGATGTCGCCCAGGCGCATGTTCAGATAGGCGTAGCCCTTCAATGCGAACATGAAGAAGCGCGCGAGGGGAGCGTCGAAAGACGCGAAAGGCGCCTGCTCTCTTTGTACGTCGCGCCAGTCCAGCGGCAGTGAATTGTCAATGGCGGCGCGGATAAGACAGGTCTGGGCGATCTCCAGGGCCTCTTGCAGGCGCCCCTTGTAGAAGAAGAAACGATACAGCCCGATCAGAACCGCGACATGGTTCGGCGCGATGCGGCGCGCTTCGCGCAAATGCGCCAGCGCGACGTCAGCCTCGCTATAGCTGTGAGCCGCCTCGTACAGCAGTCGCTCGGCGTCAGGCGGGAGGCCCCCGCCAAACACCGGAGCCGCAAGTATGCCTGTCATTTCATCGACGGCTGCAAGCGTCATGAACTTCACTCCAGGCGGCTGGATGGGGCGAGGAGTTCGCCCCATCACTTCAGGCGGATGCTGACTCGGGGAGTGCGGCGTCAGCGCTCGAGCAACCGCAGCTTTTCTTCTTCGGGTCGATAAAGACGAAGCCGCTCGACGTCGGCGTCTCCGAGAAGTCGATCGTGACTCCGTCAAGCAGGAGGCGGCTTTGAGCAGGCAGGAACAGCGTCAGATCGCCAAAGGTGAAGGCCTGCTCGCCTTCGACCGGAGCAGGCTTGACGCCGAACTCCGCGGACATGCCGGAGCAGCCGCCGGGCGAGACAAGCAGGCTCAGGCCATGGCCCGGGCCACCATCGAATCTGAGAAGGCGGCGGATGAATTTCTCGGCGGCTGGCGTGAATGTGATGTTCATGCCACTCCTCCCGCAGGCTGATAGCGCGGAAAGGCGTTGTCGATCACGCAGGTGTCGTCGACGGGGCAGACCGCGACGCATTGCGGGATGTCGAAATAGCCGATGCACTCGGTGCATTTCTTTGGATTGATGACGAATGTTCCGTTTTTCTCGGTAATCGCCACATTGGGGCATTCCGCCTCGCAGGCCGAGCAAGAAGTGCACTGCGACGCAACTATCTTATAGGTCATTTTTACTGCTCCTCTGTCGAGAAGGGTTGAGCGGGCGCGCTCAAGCTGAGATGAAGGCGCCCTGCCGGATATCAGCGTCGCCACGCGCGACGTGAGCTATCTCGCCGCTTTTCACGCGAGCCAGATAATCTTTGAAGTAGGCGATGGCGGATTGCTCGATGAACTCGAAGGCGTACTGATCGACCGGCTCGATTCCGGCGGCGATCAGGCTGTCCTTCGGGCAATGTCCGATCTTGGCGACGAACACCGCCGTGCAATCGTTTATCGCCCTGATCACGGTTTCGAGGCTGTCCTCCTCGCCGTAGCCACCCTGGCAATAGAGGTCGACGCGGCGGTGACCGACAAACTTCGCCCCGCCGCCGCTGAGCTCATAGACCTGGAATTCAGTGGCGTGACCGAAATGTTCGTTGATGCGGCCGCTTCCCTTCGTCGCGACGGCGACGAGGATTTTAACATCGCTTGCCTCTTCAGCCGCGAGCGTTTCCAGTTCGGCGTTTTTCGCCGCAACCTTTGCGAGCCTTTCCTGCTCCACCGCGCTTTGATAGGCTTGACGCGACTCCAGATCGTAGGAAACTTCCATCTCCATGATCTTGTCCGTCGTGAACTCCGCGCTGCGATCCTCGCCAAGCAGGCCCACGGCGTCGGCGCGACACTGGCGGCAATGCCGCATCATGTTCATCTCGCCTTCGCAGCTATCCTGCAGAGCCTTGAGTTCCTGCGCCGACGGGCCGCGCTGGCCGTTCAGGCCGAAAACCGTGCCGTGCTCCGGCGCGGAAATCAGCGGCATGATGTTGTGCAGGAAGGCCCCGCGCGATTTCACCGCTCTGTTCACCTCAACCAGATGCTGGTCGTTGACGCCGGGGATCATTACCGAGTTGACCTTGCAGAGAATGCCCCGCTCGGTCAGCATTTCCAGACCTTGCATCTGGCGCTCGGTAAGAATTTTCGCCGCCTCGATGCCGGTGACGCGCCTGTTTTTCCAGAAAATCCAGGGATAGATTTTTGCGCCGACTTCTGGGTCGACCATGTTCACCGTGATGGTGACGTGGTCAACATTGTAGCGCGCGATTGTGTCGACGTGATCGGGCAGCGCGAGACCATTCGTGGACAGGCACAGTTTGATGTCCGGCGCCGTCTTCGAAATCAGCTCGAAGGTCTTGAAGGTCTTGGCCGGATTGGCGAGCGGGTCGCCCGGGCCGGCGACGCCAAGCACTGTCATCTGCGGAATGGTGGATGCGACCGCGAGCACCTTTTTCGCGGCTTGCTCGGGCGTCAGTTTCTCGCTGACGACGCCGGGGCGCGACTCATTGGCGCAATCATATTTCCGATTGCAGTAATTACACTGAATATTGCAAGCAGGCGCCACGGCGACATGCATACGGGCGTAGTGATGATGAGCTTCCTCGCTGTAGCAAGGATGATTCTTCACCTTCTCCCAGATTTCCGGCGCCATATCTTCCGGGCCGTCGCTGGAACCGCAGCTCGACTTGCCCGAACCGCCGCTTGTGCCGCAGCCCTTGTGGTCGGCAATCTTTTGCATGAGATCGTCGAGTGGTTCCGCAACCTCGACGTCGAAGATGGAAGAGTCGTCCATGGTGGCTCCTAACGAGTTCAAATTTCGCAAGACACCTCGCGGGGCGCTCTGTGACGTCTAGGGCGATGAATTGGCCTGTGCGTCGCGCGGCGCCTACCGGTCTGGCGGACAGGTCGCAACAAGCGTGCCATGCGAATTTGCGTTAGAATGTCTTTCTAAAACAAATAAATATGCGATTTTATCTCGTCTTGTTTGCATGGCGACAAGTGGGACAAAGACGCGCTTGAGATTGTCGCCAATTCGACATTGGCGTGACGCCCGCGCGTCGTCCTTTATAGTGCGCCCGCGTTGCCGCTGGCGGCGATCGTCGGCGCCGAATTTGCGACTTTGACGGCATGATTGAAATTGGAATGGACGCGCCTCAGGTCAATTTTGGCGAGCTGCCGGAAGCGGTCAACGATCTTCTGCAGCGCGGCGTTGCGGCCTATCGTACTGATCATGCGAAGGCCGATCTGTTGTTCCGCGAAGCTCTGGCTACGGCGCCGCGGGAACTCGCATCATATTACTGCCTCTATAAAATCCACACTTACATGGGCAATCTCGACTTCGCGGCGCGCGTCGCGACGGATGGCATGATAGAGGCGGCTCGACAGGCCGGATGGGAGGCCGATCCAAACCGTTGGCCGCACGGACAAGTGGCAGGCGCCGGTCCGGCGCGCTTCGCATTGTTCACTTTGAAGGCGCTCAGCTTCATCGAGCTAAAGCGCAACAACCGGCAAATTGCGCTTCAACATCTTGCTACGCTTGCGCTTTTGGACCCGTCGGGCGGCGTGGGCTGGCCTGTGATTTCCGAATTGGCGCAAGGGTCTAAGTGAGGGGCGCGATCGCGAGCCCACCCTGATGCGGCGTCCTGTCGCGGACAATGTCACAAATGCGGCATAGACTTTGCACATGATGATGGGAAATAGCCACGCTCACTGCTGCGTCAGGAGAAGGCAATGGGTTGTCACCCTGGAACCAACATGAACAGTTCCACAGTTCGTCCCCTGGACCTGAGCGAATCCGCCTTGGTCGGGATCTACGAAGTTTCCAAGCTTCTCGCCTCCCCCAACCGTCTGGAGCGCACTCTGGCCGGCGTGCTCGCGCTTCTGTCGAGTTTTCTCGACATGCGCCATGGACTTTTCGCCCTTCTGGACAAGCAGGGCGAGCCCGAGATCGTCGTCGGCTCGGGCTGGTCCGAAGGCAATGCAAAGAAATATTTCGACCATCTGCCCCAAAGGGCGATCGGCCAGATCATCGCGACCAAAATGCCGTTGGTGATTGAAAACGTGCTGACGTCGCCGCTGTTTGAGGGGTCGGATCTAACCGAATGGGGCCCCACGGCTGGCGAACCCTTCTCTTTGGTTGGGGTGCCGATCAAGGACGGGGAGACTGTCGTCGGCACGCTGACCATTGATCGGGCTTTCAGCGATCGTTCGGCGATCCGCTTCGACCATGACGTGCGTTTCCTGACCATGATCGCCAATCTGGTCGGCCAGACCTTGCGGCTGCACAAGCTCATCGCGCGCGATCGCGAGCGGCTGATGCAGGAAAACGCCCGGCTGGGAAAAATCGAGCGCCCGGCGATCTCGGAGCCCAAATTCGACGGGATAAAGGGCATTGTCGGAAGCAGTCCGGCGGTTCGCGCCGTTGTCGACAAGATCCGCATTGTCGCCAAGTCAAGATCGACCGTGCTTCTGCGCGGGGAATCCGGCACGGGCAAGGAATTGTTCGCGGCCGCGATCCATAATCTTTCGCCGCGCCACGCCAAGCCCTTCGTGAAGCTGAATTGCGCCGCGCTTCCGGAAAGCGTGCTCGAATCGGAGCTTTTTGGCCATGAGCGTGGGGCCTTCACCGGCGCGGCGAATCTGCGCAAGGGCCGCTTTGAGCTCGCGGACGGGGGCACGCTGTTTCTGGACGAGATTGGCGAGATCACGCCGTCTTTCCAGGCCAAACTGTTGCGCGTTCTGCAAGAAGGGGAATTCGAGCGGGTCGGCGGTTCGCGCACCATGAAAGTTGACGTGCGCTTTGTCTGCGCCACGAACAAGAATCTGGAAGAGGCGGTGCAGAAGGGGGAGTTCCGCGCCGACCTCTATTACCGCATTAGCGTCGTGCCGATCTTTCTGCCGCCTCTGCGCGATCGCAAGGGCGACCTCGCGCCGCTCGCCAATGAGTTCTTGCGCCGTTTCAACGCGGATCAGGGCACGCATCTGACATTGTCGCCTTCCGCCATGGATGTGCTGTCGGAGTGCGGCTTCCCGGGCAATATCCGTGAACTGGAGAATTGCGTGTTCCGCACGGCGACGCTCGCGCGCGGAGAGGCGATAGCCGGCGACGATTTCTCCTGCCGCAACGACGGCTGTCTCTCGGCGGTGCTGTGGAGCGGTTCGCATGAAGCTGCGCCATCGCCTCTGTTCAAACAGCAATTGCCGATCGTTTCGGTCCACAGGCCGCCAGTCGCCGCTGCACCGCCCTCGCCGATCGCTGGCGAGGTGGAAGCTCTCCCGAATTGCTCCGGCGCCGAGAACTGCACGGCGATTGGCGGCAATCAGCTGTCCGAGCGTGACCGCCTCGTCCAGGCCATGGAGCAGGCCGGCTGGGTCAAGGCGAAGGCCGCGCGTCTGCTCAACCTGACACCCAGGCAGATTGGCTATGCGCTGCAAAAGCACGCAATCCCGGTCAAGAAGTTCTGATGTTGGCGCGCGTAAAATGACGGGCGTCGGTGAGCCGGATGCCGGCCCTCTGGATTGGCTTGGCCGGCCGATCCGCTGTCGGGAATGCGCCCACTCCAGTCTCAATCGGGAGGGGCTTTGCCGGAAGGGAGCGACCTGCGTGCGCGACCGCCGCGCGCGCCGCATTGACCGCTTCTTCAAGGACAATCCGCCTCTAGCCAATGCTTATCTCAACCACGAATATTTCGAGGTTCGCGCCATCGCAGCCCGATATGCGAGCGTCCTGCGTCTCCCGGCTCTCTTGAATGACCCGGAGCCGGAAGTGCGAGCCTCGGCGGCGATGCGTCTGCCGGAGGCGAGAATCTCGGCGCTGATCCATGACATTGAACCGCGCGTTAGAATAGCGCTCGCCAACAGGCTTGAGGGCGCGGCGCTTCTGGCGATGCTGCATGATGAGGACTATCTCGTCCGTCTCAACGTCGTGCGGCGTTTGCCCTCGGACCTGCTCCCCCTCGCGGCAAGCGATCCTGACTCCGAGGTGCGGCGCTGGGTCGCCCGCCGCATCGCAACTGATCGCCTTGATCTCCTGCTGTTTGATCCGGAACCCCTGGTTCGCGTTATCGTGGCGGAGCGGCTGCCGCCCGAACGACTGGCTATATTGGTCAAGGACGAGGATTTACGCGTCCGCTTCGCCGTCGCGGAGCGCGCGCTGTCCGAGCTTTTGCGGCGTCTCCTCGATGATCCAGACGAATATATTCGCTCCGCCGCCGCGACCAGACTGGTGGAATTAGAGCAGGCGACCAATCGGGGTAAGGATACTTCCAGCTCCCAACCATAAGCGGGAGTCAGAATCGGAGCCCGCCAATCAAGGCGCGCTCCAAATTTCAATGTACGAAATTTTCTTATCTCATACCGGGCGATTTTCGTTGCGATTGCGCACCGGCCCCATGCGCTCCACCCCCTGGGCGAAAGTAATGGGACCAAATTTGCCTTCGAATTTCACCGCCGCATCCGCGATCGCGTCAGTCTTTCCCGCCGTCGAGAGGCGCTTCAGCGAGCTCTTGTCGAGATAGAGAAGCTCAAGCAATTCATTGTAGACCGTCGCTTCGTCGATCGGCAAAACGTTAAACGTGATGCCGTCGATCTCGACCTGATATTTGCTGAGCAAATCGATGTTGTTGCAGAACGCGAAATATTTCCCCGTTGGGCTGAGCAGGCCCTTGAGAACCTCTGCGAGCACGCTCAGGCTCTCAAAAGAAAGAAGGTAGCAGGAGAGGAACGAAATTGTCGGTTCTCCGACATTGGCAACGGCGATGACTTGATCCGCCGAGAGTTCCGGCGGGCGCTTCTCATCAGCGAATTGCGGCGCGAATTTCAGTGCGATTTCTCCGCGAAAGCCAAATCGGCCGGGGCGTTCGGTCGGCCCCTTGAGCACCGCGTTGAGGAGGCGTCCCTGTTGTTCCAACGTCGCTAAGGCGGTATCCTTGATGTCTGTCATGTGATTTGTCCGGATCGTTACAAAACCAGGCGACCAATGCGGCCAATTCTCATCTGACTTGCTCACGCAGGGGCTATGGGAGAGGCCCGTTCGCGCCGGCGAGTTGAAGCGTCAGTTGTTCGAAGCCCAATAACGGCGGCGTTTTCGCATTGCGGAAGCGGCCGTCAAGACGGCGGCTCGGGAAACTCGCCTCGCCGACGCTCGCATATTCGAAGCGCACCAATTGGATGACGTCCTTTGTCATGCCAGGGACGAAGCAACGGCTATGCCATCAAGCGGCGCATTCGTCCGCGCGCTTGGCGATCAATTATGAGAGGTCTCGCCGCACGCCACAAACTGGCGCCAAGCTTGTACGCAAGAATGCGAGGGGAAATATTTGGTTCTATTCCGCAGCCTGTGGGACCGCCGCTTGATTGATCCGCGCCAGAAATTCGCCCGCGGACAAATCGTCGAGGTTGTCGGGCGCCGTATGCAGGAAGGTGCAGTTTCGGCAGGCGCTGATTTCGCTCCGGCGTCGATCGAGATGCGCGAGCTGGAATTCCCGGAGGCGTTCGCCTCTCCAGACCTCTGCGAGCGTTTGCGTCTTGAGGTCGCCGACGACAGTCTCCTTCGCCCAATCCACGCAGCAGACGCTTACGCGCAAATCGGAGTGGACGACGAGAGTATAGAAAGGAAAGGGGCAGACGTTTTTTTTCTTCTGGAAGAGGGCTGTTTGCAACATTGCTTCGCGATCGACCTGGGCGAGATTGCCTTCTTCCGGATCGTTCCAGTTCATGACCGGCTCGAGAACGATTTCATCCGCGATCGACGAGAAAAGATCCAGGAAATGCTGGTTCTCCGTAGCGTCTCCTGAATCGATCATTTTGACGTATAGGAACGTCGGCCCTTTCATCTCATCCCGTAACGCTTTGAAGCGCGCGACATTACGATGCACGCGGTCCAGCGGGATCTTGCTCTGTGTCTTGCGCGCGAAGGGCTCCGAGTCGCCGCCATAGATCGAAATGCGCAGGAAATCGAGCCCCGCTTCTATTACCCGGCGCGACGCATCCTCTGTCAAAAGCGACCCGTTGCTGGTGATGATGACCCGGTCGGCGATCTTTTTCCGCTTCGCGATCCGGATGAAGTCAGCCAGATTCTTGTTCACGAAGGGTTCGCCCATCATGTACAAGTTAAGCGTCTTTACGCCACCCAATTCCAGAACCTGATCGGAAATGCGCTCGAACGCGCCGAGATCCAAACGATGCAGTCCGCCAGACCTTTCCTCGAAATCCGAGAAGGATTCCGGGCAGTATACGCATTTGAAATTGCAAATATTGGTTGGCTCGACATAGAGCGCGAACGGCGCACGCAACGGAACCGTGTCACGCAGCGAGACGCGAGGCTGCGCGCGCAAGAGGCTATAGGTCGAGTTGCTGGTCATTCCGCTTCCTTCCGCTCGCGAGTGAGCGCCGCTGCGTTTAAATCCCAAGCGCGTTGGCAGGAGAATCGCTCGTTCAGACTAGCTCCACCGGGTAAGGATTTGGTTACCGGACATTCATAAAGGGAGCGCGCCATTGAGGCGTTAGGCGAATTTCATCGACATGAAGGGTAGCCGCCAGATCCTATTCGAGCAATTCGGCGACGCCAATCACGCACCCCACATGGTCGCGATGTTCTGCGTCGATTTCCGCGCGAATGACGCTCTCCATCTCAATGGAGTTGACGAGAACTGTCCAGTTGTCGCCCTTCTCCAACGCATCTGGCCCTCGCACCGGTCGACCGAGTCGCAGCGACCCATGCTTTCGGGAGTCCTTGTCGATGAAGAAGTCGATCCGTGCTGGATCGAAGTAGTGTTCCAGCATCTCTTCGACCATTCGACCCGCGCCCCACACGACGACCTTGCCGACCCCCTTCAGCGCGGGATGGTTGGAAAGCAAGCGGGTGTCAGGGCGTGGAATTGAATGGACCTTTGCCAGCAAACGCAGGGAATCTGAATAGCGCGCGTCAAGCCGTGCCCCTGTTTCGGCCGCGACCACCTCGAATCCATGCCGCGAGAGCAGCCGCGTTAGAGACAGGACAGAGAAGAAATGTATATGCGATCGATTGTCGTCGAAGGGCAGGCGCTCGTGACCGCTGCGGTTCGGCGTTTCGGCGAACAGGAGGCCATCCGGTTTGAGCGCGAGGCGCATCGCCGCGATCATCGCGGAAGGATCGTCGAGATGCTCAAGACAATGGGACGAGAGCACGAGATCATAGCTTGCGGCGGCGATCGCGCCGGAAGAGATCAGCGTTTCGAGCGGGACGTTGAAAACATGATCGAGGCGGGATGCCGCGCGTTCGCGGGCGGGGGAGAATTCTACTCCGTCGTAAGTCGCGAAACTCCGCCGTTGGCGGAGCGCCTGGGCCAAATCGCCTGCGGCGCAGCCAATTTCAAGTGCGCGCGCGCCGTCTTGAAGCCGCGCCGCGATGAAATCCGCCTGCGCCGCCAAGCGTTCGGGAGCAAGTCCGGTGCCGCCCATCGCGAAATTCGTATAGTCGAAGGGTTCGACGTCTACGCGCTGCGAATGGTGACAGCTCGGGCATGAAGTGCGTCGCAACCCGCCGATGACGACGATCTCGGGATCTGCGGCCTCGCAGGCTGCACAGACGATTCGTCCATTCATCATCATTGGCCTTTACGGGAAAATGAACCGTGGCGGGCGCGTTCCTGGGTGGGGTCCCTACGAATCACGCGCCTGGCCATTATGGCGAACAAGAGGTTGACCGGGTGTAAAGGCTGCGTAGCGAATTTCCCCCAAACCATCCAGTCGGCGCCATGATCGTAAAGAAAAATTAACTACACCGCAGGATGATTGCTTCGACGTGCCGCCGTTCGCCCTAAACGAACGATCAACCCATTTGATTGCAGCGCCAGGCTCCGGACGCTTCGATTCTCGGCGGCGGCCAGTAACGGCGCGGGACATCGATCATGCTAGACAAGACCGCCAATGAGCCGCGCAAGACCATTCCCGAGCCCCTGTTCATCTTCGAACTCGCCAATAATCATATGGGCGATGTCGAGCACGGGCTGCGCATCATCGCCGAGTTCGGCGCGCTGGCGCGTGAGTTCGACTTCCGATTCGCCTTCAAGCTGCAGTTCCGCGAACTCGACACCTTCATTCATCCCGCCTACAAGAACCGCACGGATATAAAATATATCAAGCGTTTCTCCGAGACGCGGCTAGATCGCGAGGCCACGCGCCGTCTTGTGGCGGCGATCAAGGCGGAGGGATTCCTCGCCATGTGCACGCCATTCGACGAGGCGTCGGTCGATCGGATCGTCGAAGATGGCTTCGACATTCTGAAGATCGCAAGCTGCTCTTTCACGGACTGGCCGCTGCTTGAAAAAATCGCCTCGGTCGATCTACCGATCATCGGCTCGACGGCTGGAATTGAATGCACGGACATGGACAATGTCGTGTCCTTCCTGCGACATCGCGACAAGGACTTCGCGCTGATGGCCTGCGTCGCCCAATATCCGACGCCCTATGCGGCGCTGCAGCTCAACCAGATCGATGTGTTGAAGGAACGCTATCCCAATCTGCGCATCGGCTATTCGACGCATGAAGATCCGAATGAGACGGTCCCAGTCGCGATGGCGATCGCCAAAGGCGCCGTTCTGTTCGAGAAGCATGTGGGCGTTCCGACAGACGCCTATCCGCTCAACGCCTATTCCGCCAATCCCGAGCAGGCCCGAGCCTGGCTCGCCGCCGCAAAAAAGGCCTATGACATGGCGGGCGTCTCGGGCCAGCGCATCGAGCCGTCGAAGGCCGAGCTGGACGCGCTGCGCGACCTGCGTCGAGGCGCTTTTGTGAAGCGTCCGATCGCCAGGGGCGAGCGCATCCGCAGCGAAGACGTATTCTTCGCGATCCCTTCGCAACCAGGTCAGATCAGCGCCAATGACTGGTCGAAATATGCGCTCTTCACAGCGGAGGAGGATATTCCGGTTGACGCTCCAGTGAATAGCGCATCGACTCGGCGCGAGGAAGTGCGCGCCAAGGTCTTTTCCATCGTCTCTCAGGTCAAGAAGCTCCTCGCCGAAAGCAAGGGCGTCGTGCCGGGCGAAGCAGAGCTTGAGATCTCGCATCATTTCGGGCTGGAGCGCTTCGAGCAATTCGGCATTACAATGGTTACTGTGGTCAATCGCGGCTACTGCAAGAAGCTGATCGTCGTTCTGCCGGGCCAGAAACATCCAGAGCAGTTCCACCAGCTCAAGGAAGAGACATTCCACGTGCTGCATGGCGAGTTGCGTTTGCGCCTCGACGACGAGGAGAAAGTTTGCGGGCCGGGCTCGGTCGTCACCATCGCGCCGGGCGTGCGCCATGCGTTCGAAAGCGCCACGGGGGCGGTGTTCGAGGAAATTTCCTCGACGCATTTCGCCAATGATTCCTTCTACACCGACGAAGCCATCAACAAGAATCCGAACCGCAAGACGCTGCTTCGCTACTGGATCGGCTGAGCTGCGGCGCTCACAAGGGAAACGCACTTAAATGTCGTCAAATCTCGTTCGCCTTGCGGATTATGTCGCCGGTTTCGTTGCCGATCAGGGCGTTGGCTGCGTATTTCTGGTGCCCGGCGGCGGCTCAATGTATCTCGTGGACGCGTTCGGCGCCGAGCCGCGCCTGACCTATGTCGCCAATCATCATGAGCAGGCCTCCTCCATCGCTGCGGAAGCCTATTCGCGCATCAACGGCCGGCTGGGCGTCGCGCTCGTGACGACTGGTCCCGGCGGCACCAACGCCGTCACAGGTTGCGCCGGCGCCTGGATTGAATCCGTGCCCCTTCTGATTATTTCGGGACAGGTGAAACGCGCCGATCTCATGGGCGAGAGCGGCGTGCGCCAGATGGGTCCGCAGGAAGTCGACATCGTTTCCATCGTGCGTCCGATCACGAAATACGCCGCTACTGTTATCGAACCCGCGGATATTCGTCTGCACCTGGAACAGGCGGTGCATGAGGCGACCACTGGCCGGCGTGGGCCTGTGTGGATCGATATACCACTCGACGTGCAGAACAGCATGATCGACGTCTCCGCGCTGCGCGGCTATGAGTCGCCGGCCGCCGCCGCCAATCACACGGCACGGCTTCACGCCGATTGCGCTCGCGTCATGGAACTGATCTCGGCCGCCGAGCGGCCTATCATTCTGGCCGGGCACGGCATAAGGCTGGCGGAAGCGGCGTCGCAATTCAAGATGCTCTACGAGGCATTGCAAATCCCGGTCGTGACGACCTGGAACGCGACCGATCTCATCCCGGCGGACCATCCACTCAGCGTCGGCAAACCGGGCGTGGTTGCGCTGCGCGCGCCAAATTTCGCCGTGCAGAACTCCGATCTCGTCATCACGATCGGCGCAAGGCTGGACAATGTCGTGACGGCGCATAATCCGGCGAAGTTCGGCCGTCATGCGCAAAAGATCATGGTCGACGTGGACGCGGCGGAGCTTGCCAAATTCGACGGCGTTGACGGCTTCGCCATGCGGCTCAAGGCGGACGCGAAGGAGTTCATCAATGAACTGCTGCCTTTCGCGCAGGCCGCCGCACCGCGTGACCGGCAGGCGTGGCTGGCGCGCTGCGTCGACTGGAAGCGCCGCTATCCGATCAATGACGGCGCGCCATTCCCACAGAAGGGGCCGATCAGCCATTTTCATCTGGTGCAGACTCTCTCCGACGAATTGCCGGCGAACTCGCTCATCGTTACGGGGAGTTCCGGACTCGCCGTCGAGTTTTTCTACACCGGCTTCCAGAACAAAGAGGGCCAGCGAGTCTTCCTTACCTCGGGCCTTGGCGCGATGGGATACGGACTGCCGGCGATGATCGGGGCCTATATGGCCTCGGATCGCCGACCTTTCATTGGGATCGAGAGCGACGGCTCGCTGATGATGAATCTGCAGGAAATGCAGACTATCGGCAGCCTTGGCCTGCCCTTGCGCCTCTTTGTCTTCAACAACAACGGCTATGCCTCGATCCGCAACACGCAGCGCAACTATTTCTCGGGGCGTTACGTTGGGAGCGGGCCAAGCTCCAGGCTGGAAATGCCCGATTTCGTCGCTCTGGCCAAGATATTCGGCTGGGAGGCGTTCCGCATCGAAGACGTCGCCGACCTGCGCGACGGATTGCAGCGAGCCTTGACGCATAAGGGTCCGCTCCTCGTCGATGTGAGGCTTGTGGCCGACGAAGCGTTGTTCCCGAAGTCCGCCGCATTGCCGCAGGCGGATGGCTCCATGCGCTCCATGCCGCTGGAGGACATGTCGCCTTTGCTGCCGCGAGACGAGTTCCGCGCAAATATGATCGTGCCGCTTGATCCAGCCTCCGAATCGGTCCCGGAGCATCTGGTGGAGCGCCGGGAAAAGACGCGCGAAATCGCATGAGCGTCACATTCGACGGGATCGACGTAGCGGATCTCGACGAAGCATTCCTTCATTGTAGATCGGCGCTCGCGGATTTGCAAGGAGGCCGCCTGTTCCTGACCGGCGGAACCGGATTCTTTGGCCGCTGGCTGCTGGCGACGATCGCGCGCGCCAGGCCTGAGTTGGATCTCGAAGTTACAGTGCTGACTCGCGATCCTGAACGCTTCAGGCGCGATCATCCGGATATTGCGGCACAGGACTGCGTCACTTTTGTTCGCGGCGACGTCCGATCTTTCCAATTTCCCGAGGACCGCTTCTCTCATGTAATACATGCGGCGACGGACACGAGCGCCAGCGCTGACGCCGACGCTTCGACTCTGATGGAATCGATCGTCGATGGAACGAAGCGTGTGTTGAACTTCGCCATGAGTTCAGGCGTCAGACGTCTTCTTTACGTCAGTTCGGGCGCGATTTACGGCACGCAGCCTTCCGACTTGACGCTTGTTCCCGAATGCTACAGAGGCGCTTGCGATCCCTTGGATCCGCGCTCCGCCTATGGTCAGGCCAAGCGGATGGCCGAGCAGATGTGCGTTTGCGCGCAGGCGCGGGGAGGCCTGGAAATTGTGATCGCGCGCGCCTTCGCCTTTGTGGGGCCTGGCCTGCCTCTTGATGCGCATTTCGCGATCGGCAACTTTATCCGCGATGCGGTTGCCAATCGCGACATCGTGCTTCTCGGCGATGGCTCACCCTTGCGCACCTATCTTTACGCCTCAGATCTGGCCGCCTGGCTGTTCACTCTACTGGCGCGAGGCGAAGCGGGAGCAGCGTATAATGTCGGATCAGATCATGTGATCAGCATCGCCGAGCTTGCTCACATGGTCGCAAAAATTGCGCTGCAGCAGAGCAGGGTGGACATCAGGGGCAAGGTAAGCGGCGGACCACGCGCACGCTATGCGCCCTGCATCGACAAGGCGCGCGCCCTTGGACTAGATGTGTGGACGCCGCTGGATGAAGCCATACGCCGCACGATGGATCATGCGATCCGCCAAGCATCTTGAGCGCTGCGCTGCTATCTCAGGAATTCCGTTGCGCCGCTATCGAGAAAACATAGCTGTTCTTCCCGCCGGCCGTCACCTCATGTGACTTGCGCTCGATCAATCGCAAGCCAACGCTTTCGAAAATGGCGTCGAGGGCCTGGGTCGAGAAGAAATTTATATGCTCGTGCCAATGGCGCTTGCGTTCAAGCCGCTGGGAAGGGGCTTCGATAAGGCGCACCACTTCCTCGTGCGGAACCTCAAGATAGAGGATGGTCCTGGGGCCCATTGCATTGACGATCTCGCGAAGAGCCTCGCGCGGATTGGACACATGCTCCATCACATTGGCGAACACAACCAGGTCGTATTCACTCGTCTTCACAGTTTCGAGGTCGACGATGCGGGCGCCCTCGACAACGGGACGATTTGAAATGTCATATATGTCATGTTGGGCGGCGCAGGCGCGGTAGGGCGTATTGACGCCGCTATCGCCGCCCCAGTCGAGCACGCGAGGCCTTGGCTGGACATAGGGCTCAAGAAAGGCTTCGATGCGCGCATTATATCCGCTGCCTCCAAGCATGATCGCATTGCGCGCGGCATAGCCTGGTTCAAAGCGATCCCGAGCGGCGGTGTAGGCGGCGCCTCGATAATCATCATAGAGCGCCGACATTTCCTCCTGATCGAACCGCATGTCGAGGAAAAGCATTCCGCAATCGTCGCACATCATGGAGTTGCAGACGCTGCAAGCCATGCCCGCAGGCAGGTCACGAAGTCCCCATTCAGGTGTGATTTCAGTCGGAATCCAGCCAAACACCCTGTATGCGATAAAGGGCATCAGCACAGCGGGCGCAGTTTTAAGGCGCGGGCCATCGCAGGCGATACAGCGCTTGGCAAGCTTCATATGTGATCCCGTTTGGCGGCGTGGGGCGTGATTGCATAACAAATCACCAGCGCCATCCGCTGACCGCACGCCCGCTTCGCTATTGGAGATTCTTAACGGAGATAGGTTAGTTTTTCCTTGCGCCTCGTTCACCGCGCGTCTTTCGCCGGCTGGCGCCCGCGACGGGAGTGATCATGACCGTTCTCAGCATCGTTACCCCTTGCTACAATGAAGAGGCCGGGATTGCTGAATGCTATGAGGCGGTGCGCGCGGTCATGGAGTCTGAACTCCAGGACTTCAGCTACGAGCATATTTTTATCGACAATTGCTCGCAGGATCGCACCGTGGCGATCCTCCGTGACATCGCCGCGCGCGACAGGCGCGTGAAAGTTATCGTCAACTCAAGAAATTTTGGCCCGGCGCGTTCGCCATTCCATGCTGTCTTGCAGACTCGAGGGGACGCGACAATTCCGATGCTGGCGGATCTGCAGACCCCGCCATCCCTTATTCCCCAGATGGTGAAGCTATGGGAGGAAGGCGCAAAAGTGGTCATCGCGGTGAAGCGACAGAGCGACGAGCGAATGTTCTGGCGCCACGCGCGCAGCGCCTATTACAGGATTCTGAAAAGCCTCTCGAAAGTGGAGCAGATCCCAAATTTCGTGGGATACGGGCTTTATGACCGCTGTGTCATGGACGCCCTGCGCAAACTTCACGAACCGGAACCCTATTTTCGCGGTCTCGTGGTCGAAGTAGGCTTTGAACGCGTGATCATTCAATATGATCAGCCGCCGCGCAGGCATGGACGTTCGAGCTATAATTTCTTTTCGCTCGCGGACTTCGCTTTGGTGGGTTTGTCCACCTACTCTCGTGCGCCCCTGAGACTCATGACCTTCCTTGGATTCTTTGTATCAATGCTCAGTTTTCTTGCGGGTCTCGTCTATCTCATCGTCAAGCTCATCTTTTGGTACAGCCTGCCTGTGGGCGTGGCTCCAGTGCTTATCTCGATTTTCTTTCTTGGCTCAATACAATTGTTCGCGCTCGGCGTAGTCGGAGAATATATCGGGCTCCTTCTGAATTATTCTCGGCAGTTCCCTTTGGTAATCGAGAAAGAGCGAATCAACTTCGACTGAAGGGGCCTCGCCCGCAATCCGGCGCCCTCCCGCCCATGGGCGCCATTCACGAATTATTAGGCATGGAGCCTTAATGCTTCTTAACCGGCGCCATTGTGTTTTCTGTGGGAATGCGAGCCTCTTCCAGCCCCATGAATGCATGCCAAATCATCACGGATCAAGGGCGCTCCGGAGCATCGATGCTACGATATGGCGTCGCCGAGGCTATGGATAGTTAGAGGTAATCGCATGCCGACAGATACGCCGATCGATCCCGAGGCGCTGCGCGCGACAATTCTCGATCTCGTCGGTCGTTATCATGCCGTTGCCCACAAGCGCGCTCCGTTCAATCCCGAGAAGCCGCATATCCCTGTCTCCGGCCGGGTCTATGGCGCGCGCGACATGCAGTTTCTCGTTGATTCCGCGCTTGACTTCTGGCTGACCACTGGACGCTTCAACGACGATTTCGAAACGAAACTCGCCGAACGCATCGGGGTCAAGCATGCGCTGACCGTGAATTCGGGATCGTCGGCGAATCTCGTGGCCTTTATGGCCCTGACCTCGCCGCGCCTGAAGGCGCGTCAATTGAAGCCCGGCGATGAAGTGATCACTTGCGCTACCGGCTTCCCGACGACAATCAATCCCATTCTGCAAGCCAATATGGTTCCCGTTTTCGTCGACGCGGACATTCCAACCTACAATATCGACGTCGGCGCGATCGAGGCGGCGATAACGCCTCGCACGCGCGCCATCATGGTGGCTCACACACTGGGAAACCCCTTCGACGTGCTTGCGATCCGGGAAATCTGCGATCGCCACGGACTGTTCCTGATCGAGGATTGCTGCGACGCGCTCGGTTCAACGGTCGGCGGCCGGCATGTAGGGACGTTCGGAGACATCGGCACGCTGAGCTTCTATCCGGCCCATCACATCACGATGGGCGAGGGCGGCGCCGTATTCACCAATGACAGCAATCTCAACAAGATCATGGAGTCGTTCCGCGACTGGGGCCGGGATTGCTATTGCGGATCCGGAAAGGACAACAGCTGCAACAAGCGCTTCGGATGGCAGTTGGGCGATCTCCCCAAGGGCTATGATCACAAATATATCTATTCGCATCTCGGCTACAATCTGAAGATCACCGACATGCAGGCGGCGGTCGGCGTCGCGCAGCTTGAGCATCTTGATGAATTCATCTCAGCCCGCCGGCGTAATTTCGAGCGGCTGCGCCGGGGGCTGGCGCATCTCGAAGACTTCTTCATTCTGCCCGAGGCCACGGTCGGAACCGACCCGTCCTGGTTCGGCTTCGCCCTCACTCTGCGCAAAGACGCGCCTGTAGAGCGCCATGGTCTTCTGCTGGAGCTTCAATCCAAAAACATCGGGACGCGTCTCCTGTTTGGAGGAAATCTGGTTCGTCAGCCATATATGAAGGGCCGCAATTTCCGCATTGCCGGCAGTCTCGCAAACGCTGACGCGATCGTCGATCGCACCTTCTGGATTGGCGTCTATCCCGGTCTTGGCGATCAAGAAATCGACTTCATGATCGAGACGCTGGAGAATTTCTGTCGGCATAAAGACAGGATTGCAGTATGAGTTCGCCAGTTGAGTCCGTGCGTACTCACTGGATTGCCTGGCGCATTCTGGCGGCACGGCCTGTGACCTTCGCGCTGCGAATGTTGCGCGAACACCGCTTTTCGCGTTTCCTGCTGGTTGGGGGACTGAATACAGCGGTCGGCTACAGCCTGTTTCTTCTCGCGCTGGCGACGATGCCGACGACGTTTTCGGCCCTTGTCGTAGCCAATATTCTGGCGATCCTGTTTAACTTCAGGACAATCGGCTCCTTTGTATTCGGCACCCGCGACCCGCGATTGCTTCCCCGTTTCTTTGGCGTCTATGGCGTCGTGTTCGTCTATAACTGGATTGGTCTCTCGGTCCTCGAGTTCATAGGCGTTCGTCCATGGCTTGGCGGCCTCGTGCTTCTGCCGGGCGCTGTCCTCATGTCCTATTTCCTCAACCGCCGCTTTGTTTTCGGAGGCGCTGCGTGACTCTGAGTTCCACGGTTACGGAAAACGTCGCTCATATTCGTTCCGCCACGTTGAGCAATCGCGCTGTTCTCATCTTCACCTCCGCGCTGATGCTGCTGCCATCCGCCTTTTTCGCGGCTGGCCTGAAGCCTATCCCTGCCTTTCTCGTGCTTGTCGGTTGCATTGGAAGCCTCGCGCTCATCGTGCAACGCCCTGCGATCGTTGACGGTAGCATTCTTGCCGCGCCGGTAGACGCGCGACGCCTTGCGCTGTGCATCGTTTTGGCCTGCGTCATTTTGCTGTTCGGAGGCGAACTGCACCTCTTTTATGCGAGTTATGACTGGCGTATACGCGACGCTGTTCTTGCGGATTTGACGCGGGGCGCCTTTCCTGTCGGCTACGATCTGGAAGGTGCGGGTTATCTCCTGCGCGCCCCGCTCGGCATGTATATGGTCCCAGCCGCAGTGGGTCATGCTTTTGGCCTCATAGGGGCGCATGCCGCCCTGCTCGCGCAGAACGCGATCATTCTGGGGGCGATATTCTACCTTCTCATGTCGATTGGCTGCGGCTGGCCGCATCTTGCGATCCTGATCCTGTTTGGGGGGCTGTCTCTGATAGGCGCTTCACTCGCATACGCCACGGCCACCGAATACAGACTTGACAGGCTGGTGAAGTTTGGTCTCGACGCGTGGCATCCCTATTTTCAATATTCGAGCAGCATTGTTCAATTTTTCTGGGTTCCCAACCATGCGTTGCCGGGATGGTGGCTAGCGACTCTGCTCCTGCTCCAGTCGCGATCGGAAGTCGACGTCGCCACCATCGGGGTTTCGCTCGCGGGCGCGATGTTCTGGTCGCCTCTCGTCGTCATTCCGATCCTGATTTGGCTGTTCTATCTCGCGGCTACGGATTGGCGGCGATACATTCTCGTCCGGCGGACATGGGTTGGAGCCGCGCTTGGCGCCTGTTTCCTTCCTGTCGCGATTTTCATGATGATCGGTTCTTCGCAGATCGCCCACGGAGTGACTGCGGAGAGGCCCGCGTTCATGCCGCTGTATGTTCTGTTCATTGCACTGCAACTTCCCAGCGTTCTGTTCGTCGCTCTTTATCGGCGGCTTTTGTCGAAGCCTCTGTTTGCATTGTTCTGCGTCAATGCGATCATTCTGCTCGTGCTGCCATTTTTCAGTTTTGGCCCGTCCAATGATCTGGTCATGCGGGGCTCCATCGCCGCGCTGCTGATCGTCGCATTCGTCTTTGGTCTCCTTCTTTGCAATCCGGAGCTTTCTCGAAAGGCTAAGATTGCTGGATATGCGCTGGTCATATTGGGCTCGGCCTCCGCCATAGTGGAGTTTTCGCGCAACATCTCCTACCCAAGATATGAATTGAGTGATTGTTCGCTGATGGAGTCCAATCGCGCGCTCGGGGGAACGGGCGTTCCAACAAACTACGCCGTCGAGGGCGCTCGGATGCCGGGCTGGCTGATGGACGCCAGGGTTCTCAATCCGTTAGTCGCCAAGCCGCGTCGCTGCTGGGCGGATTTCGACAATCGCCATGAGTGAGGCGACGCGGGCCCGTTCTTCAGCAGTCCTTGCAAATCCATTTCGTCTTGAAAATCATGTCCGGCGGTCTTACCTCGCCCGAGGCAGCGAGCTTTGCGAGGACGGATGCGCTTCATCGCCCGAGTGTTTTACGACGCATATTTGAAGTTTGTAGAAGACGACGGATGGGCGATCGCGAGCCATATCGCGCTGTCGATCCTGACTTCGATGTTCCCGTTTCTGATCTTTGTCGCCGCGCTGGCGGGTTTCTTCGGCACGCCCGAGATCGCGGACAAGGCGGCAGGACTTTTGTTCGACGCGTGGCCAGCCCGCATCGCCGGACCCATAGCGGTGGAGATCCACAATGTTCTGACGCAGCCGCGCGGCGGTCTGCTGACGATAGGCGCCGTGCTTTCGATGTATTTCTCGGCCAACGCCGTCGAGGCGCTGCGGATCGGTCTCGACCGGGCCTATGACGTGCAGGATACGAGGCCCTGGTGGCTCTTGCGGCTGGAGGCGATATTGTTCGTGCTGCTCGCCGCCGTTTCGCTGCTGGCGTTCACCTTTCTTCTGGTCTTCGCGCCGCTTGTCTGGGCGAATTTGCAGGAATTCGCGCCGAAGCTCGTGCAGGAGCTCGCGCGATTCTATGCGCCGGTGCGTTTCGGCGTTTCCTCGGCGGTCTTGCTTCTCGTGCTGATCGTCGCGCACAAATATTTGCCGGCGGGGCATCGCCCGCTCAGATTAATTGCGCCGGGCGTGCTGATGACTCTGGTCGCGTGGCTCGGTTTTGGCGCCGCCTTCGGCTCCTATCTGGCGGAATTCGCTAACAACTACGTATCGACCTATGCAGGCCTGGCCTCGCTGATGATTGCTTTGGTGTTTCTTCAATGGCTCGGCGCGCTTCTGGTGTTTGGCGGCCAGCTCAATCAGGCTATCGCGAGGGCTCGCCCGCGCTGAGCATTTCACCAGTCTATGGAGGCTTGCCCATGCGCGGCCAAATAGGCGTTGGCCTTGGAAAAATGTCGGCAGCCGAAAAATTTCTGGGCCGAAAGAGGCGAGGGATGCGCCGACTCCAGCACGAGATGTTTGGCCCGGTCGATATTGGCGCCCTTGCGGCGCGCGTAATTGCCCCAGAGCATGAACACGAGACCCTCTCGCTCGTCGCTCAAGGCCTTCACGGCGGCGTCGGTGAATTGCTCCCAGCCCTTGCCCTGATGAGAGCCGGCGGCGCCCTCGCGCACGGTCAGCGTGGCGTTGAGCAGCAGCACGCCCTGCCGCGCCCAGCGCGAGAGATCTGGGTTGCGTGACACGGAGTGGCCAAGGTCGCTTTCGATCTCCTTGAAAATGTTTTGCAGCGACGGCGGCGCCGGAATATCTGAATTGACCGCGAAACACAGCCCATTGGCCTGCTTTGCGCCATGGTACGGATCCTGCCCAAGGATCACGACCTTCACCTGGTCGAAAGGGCATTCGTCGAAGGCGCGGAAAACTTGCTTCGCAGGAGGGTAAATGATCTTCGCCGCATATTCGTCGCGCACGAAGCCGCGCAGCGCCGTGAAATAGGGCTGCTCGAATTCGCCGGAAAGGCGCCGGCTCCAGCTTTCGTCGATGCGGACGGGTTTGTTCATGGCGGATTGTCTAGCATGGTAGGCGTTGAGAGCGCCGAGAGGAGCGGTGGCGTTCTCCCACTGTGTCTTCAATCCTGCAGCGGTCCCCAGGCGGGGTCGGAGGCGTAGCCGGGCGTCGGCACCTGAAATTCCGAACGCCCGAAAACATCGACCATAAATATCTTTGGGCCGCCGGCGCCGCCGGAGTCGCGAAAGAACATCAGGAACAGGCCGTTCGGCGCCCAGGTCGGGCCTTCATTGTGAAAGCCCTCCGTCAGAATGCGTTCGCCGGAGCCGTCCGTCTTCATTACGCCAATGCCGAAACTGCCGGCGTTCTGCTTGGTGAAGGCGATGTAGTCTCCCTTGGGCGACCATACCGGCGTGGAATAGCGCCCGGCGCCAAAGGAAATGCGCTTCGCCCCGCCGCCGCCATGCGCGCCCATCACGTAAATCTGCTGTGAGCCGCCCCGGTCGGATTCGAACACGATCTGACTCCCGTCCGGCGAATAGCAGGGCGACGTGTCGATGGCCGCCGTGTCGGTAAGACGAGTCGTCGTGCGCGAGCGCAGCTCCATCGTATAGAGATTGGTCTCGGAGCCTTCCGAGAGCGACATGATGACCTTCAGTCCGTCCGGCGAGAAGCGTGGCGAAAAGCTCATGCCGGGGAAATTGCCGACGGCCTCGCGCTGGCCGTTCTCGACATTCATCAGGAAGACCTTGGGATCGCCCTCGTCGCTCATCGCCATATAGGTGACGTCCTGCGATGAGGGCGAGAAGCGCGGCGTGACAACGAGATCGTCGCCGCGCGTCAGATAGCGCACATTGGCGCCGTCCTGATCCATGATGGCGAGACGCTTGCGGCGGTGATCCTTCGATCCGCTCTCGTCGACGAAAACGATGCGCGTGTCGAAAAAGCCCTTCTCGCCCGTGATGCGCGTGAACACCGCATCAGACACAAGATGCGCCACCCGGCGGGTGTTCGCGGTGTCGGTGACGAACTGGCTGCCGGCGGCCTGTTCGCCGGTGGTGACGTCGAACAGGCGAAATTCCGTGTTGAGCCTGCCATCGCCGCCGCGCTGCGAGCGCCCCGTCAGCACGAATTGCGCGTTAATGGCCTTGTAGACATCGAGATTGGGCGTCTGGTCGGGGTTGACCGTCGCGCCGCCGACGCTTGAGGCGTCGACCGGCTTGAGAAAAACCGAACGCTTGAAGTTATTGTTGATGACGCTGGTGACGGTGCGCGCGGCCTCGTCGCCAACGAAATTCGTCACCGCGACGGTAATGGGCTCGAAGCCCGCGCCCGCATGCAGGTTAAGGACGCGCGCGGCGCGCGCCGGAGCGAATGGCGTGAGCGCCGCTCCCGCGATCAAGGATGCAGCGGCGCGGCGTGTGATGCTGAAAGTCATGAATCCTGTTCCTGGAAGGCGACCGACAAGTAGAAAAAGGGAAGGGGTTACATATCCTCTTTCATGTCCAGTTCCGTGACGCGCCAATAGTCGTAATAGGGCGTGAATTCCGCCGGGATCGGCATGGGACTGCAGCGCCGCACGGCGGCCAGCGCCTGTTCTCCTCGCGCCTTCTCGACAGGGACGTCCGACGGGTTGAGCAGGCGCGGCGCTCCTTCAAGCGCGCCCGTGCGCGTCAACCGGAACTCCACGCGCGGCACATAGGTAAGCGCATTCATCGACAGCGCCGTGGCCCAGCAGCGCCGGTAATGCTCGACGGTGTAGGAATCGATCTTTCCCTGCAGCGACGGCGACATTTTGGCGGCGGACGCGGTTGGCGCGCCCAGCGAGGCGACTTGCGTCTTTTCGCCAGTGGAGGCGCGCTGTTGCGGAGCCTCGTGGCTCAGCAGATTGGCGATGCTGGATGCGCTGAATTTGGACTTCGGCGCCATCTCGTCGCCCGATTTCGGCTTGGGCGACTTGCCGGGCTTGTCGCTCTTCTCTGGCTTCTCGGCCGCAGCGTCCTTTTCCCCGGCGTCGTCGCTCTTGTCCGCTTTCGCGTCCAACTTCTTTTGCTGCAGAAGTTTTGCGACTTCGTCTGTCTTGAGACGCGGCGCCTCCTTGGCCTTGGGCTTTTCCGGCGGTTTTGGCGGCGTGGGCGCTTCCTCGGCCTTTTCCAGTTTCGGCTTGACCGGCGGCTTCGGCTTCACGACCTCGGCGTCATCCGGCTCGTCCTTTTCAGGTTCCGGCGCCGCCTTGACCTGTGGTTTTACCGGAGGCGTCGGCGTGACTTTGGCGGGAGCCGGGCGCGGCGCGGGTTCGGGCGCGGGCGGGGGCAAAGCGGCCACGCGCCGGGGGGGCGTCGGAGTCTCCTTCGCCTGCTTTTGCGGCGTGTCGTCCTCGCTGGGATCGCTCAAGCGTTTGAACGAGGGAGGCGGAGTGGGAATGTCGCGCTTGGCCTCGGCCTGTGGCGGAACGGGGTGCGTCTCCGCCTGCTGCGACACTTTCTCCGCGCGCTGCGCGGGCTTGACGGCCGGCGCGGATTTCTCGCCCTTCATGATCTGATTTAGTTGCTGGTCCGACACGACTTCGATCGGCACGGTCTCCTGCGCTTCGTCGAATTTCGGCGACTGCGAAAAAACGATCAGCGTCGCCGCGAGCAGCCCGGCATGGACCGCCGCCGAAACCGGAAAACCAGGCGTCTCGCGCGAAAACATCACCTTCGCGGCCCTATTTTTTCTCTTGTTCCGTGACCAGAGCGACCTTCTTGTAGCCGGCCGTCGTGATCAGCGACATGATCTCGGCTATGCGGCCGTAATTCACCGCTTTCGAGCCGCGCAAATAAATGCGCTCGTCGAAACCCTGCTTGGCGGTCTCCTTCAATTTGTCCACCAGCTGTCCGAGTTCTATCGGCTGATCCATAAGGAATATCTGCCCTTTTTCATCGATGGCGATGGCGACCGGCTTCTGGTCTATATTGAGCTGACCGGCCTTGGTCTGCGGCAGATCGACGGCGACGCCGGTCGCGAGCAATGGCGCGGCGACCATGAAGATGATCAGCAGCACCAGCATCACGTCGATGAACGGCGTCATGTTGATGTCGGCCATCGGAGCGTGGCGCGAACGCCCGCGTCTGCGCCTGCCGCCTTTGCTCCCGCTGCTCGCCTGGATAGAAGCGCCCATCAGTCGTTCTCCTTACGCGGCGCGGTCACGCCCGGCGTTCTGATCAATCTGGCGCGAAAGAATGGCTGAAAACTCGTCGGCGAAAGTCTCCATCCGGCTTTGCGATTTGACGACGTCGCTTTGCAGCTTGTTGTAGGCGATCAGCGCCGGAATGGCCGCGAAGAGGCCTATGGCGGTCGCGAACAAAGCCTCGGCGATGCCGGGCGCCACGACGGCGAGCGAGGTGTTTTTCGACGCCGCGATGGAGCGAAACGCTGTCATGATGCCCCATACCGTGCCGAAGAGGCCGATGAAGGGGCTGGCCGAGGCTACCGTCGCCAGCACCAGAAGATTTGATTCCAGCTTCTCGACCTCGCGGCCGATCGAAACGTCGAGCACCTTGTCGATGCGCGTCTGCAGGCCCATGAAGGAGGCATTGGCGTTCTGGATCGAGCGCTTCCATTCGCGCATGGCGGCGACAAAGAGCGAAGCCGTGCCGGTCGTCGGCCGTTCGGAGACTTTGGCGTACAGGTCCTCCAGCGAATTGCCGGACCAGAAAGCCTCGTCGAAACGGTCCATCGCGCGGCGCGTGCGGCGAAGCAGCAGCAGCTTGTCGACGATGATGGCCCAGCACCAGACCGAAGCGACGAGCAGGCCGATCATCACCGCCTTGACGACGATATGAGCGCCCCAGAACATTCCCCAGACAGTGATTTCGGCGGCTTGGCTGGCGAGCGGGCTCGCAGCGACTTCGGCTGGATTCATTTCGATTCCTTATTGTGCGTGGCGCGGCGAGCGATGCGGTAGAGCATCAATTTGTGGATGACAAAAGCCCAGAAGAAGATCGAGAGGACAAGTAGGCTGACGATGAGCGTCTTGAAGCCGAAAGATGCGGCCCAGAACATATTCCACATAGGAGGACCCGCAGCGGCGCCCGCGTGCGGATTGACGGCGATTTCGGCTGGATTCATTTAGCCTTCCATCAGATAGGACGTCACAAGCTCAGCAGGGGCTTCGCGCCAAGACGCTTTATCGCGCGCAATTTCGCCGTTTCTGGGGCTTCGACGTTGCGCCGCACAAGTTTTTGCGGCGCCGGCGCGATTAAGAAGCGGTAAGGGTTAATGATTTGTCAATGAAGGACTTCGCGGCGGCCTTCTCAGGCGCCTAAAATTTGTTCGAATTTGGCGCGCACTTCCGGCGGCAGGCGGCGGGCGCGTCCATTTTCGACCGCCGCGACCGTCACCTTGGCGGTCACCAAACTCTCTCCGTCGCGCAGCACCGCCTGCGCCAGCGTCAGCGAGGCGCCGCCGATGGCCTCAACCCGGGTTTCGACGGTCAGCAGATCGTCCATCAGCGCCGGGCGACGGAAATCCAGGTTCATCGCGCGCACGACGAAGAAAAAGCCGCCGCCGGCCTCGCCTTCCAGCAGGGCGCGCTGGTGGATGCCAAGCTCGCGCAGAAGCTCGGTGCGCCCGCGCTCCATGAAGCGCAGATGCGAGGCGTGATAGACGAGGCCGGAGAAATCCGTGTCCTCGTAATAGACGCGGATGGGAATGCGGTGGGTCATTCGCCTTCTTCTGTGAAAAGCCCGATCTGCGACGGCGCGCTTGCCGGCTCCTTCAGCCCCAGATGGCGGAAGGCGTGCGGCGTCAGCACCCTGCCGCGCGGGGTGCGTTGCAGAAAGCCCTGTTGCAGCAGGAAGGGCTCGATAATGTCCTCGATCGCGTCGCGCGGCTCGGAGAGCGCCGCCGCGATCGTCTCTATCCCGACGGGGCCGCCGCCGAAATTCACCGCCACCATGTCGAGATAGCGCCGGTCCATCACGTCGAGCCCGATGCTGTCCACCTCCAGCAGCGTCAGCGTGCGGTCGGCGAGTTCCTTTGTGATTTTCTCCGCGCCTTCGACGATGGCGAAATCGCGTACGCGCCGAAGCAGCCTGCCGGCGATGCGCGGCGTGCCGCGCGAGCGGCGGGCGATCTCGCGCGCGCCCTCGTCGGTCATGCCGACGCCGAGCACGCGCGCGCCGCGCCGCACGATCAGCTCCAGCTCTTCGACGGTGTAAAAATTCAGCCGCACCGGAATGCCGAAACGGTCGCGCAGCGGCGTCGTCAAAAGGCCCGCGCGCGTCGTGGCGCCGACCAGCGTGAATCTGGCGAGGTCGATCTTCACCGAGCGCGCAGCCGGGCCTTCGCCGATGATGAGGTCGAGCTGAAAATCCTCCATCGCGGGATAGAGGATTTCCTCCACCGCCGGGTTGAGCCG
>Ga0182013_10001392_pt1 | contig 33219 bp, 28 predicted proteins | sample 612S2MmetaG_FD_120487 | JGI IMG/M metagenome (GOLD analysis project Ga0182013, IMG submission 120487) | Permafrost microbial communities from Stordalen Mire, Sweden - 612S2M metaG | ecosystem: Environmental > Terrestrial > Soil > Wetlands > Permafrost | place: Sweden: Stordalen | collected... | reverse complement strand
CTTTTTGCCCACCGACCTCAGGTCGTCGAGCATTTCCTGTTGTTCCAGGGTATTGCGGTCGGTGGCTTCACGGACCCGCTGCAACTGGTCTTCAACCTTCTTGAGCGAGGTATTCTGGTCCGCAATCTGGCCGAGGAGTTCGCGATGTTGGGTTTGAAGCTCAGCCAGGCTGTTCTCCAGAGGAAAAAGGTTGACCGGCGGACGGGGCGGCCCAAGGACGTTGGAGACGGCGGTACCGATCTGGCCGTCAAGAAGCGGCAGGACCTTTTGCACGAAAGGCAGCGTGGCGCGCAGGGCGCCGAGGACGCGCTCCAGTCCGGAGGGGCGCTCGGGCGGCGGCGCGGCAAGAGAGGAACCGGTGAGCGCGCGCATCGGTTCAGGCACAGGCGGGGCAGGCACAGGCGAGATGCGCCCTAGGGCGCGAGGTTCAGGTTGCGCTGAAGCGTGGCCGGCACTTACCGGCGGCAGCGGCGACACGGACGCACGCGGGCGCGGTTCCTCGATAACAGGGCGTGGCTCCACTGTTCCCGGATGCAGGTCTTCAAAACCCGGATGAGGCTCAATCTGGTCTGGATACAGCTCTTCGTGGCCCGGTGGCCAGAGATCCTCATCGCTCAACCAAATACCCTTTACCTGATTCATAAACTTCCTTCTCTATTCACTATAAAGGAATCCGCGAAGCGAGGCGGATGGGCGTTTTTCGCAGTTACCCATCGATTCCGGCGTTTTCTGACCACGCGAACCGGCCCCGAGGCGCGCGCCGGACGGGGTGCCCGATCGCGTATTCTCGTAGCGGAGAGAGATGCGTGAAACCAGTATTCGCACATAGCCTGCGCAGCTTGCAACGCAACATCCTGGCAGGGGTCATCACCATCGGACCGCTGTTTGTCACTTACCTGATCTTCAGTTTTCTGCTTGGCGCGCTGGCCAAGGCGGGATTGCCGGTGGTGCAACTGTTTGCCGCGACTTTTTCTTCCGGCTGGTTCAGCAACCCGTTGCTCGAATCAGCGCTGGCGGTGGTGCTGACGCTGGCCGTACTTTACATCGTGGGCCGGGTTACGTCGCTGGTGATCGGACGCCAGGCCTTCGACCTGTTCGAGGCGGTGCTGGAGCGCCTGCCGTTTGTGGCCAAGGTCTACACGTCGGTGCGGCAACTGATTGACACGATGATGGCCAAGAAGTCCACGAGCCAGCGCGTGGTGCTGGTGGATTTTCCCATTGTTGGCCAGAAGAGCATCGGATTCCTCACGCGCACGCTGACCGACTCAACCAGCGGCGAACTGCTGGCCGCCGTGTTGCTGCCGAACGCCATCAATCCGACCTCGGCGTTTCTGCAGGTGTTGCCCATCAGCCGGGTGATCTTGACCGATCTGACGATGGAACAGGCGATGAGCATGCTGATGACGGGAGGGGCAGTGGGTCCGGAGACGATTCGCTATTCACAGCCGGAACCGGTGGCGGACGAGCCGGGCCTTCGGCCGTCTTAGGTGTCTCGGGGTGCGGTTCGCGTGTGTTTCGATTGTCCCGGGGGCTGATAAGAAACAAGCTCGTAAGTTGTTGAGAAATGAGTACGGGCCAGAAGGTTCATGCCGACCCACCCATCGGACAAAAACAAAGACGTCCGATGGATGGGGCACAGTTTCATTCCCCGTGGGTCGGCTTTGCCGGCGGAGCCGTGCCCTTTCGAGATTACGAGACGAGGGTAAAGATGGTGTTGGAGCCTTAGAGCTATAGGCTTCGATTCCTGGTGTCGGGATCCTTCGCGGCCAGTTCCACTTCCGCGTACTCGCTTTCCGCGGTCAGTTTGCGCAGGCTTACATGCTCGATCTGGGCCCAGATGAGGCCCACCGGGATGATGGCCAGGAAAGTAACCAGCAGCAGCGTAGCCGAGCAAGCGGTGGACGCCTCGGGGGCGACGCCAAAGAAGCTGGCAAGCGCGGCGGCCACCAGCCCAATCTGCGTGAACCAGCCCAGGACCGGCAGTTGGAAGATACTGGCGGTTCCGCTGAAGGCCAGCAGGAGCATGCATTTGGCCAGAGTCATGGAGCCGAGTTGGGGGCTGGACCCGAAGGCGTGGACGGTCTCAAGGTAGGCCGCGGCGATGATCAACCACATGGAAATGGAAAGGGCGGCCACAATCGCGAAGTCGGAAAAAGTGCGCATGGTGTCAAGGCCGGAGTGAAAGCTGCGGACCTTGTCTGCGACGGCGTGGCCGAGTTTTTTTGAGATCAAGCCAAAGGTCCGTTCCATGAAGGCGGCCACCATGCCTCCGGCCATGCGGACCGTGACCAGGAACAGTGCGCCGGCCACGGTAAGGGCCATGCCGCCATAGCCTGCCTTCTTCACGATTTCGGGATGCGGCAGATCGCCGGGCTGGCCGAACCAGGAGGTGAACAGGATGACGGAAGAAAAAATCAGGGCCATCGATCCAGCGTCGAAGAGCCGTTCCACGATGTAGACGGCGAACTGGTTGCTGAGCGGGAGGCCGGTTTTTTTGGCGACCAGGTAGGGCCGGACGGGATCCGCAACCCTGCCGATCAAAGCAACGGCGGTGAAGCCCATTACCTGGGTTCCCAGCAGCGAAAAGAGCGGGAGTTTTTTATTGTGCCGGAGCAGCATGACCCACCTTGCCGCGCGGAATGCATAGGCGAGGTAGATGCATCCGATGGCGATGGCGATGCTGCCCCAGTTTGCGAGCGCAATCTGGGCGCGAAAGACTCCAAAGTCGAAGTGGATCCTGCTGCGTCCCCACACTACCAGCGCCAGCAGCGCCGCCAGAGCCACCAAACCCAGAATCCACTGACTCTTCTTCAAGCGTTCTCCGTTCCGTGCGTATGAATTCAAGTTTAAAGGATGGCTTTGGCGGTTCGATCAAGATTGAAGCAAGCGGCAAGGTATTGTGGAGAAACCCCTTGGCAGGAGGAGGCCGGCGGGGTTGGCAAAAAAGGTGAGGGAGTGTTCAGAAATGAACAGAAAATTTCCGCAGGGATGGTTAAGTTGACTCCAATACTCCACTTAGGCTCTGGAGGAGGCCCACCATGATCCCTCAAGGTAGTCCGCACTTCCCCCACAGGCGCAACCTGAACGGTTCCTACGATTCAATCTGCACGGTGTGTCACGGAACAGTCGCAACGTCGAGGAATGAGAACGAGCTCGCCTGGCAGGAGGAGAATCACGCCTGCAGCCCAAGTCGTCTCTTTGAACTCAGTCAATTCCATCGCGAGTTAGACGCAGCTGAATTCAGGAGGCAGGGCAGCGCCAGGCCGGTCGCATAGAGCACGTGTCTCAATATTTCAGAGGCGGGAGGTTAGCGGCTTGAGGTTTGTTTCAGACCCGCTGCGGAAGCCGGGGCGCGCCGGACCTGTGCCTCGCGAGCCATCACGCGCCGGTTGAACTCGTGGATGACGTGCGCCACGTAGAGCCGCGTTTCGCGATAGGGTGGAACGCCGTTGTACTTGTCGACGGCAGCCGGGCCGGCATTGTATGCAGCCAGCGCCAGGGCCAGATTATCGCCATAGCGGGTGAGGAGCGCGTCGAGGTAAGCTGAGCCGCCGCGCACATTCTGCTCGGGCTGAAAACTGTCATCCACGCCAAGGCCGGCGGCGGTTCCGGGCATCAACTGCATGAGGCCGCGGGCGCCAGTGCGGCTGACGGCGTGGGCGTTGCCATCGCTTTCGGCGTGGACCACGCTGGCCAGCAGGTCTACGTCGAGATTGTGCTCCTTGCCGGCGCGTTGGAGGATCTCGCCGAGGTCCCATGGGGTGAGCCTGGCCGAAGGCGCAGGAGCAGACTGCGGAGCGGCGGGAGGCGGAGGTGGATCGGGAAGCTGTTCGACCGCGGCAACCTGTTGCGGCGCAAACTCGATGTAATCGTCCTCCCCGACGCTGAGGTAGAGCCGCATCCGGCCGTCGACCTGGGCATGATGGTCGCAGCGCATGACAAAGCCGTTGCCCAGCGTGACGCGCTCGGCGGCGCGCGCAGCCGTGGGCAGGCCGGCAGTTGCCGTCACCAGGGCCGTTATGAGGAGCTTCTTTCCGCGCATTCCTATTTGCACCAACGAAATCCTAGCATAAGTTTAACTCTGACTCGAAGTTTCAACCTGCACCATTGAGATTTTCTTGAGGGCGGATTCAAGCACCACCGCTACGCCGTCCTGGTCGTTGCCGGGGGCCTGCTTCCAGCCGCGTTGTTTGGCTCGAGCACGCAGTTCGGCGGCCGCATTGCCCATTAACACTCCCTGTCCGGCCCATTCCAGCATTTCCAGGTCGTTCCAGTTGTCTCCGATGGCCATTGTTTCCCTGCGATCGATGCCCAGCCTGGCGGCAAGCCGCTCGAGAGCCCAGCCCTTGGTAACGCCGAGCGGCATCAGGTCGAGAATGGCGAGGTCGCGCGCCGGATACTCGGTGCGAGCCGATTCGCACTCTGCCCCCCACGGGCTTGCCTTGAGCGTATTTTCCGCCTCCCGCATTCCGACGATTCCTCCGGCCACCATGCCCTGAATCGGATTGTCGCCATCCACCAGGGCGTTTTCGAGCGGCTTAACCACCTCGATGGCGTTCCGGTTGGCCTCAACCCAGAGCGAGATGCGGCCATGAGCCTGCTCGAGATTTTCCAGCGCCAGTTCGCCGCGCCCCGGCCGGTCAAAGGTGAAGACCAGGCAACCGAAGGGCCTTAGAAGTCCGCAGAGACCGCGCGCCACCCTGGACTCCAGGTAGCACCGGTCAATGAGTACGCCTCCCAGAGTTTTGATCACTGCACCATTGGACGTAATGAGAGGGGTATCCGCTCGCAGGCCGAGGCTTTCGAGCAGGGGAATGGTGTAGGCAGACCTGCGGCCAGTGGCGATGACCACCGTAACCCCTGCCTGCTGCGCGGCTCGGAGGGCATCGGCGTTGCGGCGGCTCACGGTCTGCGAAAGGGCCGGCAACAGGGTGCCGTCCATATCGATGGCCACGAGCCGGATGGGAGGGTGCATGGTTCCAGTGTACCGGGGGGGTGACGGATGGCGGGCTGGAAGACTCCGAATTGGACTCCGAACCGGCAATGCGGATCGGTTAATCTGTGTTTATGGAGCGGATTTGCGCGCAATGCCACGCCGTAGTTGCGCAGGAGACTGTGGCGGACTGGTGTCCGGCTTGCGGAGGGGCGTTGATGGAGCGGGCGGTTCCGGATACGCTGAGAGCGCCGGGGGCCGAGGTGGACCATCGGGGGATTGTGCTGCCGCGGCGACATGCGTTGGGCGGGATTATTACGCCGCAGTGAGTTCTTTGGCAACGAGGTCTTTGTCTGGGGTTGGGCGGTCAGGGAGTGGTATCGAGGCCGACTGCTTCGGCCAGCCGTGCCTGGCGTTCGTCGAAGGTCCAGAACTTTTCGGCTTTCAATTCGAGCGCACAGGCGACGTGGAGGGAATCGAGGGTGCGGACGCCGAGGGTCGGGCCATATCGCCGGGCGAGGTCGATGCAGGTTTCCCAAGCTCGAGAAGGAAATCCCACTTCAACCCAGACACCATGAGCGCAATCGCGCTTGAAATCACGCCATACATGATCCGCATCCGCCGGGGTGAGCCGCTTCAGAAACACTTGCTGAAAGAGCGCGTTTGCCAGTTCGGCGCGATTGAAGTCAGTGAGCCCCACGGAAACGCTGCCAGCCATGCACGCGTCAACGCGCACGGAGTGCGCGTCCGGGATGTAGCTTGAAACCAGAAAGCTTGAGTCAACGTAAGCGCTCAATAGCGGCTTTTCTCCCGATCGGCAATCAGATCGGCAACCGGCGTCAGAACCCTGTCACCGAAGATGCGTTTGCGACGAGCCGCGAAATCAGGCCACTCGACGGTGCTCGGACTTGGTGGGGTTCGCGGCACGAGATCGCCCAGCACATGGTTCCGCTCGCGAACTTCGATGTGTACGCCTGCCTTTAGCCATTCTTTGACCTGGCGGGTGTCACGAAGCTGCCGGAGGGTTATGCTCTGCATGGTTCAAATGTGACACAAAACGTGACGCATTGTCAATGGAATCGTCCAATTGCGTGGCTGAGGGCCTTTAAACCATTCGCGCTGTTACTCGTAGCGCAGGGCTTCGGCGGGGAGGACTCTGGAGGCGGCGGATGAGGGATAGAGAGTGGCCAGGAGCGAGATGCCAATCGAGACCGCGGCAACAATCACACCATCGAGCGGGCGGGGCGCGAAGGGGAGCGTATCGATGGAGTAGACCTCGGCGGAGAGATGGATGAAGTGGTAATGACCGCCGGCCCAGGCGGCGAAGTATCCCAGAGCGAGGCCCAGCGCGGTGCCAATGACGCTGATGAGGAACCCTTGCAGAAGAAAGATGCGCCAGACCTGCGCGGGTTCGACGCCAAAGCTCATCATGACCGCAATGTCGCGAGTCTTCTCCATGACCATCATGGTGAGCGCGATGAGGATATTAAGCGCGGCTACGATGACGATGAGAGCAATCACGATGAAGGTGACCACCTGTTCTTCCTTGAGGGCGCGAAACAGCTCGTGGTTCTGCTCGGTCCAGTTGGTGGTCATATAACCCTTGCCGGCAGCCTGCTCGATGGTGCGCGCAATTTCAGGAGCGCGGTCGGGCGCGTCCACTTTGAAGCTGATGACCGAGAGCAGGTCGGGCTCGTCGTAAAGGCGCTGGGCGTCGGCGAGGCGCACGAAGCCCATCTCGGCGTCGTACTGGTAAAAGCCTGAATGGAAGATGCCGGCGACGCGGAAGGGCATGTACTTGGGCATCATGCCCATGGGTGTGAGCTCGCCCTGGGGACTGATGAGCGTGACGTGGTCGCCAACTTCAACGCCGACGGTATCGGCCAGATCCTTGCCCAACAAGATGGGCGGCTCGCCGGAAGCGGCGGAGGGTCCGGGCTGCGGCTGCAGAGATTGAAGGGAGCCGGGGGTCGCGGTTGAAAGCAGGCCGCTGACGCGCAACTCGTCGGCGGGGAGAATGCCTTCCATCATGGCGCCGCCGCCGCGCGCCTGGTGGGCGACGAATACCTGCTCGTAGATGCCGGGCGAAGCTGCGACGACGTGGGGAAGATGGCCGAGGCGCTCGAGCAGCGGACGCCAGTCCTTGATTCCGTCGCCGTCGATGCGCATGAGCTCAACGTGGGCGCTGGAGTCGACGAGGCGATCCTGGAGGTCGCGGCGCATGCCGTTGGTGATGGCGAGCGCGATGATGAGGGCGGCAACTCCGGCGGCGACGCCGGCAATGGAGATTGCGGTTACCACGCCCACCACGGCCTGCCGCCGCTTGGCCCTGAGGTAACGCGCCGCCAGAAAAAGCTCGAATCGCATTTATTTTTCCTGTGCGGGAATGACGGTCTTGGCCACTCCCACATTTTCATACCGGTCGTAAGCGCGCACGGTGACCAGGTGTTCGCTCATCTTGCCGGCCTGCACATCAAGCGAGATGCGAAATTGGTAGTGCTCGTGCCTGGAGTCGGACAGGCCGCCTACAGGTTCGACGTATTGCCACGGTCCGGCATCCAGCGAATACTCGGCGCGGGCGATCGGCGAAGCAGCATCCTCGGCGTCAAAGGTGACGACAAACGGCCTGGGGCAATGGGATCCTTCGCAATCGACAGCCTCGCCGGCAGCTTTGAAGGCTGTAATGACCGGCGGGGTGGTATCGACCATGAAGCGGCCGGTGATTTTTTCTCCGGTGAGCGCGTCGGCTGGAGTGTGCGAAGGGGCGTCGGACGCTACGACCTTGATCTGATAGCCACCGTCCGGAATCAGCGTGGAGTCGAAGCTGTAGACTTTTTCAGCGATCTTGTCTTTGAGCAGGCGCCAAACGGTTTCGCCGTCGCCGCGCAGATAGAGAGAGTAGACGAGATCGTCGCCGTTGTCGTCGTGCGCGGCCCAGCGAACGGTGACGGATGTGCGGTCTTTAAGGGCCTGCAGGGGCGCGCTGGAACTCAAATCAAAATTGACGCTGGGCGCGGATGAGGCGAAGGAGATGTTGACCGTCGGCGGCTGGTTGATGGCCTGGTTCTGCGGATTGAGGCGCGCGCCGGGAACCACTACGATCTCGTCGACGACCGGTGCCGCATTCACGGGAAGATAGTTGACGGCGACGCTGCCTACGGAGCCGCCGATGTGGAGAACGGCCTTCCACTGGAGGAAGCGTCCGGCGGGCGAGGCTACGGAGCCATCCTTCAGGGGCTCCCAATCGGACCAGCCGCGCACCGGCTGCTCCACGTTTCCGGAGCGGGTGAAAATCTCGTAGCCGGAGGAGCCGGGCTGGACTTCTACGCGGCCGAAGCGGGCCATTGCGCCGGCATCGAGGACGTCGCTGGCGTACTCGTGTTTATCCGCCGCGCCGAGGAAGAATAGCCGGCCAGTGTTGCCTGCGCCGATGAAGATGCCGCCCATCCCTTCCGCGTCCCGCACGGCAGCCATGCTCAACCCCTGCTGGGCGTCGAGGTGGGCTATGTCGGCGTAGCTGCCATCGGGCTGAATGCGGTAGATGTGACCGCGATTTCCGGTGAGGGCGAGCAATCCATCAAGGCGAGCGGCAAGTGCGTAGACAATGTCTTCCTTGCTGGACCAGAGCTTGCGCGGGGCCTGACCGGTGGCGAGCGCGTAAATCTCGGTGCCCTCGGGCACGGAGCTGCTGGAGTTGACGGCCTGCAGCGATCCGGGCTGAACGATGGTGATGCTAACGGAACCAACGCCCTGGACGGGCAATGGCGGCAACGGATTGTGGGTTTTGTCGCCCACGCTGGCGGCGTAGATGGTTCCGTCGGAGCTCACGGCGACGGAAGTGATCTCGCGGCGCGGTGCTTCGAAGAGCACAAATCCTTTGCCTTGCGCGTCGATGCGGTAAACCAGGCCCGAACCGTCGGAGCCGGCAATCAGGTTTCCCCTCGCATCCCATGCCAGGGAGCGGATATGGGCTTCGTCGGTCTTGAGGAATTCCTCCGGAGTTGCGCCCGATTTGGCCGGATCCACGCGGTAGACAGCTCCGGGGTCGCCGGTGGCGATGTAGAGCCGTCCCGCGGAGTCGAAGGTCAGGTCCCAGATGTAATGGGGTTTTGCGTCGGCTTTTTCCAAGCCGGGATTACCGTCGGCGGCTGCGTCAACGGCGGCGGCGTCAAAGACCACCGTGGCGCGGGATTCATCCTGTTTTGCGGTTGCATCGGCCTTGAGGCGGTAGACCTTGCCACTGGGGAGGGTAGCGGCGTAGAGAGCGCCATCCGGCCCCAGACGCACTACCTGGACGCTCAGATCCCTGGTCTCGAACAGCGTGAAGGGCTTCTCGCCCTTTTGGGTTCCGGCCCGAAGCACCGTCGCGGGGGAGCCGGTTCCCAGATATACCGTGCCGTTCTTATCTGCTGCGACCGACCAGACGAAGGTGGAAGGCGTGGTGAGCACGTCGGTGAGGCCCGGCCCCTGGCGCAAATGCCCGTCGCTGGTAAGCGCAACTCCCTGGGTCGTGCCTTTCTCAAATTCTTCGAGCTGAGCCTGCGTCCACAGGTGGGTGCCCTGGGCTGCGCAAGGCCGGGGATGAAGAATCATGGATGCAATAAGAGTCGCCGCAAGTGCGGAGAATCCAAAGGTGGATCGGAAAACCATGCGGGAGAAGACAAACATGCTGCCGTTGAGTCTACTAAAGTTGGCGGTAATCCACATACTTTCCGGGCGAAGGAGCGTGGTTCTCGGCGGGGCGAAATTGGAGGGCTTGACGCGGCTTTTGGAATTGTGTCTGGTAGGATTTGTAGCTGGCGGGAAGACGCGTGCGCGATTAAGCGGGGCTTCCTTCCGCGTCCTCTATCGGAATTGATTCCTGAGTGAGGCTGACGCAGGCTGCGGAGAAAGGAATGCGGGACAGGAGAAGCGCACGCAAGGGCTGAAGCCCAAGTCTATTCTTGCAGTATTTTCGGCCCGCGACCCAGAGGGTGCCCCGGTCGTGCCCTTTTTACAAAGCATCGATTTTCCGCGGACTGTGAAGCCATGCCCTAAAAAGAGACAAGTTTGTAAGTTGTTGAGGAATGAGTACGGGCCCCCAGGTTGATGCCGACCCACCCATCGGACAAAAACAAAGACGTCCGATGGATGGGGCACAGTTTCATTCCCCGTGGGTCGGCTTTGCCGGTGAAGGACTGTTGCAAAGCATCGTTTTTTCGCAGGCTGTAAGCTGTCGATAAGAAACAGGAGATGCCATGAAAAACCTTTCACGACGAATCGCGGTTGCAGTATTAATGGCGTGGATGGGCGCGGGCGCGGCCCGGGCCGAACCGAGGATCTTTCTTGGCAACGATTACGGAGCCAAGGGGGACGGCAAGAGCCTGAATACGGTTTCGATTCAGAGGGCAATCGACGCAGCTGCCGCGGCCGGCGGCACGGTAGCGCTGAAGCCGGGAATCTATCTGACCGGATCGCTGTTTCTCAAGTCGGGCGTGACGCTGGATGTGGGGGAAGGCGTAACGCTGATCGGATCGGAGAGCTTGAAGGATTATCCAATGCTTCCCACGCGCATCGCGGGCATCGAGATGACCTGGCCGGCGGCGCTGATCAATGTGCGCGATCAGCATGACGTGAGGATTACGGGGAGGGGAACGATCGACGGCGACGGCCCGATCTGGTGGAAATCGTACTGGGATTTGCGCGCTGCCTATCAGCCCAGGGGGTTGCGGTGGGCGTCAGACTACGATGCGCGTCGGCCGCGGCTGATTCTGTTTCAGAACTCCTCGAACATCGAGCTCGGCGGCGGGATTCTGCTGCGGCGGTCGGGATTCTGGACGGTGCAGATTCTGTATTCGCACGACGTGCACGTGGACGGGGTGGTGATTCGGAATAACGAAGGCGGCAAAGGGCCGAGCACGGACGGAATCGATATCGACTCGTCGCGCAAGGTGCTGGTGGAACACGCGGACATTGACGTGAACGACGACGCGCTGTGCCTGAAGGCGGGGCGCGATTCGGATGGGTTGCGCGTGAACCGGCCTACGGAGGACATTGTTCTGCGGGATTCAATTATTCGCGAGGGAGCGGCCGCGGTGACCATCGGGAGCGAGACATCGGGAGGATTTCGCAACATCGAGGCCTACAACATCACGGCGCTGAGCGGCGTGCCTTCAGGGGTTCTATTCAAGTCGGCGCATACGCGCGGAGGGTTCGCGGAGGGAATCAGGATTCACGATCTCACGCTCACCGGGGTTGCGATACCGATTCACGTCACCATGAACTGGAATCCGAGTTTCAGCTACGCAACGCTGCCGGAGGGCATGAAAGACGTTCCATCCTACTGGACTGTGCTCACAACCAAGGTTCCGGTGGAGAAGGGATTGCCTCATTTCCGTGATGTGCACATCTGGAATATCAAGGCTACGGGTGCGAAAAAGGCATTCGAAGTGAGCGCATATCCCGACGCCACTCTGGATGATTTCCGGCTCGATCATCTGGACATTGAGGCGGCCACGGCGGGCACGATCGCGAACGCAAAGAACTGGACGCTCACGGACAACAACATCCGCACCGTCGATGGAAGCAAGCCGGTTTTCACGGACGGCATGGTGCAGGATCCGAGGGATGTTCCTTACGGGGAGCCGAAGTAAATGCGGCGCGGGTGCGGCGGCTCGGGCGCAGCGATGCAAGGAGTGGTTCGGTAGCGCATCGACACGATTCGCTAGTGTCTAGACCATATGATTTGGTAATTACCCTTGGACCAGTGCGGGCGGGGACGCCCTCACTACAGCCGGTCTGGAGACCGGCGCTACATTCCGGCGATACCACAATCATTCGGTCACGGTACTAGGCGCGAAGCGGCGCTGCACTCGAGTGGAGGCGAAGCTGCGAAGGATCGGCTTTGGCGGCCAAATAGGTGTCGACGGCGGCGGCGGCCTTGCGGCCCTCAGCGATGGCCCAGACGACGAGCGACTGTCCGCGGCGCATATCGCCGGCGGCGAAGATGCCGTCGACGGAAGTGGCGTAGTTGGTGGTGGCTACATTGCCGCGGTTGTCGAGGGCCACGCCGAACTGCTCGATCATGCCGGAACGGACGGGTCCGAGGAAGCCCATGGCGAGCAGGACGAGATCGACATCGAGGGTGAACTCGGAGCCGGCTTGGGCCACGAAATTTGGCGGAGGGCCGACGCGGATGGCGTGAAGCTGCTTGACGTTGCCGTTTTCGTCGCCGGTGAAATTGACGCTGTTGATGGCCCAGTCGCGGATGCCGCCTTCTTCGTGCGAGCTTTCGGTGCGCAGTTGGAGCGGCCAGAGCGGCCAGGGCGTGGAGGGAGCGCGATCAGCCGGGGGCCTGGGCATGATCTCGAATTGGTGGATTCTTTTGGCGAGTTGACGGTGACTGGTGCCGAGGCAGTCGGCGCCGGTGTCGCCGCCGCCGATGATGACGACGTTTTTGCCGGTGGCAAGGATGGAGCCGGCAGCCTTCATGCCGGCGAGGAGCAATTCTTCCGGGTCGCCTTCGCAGCGGCGATTTTGCTGGGGGAGGAACTCCATGGCGAAGTGAATGCCTTTGAGCTCGCGGCCGGGAATTTTGAGATCGCGGGGTTGTTCTGATCCGCCGCAGAGGAGAATTGCGTCGTATTGCTCGGTGAGCGACTCGGCAGAGACGTTGACGCCGATGTGAGCGTTGGTCTGGAAGATGACGCCCTCGGCGCGCAATTGATCGATGCGGCGATCGAGGATGTGCTTTTCGAGCTTGAAATTGGGGATGCCGTAGCGAAGCAGGCCGCCAATGCGGTCATTCTTCTCATAGACGGTGACGGAGTGGCCGGCGCGGCGCAACTGCTGTGCGGCAGCCAGTCCGGCGGGTCCGCTGCCGACTACGGCAACGAGTTTTCCGGTGGCGTGCTCGGGCGGCTCGGGATGAATCCAGCCTTCGTCAAAGCCGCGTTCGACGATGGAGCGCTCGATGAGCTTGATGGAGACGGGCGGCTGGTTGATGCCGAGAACGCAGGCGGCTTCACAGGGAGCGGGGCAGATGCGGCCGGTGAACTCAGGAAAGTTGTTGGTGGAGTGGAGGCGGCGGACGGCGGCTTCCCAGCGATTGTTGTAGACCAGGTCGTTCCAATCGGGAATGAGATTGTTGACCGGGCAGCCGGTGTGGCAGAAGGGAACGCCGCAGTCCATGCAGCGAGCGCCCTGCTCGCGCTGTTTTTGTTCAGGGAACGGCTCGTAGATTTCGAGCCAATCCTCGATGCGTTTGCCGGCATCGCGGCGGGTAGCCTGTTCGCGTTGAATCTCAAGAAAACCGGTGACTTTACCCATGCTGAACCTCTGCCGTTGCAGCCACGCGGGCCGGCGATGGAGTAGGAAAAACGTGGACTGCGTCAGATGCTGCATGGGAGCGGGCAACACCGAGAACGCGTTTGTATTCGTGCGGGAAAACCTTGATGAACCTGGGCTGGGCATCGGTCCAGTGTTCGAGAATCCAGGCGGCGCGAGGGCTGCCGGTGAGGTCGCGATGGCGCTCGAGGAGGGAGCGCACGCGATCGAGGTCAGCCGGCTCGACGAGGGGCTCTAGGTCGACGCTGGCCTTGTTGCAGCGGCGCGCTTCGAAATCGCCCTGGTCGTCATAGACGTACGCGATGCCGCCGCTCATGCCGGCAGCGAAGTTTCGGCCGGTAGGACCGAGGACGATGACCAGGCCGTTGGTCATGTATTCGCAGCCATGGTCGCCGACGCCTTCTACGACAGCTGTTGCGCCTGAGTTTCGGACGGCGAAGCGCTCGCCGGCGATGCCGTTGAGGAAGACTTCGCCGCTGGTGGCGCCGTAGAGAACCACGTTGCCGACGAGGATGCTTTCTTCAGGCAGGAAGCTGGAGGTCTTGGGCGGGTAGGCGATGATGCGGCCGCCGGAAAGGCCTTTGCCGAGGTAATCGTTGGAATCGCCTTCGAGCTCGAGGGTGACGCCATTGGGAACGAATGCGCCGAAGCTCTGGCCGGCCGAACCCTGGAAGCGGTAGTGGATGGAACCGTCAGGCAAACCGGCGGAGCCGTAGCGGCGGGCGATCTGTCCGCCGAGCATTGCGCCGACGGTGCGATGGACGTTGCGGATGGCGAAGCTGGCCTTTACAGGCTCTTGCGTTTCCAGGGCTGGTGCTGCCTTTGCGATGAGAACGTGATCGAGAGCCGCAGCGAGGCCGTGATCCTGGGCCTGGACGCGGCGGCGGGCCACGCGCGAGGGAACGGTTGGAGCATAGAGGATGGAAGAGAGATCGATGCCCTTGGCCTTCCAATGCAAATCGGCGACCGAGGCATCGATTTTATCGACGCGGCCGACCATTTCGTCGACGGTGCGGAAGCCGAGTTTGGACATGTGCTGGCGCATCTGTTCGGCGATGAAGAAGAAGAAGTTGATGACGTGCTCGGGGGTGCCGGTGAAGCGCGAGCGCAGGACCGGGTCCTGGGTAGCGATGCCGACCGCGCAGGTGTTGAGGTGGCACTTGCGCATCATGATGCAGCCCATGCTGATGAGGGGCATGGTGGCGAAGCCGAACTCTTCAGCGCCGAGCAGTGCGGCGATGACCACGTCGCGGCCGGTCTGGAGCTTGCCGTCGGTCTGCACACGGATGCGGGAGCGCAGATCGTTGAGCAGCAGGACCTGTTGGGTTTCGGCAAGGCCGAGTTCCCAGGGCAGGCCGGCGTGCTTGATGGAACTGAGCGGGGAAGCGCCGGTGCCGCCGGTATCGCCGGAGATGAGGACGACGTCGGCGTGGGCCTTGGCGACTCCGGCAGCGACGGTGCCGACTCCAACTTCAGAGACCAGCTTGACGGCGATGCGAGCCTGCGGATTGACGTTTTTCAGGTCGTAGATGAGCTGAGCGAGATCTTCAATGGAGTAGATGTCGTGGTGCGGCGGCGGCGAGATGAGGCCGACGCCGGGGATGGAGTGGCGAATCCTGGCGATGACCTCGTCCACTTTGTGCCCGGGCAACTGGCCGCCCTCGCCGGGCTTTGCGCCCTGGGCCATCTTGATCTGGAGTTCGTCGGCATTGACCAGGTAGTTGGTGGTGACGCCGAAGCGCCCGCTGGCCACCTGCTTGACGGCGCTGCGGCGCAGATCGCCGTTTGGGTCGCGCTTGAAGCGGGCTTCATCCTCGCCGCCTTCGCCGGTGTTGGACATGCCGCCGAGGCGATTCATGGCGATGGCGAGAGTCTCGTGCGCCTCTTTGCTGATGGAGCCGAAGCTCATGGCGCCGGTGGTGAATCTCTTGACGATTTCTTTGGCCGGTTCGACTTCATCGATAGGGACGGGGTGCTCAGAGTACTTGAGCTGGAGCAGGCCGCGCAGGGTACACAGAGTGCGGTTCTTATCGTCGATGAGGTCGGTGTATTCCTGAAAAGTGGCTGGATTGTTGGTGCGGACGGCGTGCTGAACCTTGCTGATGGTGAGCGGATTGAGCAGGTGGTATTCGCCGCCCTCGCGGTATTGGTACTGGCCGCCGACGACAAGGTCGGTTTCAGAATCGGTGAGGGGCTGGAAGGCGTAGGCGTGCTTGAGCTGGGCTTCGCGGGCCAGCACTTCGAGGCCGACGCCCTCAATGCGGGAGGCGGTTCCGGGGAAATAGGACTCGATGAGCGACTTGTTAAGGCCGACGGCCTCAAAGACCTGCGCGCCGCGGTAGCTTTGCAGGGTGCTGATGCCCATCTTGGAAAAGGTCTTGAGCAGGCCCTTGTTAATGGCCTTGATGAAGTTCTTTTCGGCGTATTCGGCGGAGACGTCGTCTGGCAGCAGGCCGCGGCGCTTGAGGTCGTGGAGGGTCTCGATGGCGAGTTAGGGATTGATGGCGCTGGCGCCGTATCCGATGAGCAGGGCGAAGTGCATGACCTCGCGGGGCTCGCCGCTCTCGATGATGAGCGCAACCTGGGTGCGGGTTTTTTCACGGACGAGGCGGTTGTGGACGGCGGCCATGGCCAGCAGGCTGGGGATGGGCGCGTAAGTGGCGTCGACGCCGCGATCGGAGAGGATGAGCAGGGTGTAACCGGAATGGACGGCGTGCGCGGCGCGGGCGCTGAGGTCGTCGAGCGAATGCTTGAGGCCGGCTTCACCATCGGCGGCGCGGAAGAGGGCGGGAAGGGTGGTGGCGAGCAGATCGCCGGAAGAGACGCGGCGCAGCTTTTCAAGGTCGCGGTTGGTGAGGATGGGGTGAGGCAGCTTGAGGGTATGACAGTTTTCCGGCTCCTCGTTGAGGATGTTGCGCTCGGTGCCGATGTAGCTGATCAGCGACATGACCAGCTCTTCGCGGATGGGATCGATGGGCGGGTTAGTGACCTGCGCGAAGAGCTGCTTGAAGTAATTGAACAAGGGCTGGGGGCGGTCGGAGAGACAGGCGAGGGGCACGTCAGTACCCATGGAGCCGATCGGCTCTTCGCCCTTGGCGCCCATGGGCGCGAGCAGGATACGCAGGTCTTCTTCGCTGTAACCGCAGGCGCGCTGGCGGCGGAGCAGGGTTTCAGGGTTGGAGGCGATGACGCGGGGCGGCTCGGGCAGCATGTCCATGGTGACCTGCTGCTGCTGGAGCCATGCGGAGTAGGGCTGGCGGGCGGCCAGCTCTTTCTTGATCTCGGCGTCGGAGATAATGCGTTGCTGAACGGTGTCGACGAGGAACATGCGGCCGGGCTGGAGGCGGCCTTTCTTGCGGATATCTTCGGCCGGGACTTCAATGACGCCGGCTTCGGAGGCCAGCACGACCAGATCGTCCTTGGTCACGATGTAGCGTCCGGGGCGGAGGCCGTTGCGGTCGAGCGTGGCGCCGATGACGCGGCCGTCGGTGAAGGCGATAGCCGCGGGACCGTCCCAGGGCTCCATGAGGGAGGCGTGGTATTCGTAAAAGGCGCGTTTGTCCTCATCCATGTCGGGATTGCCGGACCAGGCTTCAGGGATGAGCATGGCCATGACGTGAGGCAGGGAGCGGCCGGACTGGAAGAGGAACTCGACGGCGTTATCGAGCGAACCGGAGTCGCTGCCGCGCGGCGTAATGACCGGATAGAGATCGTCGATTTTGCCGTCGTAGAGCGGGCTCTCAAGCACCGACTGGCGGGCGTTCATCCAACTGATGTTGCCGCGGATGGTGTTGATCTCGCCGTTATGGGCGACGTAGCGGTAGGGGTGCGCGAGCTTCCAACTGGGGAAGGTGTTGGTGGAGAAACGCTGGTGGATGAGGCAGAGCGCGCTGGTCACCGTGGGATTGGCCAGCTCGAAGTAAAATTTTTCGATCTGCGGGGCCAGCATTAGGCCCTTATAGATGATGGTTCGACAGGAGAACGAGGGGACGTAGAAAGTATCCTTGTCCTCGATATCGGAGTCGGCAATCTCGTTTTCAGTGCGGCGGCGGATGCGGTAGAGGAGGCGTTCGAAGGCATCCTCGTCGAGGCCGTGGGGGCGGGAGACAAAGAGCTGCTCAATGTAGGGCTGGGAGGCGCGGGCTTCGCGGCCGATGGCATCGCCGTTGACCGGGGTGTCGCGCCAGCCGAGGAGGGTGAGTCCTTCCTCCTGGGCGATGCGCTCGAAGACGCCTTCGCACTGGAGGCGGCTGTGTTTTTCGACCGGAAGGAAACACATGGCCACGCCGTACTCGCCCGGCCCCGGCAGTTTCATGCCCAGTTCACTGCACTCGATCAGGAAAAAGGCATGAGGAATCTGAATGAGAATGCCGGCGCCATCGCCGGTTTCGGGGTCGCAACCGGCTGCGCCGCGATGGGTGAGGTTGATGAGCACCTCGAGGCCCTTGCGGATGATCTCGTGACTTTTTTCGCCGCGGATATTGGCGACGAGTCCCATGCCACAGGCATCATGTTCATTTTGCGGATGATAGAGTCCTTGCGGCCGAGGATTGCGGGAGCGACTATTCATGATTTCCATGGCAGCCTTTGCGAGCAACGTTGGGGTGCGGTCATCCTGTGAGTGGCAAAAGACACATCCACTTTGCGATTTCAGCTATGAAAAATCGCCTTGCTGGTTGATAAAGAAGTTTGCCTGAGCAGGACCGGCCGCAACCGGGACTGTTATTAATATATCGAAAAAGTCAAATGGATGCAGAAGTTCCTTTGGTGGAATGGCGCGGCCGAATGATTCCAGTGCGACAAGGGTCCGGATCGAGCGCGCCGAGTACCATATACTGAAGACCGGTGGAATGAGCACACAGAATACAATTCTTGTCACGGGCGGATCGGGGTTTATCGGCTCGAATTTTATTCTGACCTGGATGAAGGCTGCCGCGACGCCGGTTATCAATCTGGATATTCTGACTTACGCGGGCAATCCGGCGAATCTCGCTTCGCTGGATGGGGACTCGCGTTATGTGTTTGCAAAGGGCGACATTTGCGATGCGGAAGTGGTGGGCAGCTTATTCCGGTTGCACCGACCGACGGCCATTGTTCATTTCGCGGCTGAGAGCCATGTGGATCGATCGATTGCCTCGCCGGAGGCGTTCATCCGGACCAATGTGCAGGGGACGCTGGTACTGCTGGAGCAGGCGCGGGCGTACTGGACGGGGCTCAACAAGGCCGAACGGGCGGCGTTCCGGTTTCTGCATGTTTCGACGGACGAAGTTTATGGATCGCTGGGCCCGGAAGATGCAGCCTTCTCAGAGACGACGGCATACGCTCCGAACAGCCCTTACGCGGCGTCCAAGGCGGGCTCCGACCATTTGGCGAGGGCGTACTTCCACACCTTCGGACTGCCGGTGCTTACCACCAACTGCTCGAATAATTATGGGCCGTTTCAATTTCCCGAGAAGCTGATCCCGCTGATGATTTTGAATGCGCTGGAGGGGAGGACCCTGCCGGTGTATGGGGATGGGAAGAACGTGCGCGACTGGTTGTTTGTGGAAGATCACTGCGCGGCGATTCGAGCGGTGATTGAGAACGGACGGCCGGGCGAGACCTACAACATTGGCGGCAACAGCGAGCGGGCGAACATCGACGTAGTGACGACGATATGCGACCTGGTGGACGAGATGCGGCCACAGGCGGGCGCGACGCCGCGGCGAGGGCTCATCACCTATGTTCAGGACCGGCCAGGACACGACCGGCGCTACGCGATTGACGCCTCGAAGATTACACGGGAACTGGGCTGGACGCCTGACGAACAATTTGAAACCGGGCTGCGCAAAACGGTGCGTTGGTACCTGGAGAATAGCGAGTGGGTGAACAGCGTGAGGACCGGGGCTTACAGCGATTGGATTGCGAAGAATTATGCGGAACGGTGTGAGTTATGAAAGGGATCATTCTTGCCGGAGGGTCGGGTACGCGGCTTTACCCGGTGACGCACGTGGTGTCGAAGCAGCTTTTGCCGGTGTACAACAAGCCGATGATCTATTACCCGTTGAGCACGCTGATGCTGGCTGGGTTGCGGGAGATCCTGGTGATCTCGACGCCGCAGGATACGGCCCGATTCGCGGAACTGCTGGGCGATGGCCGGCAATGGGGAATCGAGATCAGCTACGCGGTGCAGCCGAGCCCGGACGGGCTTGCGCAGGCATTCCTGATCGGAAAGGACTTTATCGGCGGCGAACCGAGCGCGCTGGTGCTGGGAGACAACATTTTTTACGGGCAGGGATTCTCGAAACAACTGCAGTTGGCGGCCAGGAGGGAGCAGGGCGCAACGGTGTTTGCGTACCCGGTTGAGGATCCGCAGCGGTACGGGGTGGTGGAGTTCGACGGGCAGGGCCGGGCGGTGAGCCTGGAAGAGAAGCCCAAGGCTCCGAAATCTCGCTACGCGGTGACCGGGCTTTATTTTTACGATCGCGACGTGGTGGGCATTGCCGAATCGCTGAAGCCGTCGCCACGCGGGGAACTGGAGATTACCGACCTGAACCGGCGCTACCTGGAGGCTGGAAAGCTGAACGTGGAGATCATGAGCCGCGGAATGGCGTGGCTGGATACGGGGACGCACGATTCGCTGCTGGAAGCATCGATGTTTGTGCATACCATTGAACGCAGGCAGGGGCTGAACATCGCCTGCCCTGAGGAGATTGCTTACCGGCAGGGGTTCATCGACGCGGAGCAACTGGAGCGGTTGGCTGCGCCGATTGTGAAGAGCGGCTACGGGCAATACCTGCTGGAGCTGCTGCGCGATCCGTATTTGGGCGTCAAGGGAACGGAACTGTGAAGATCTCGAAAACAGCATTGCCGGGAGTGCTTTTGCTGGCCGCGCCGGTGCACAGGGACCCGCGAGGCGCGTTCTTTGAGAGCTTCAACCTGCGCAGGATGGCTGAAGCGGGGCTGCCGACGAACTGGGCGCAGGACAACTTCTCACTATCGAAGAAGAATGTGCTGCGCGGGATTCACTATCAGACGATGCAGCCGCAGGGGAAGCTGGTATGGGTGGCGCATGGGACGGTGCTGGACGTAGCGGTGGACCTGCGGCGGAGTTCGCCGGCATTTGGACGGCATGTGGCCGTGGAGCTGAGCGGCGCAAGCGGTGAGATGTTATGGATTCCGCCCGGTTTCGGACATGCGTTTCTGGTGCTGAGCGAAGAGGCGGGATTTGCCTACAAGGTGACGGACTATTATCTGGCCGCGGGCGAACGGACGATTTTGTGGGATGACCCGGACCTGGGGATTCCGTGGCCGGTGACGGCGGAGGACGTGATTGTGTCAGAAAAGGACGGCAAGGGCGCGAGGCTGCGGGACGCGGAAGTGTTCGCGTAGAGATCGCGGCTCGGACCGTAGACACCTCCCGGCATCGGGAGTAGCATTCCTGCATCGGCCATGCGTATCAGATATCTGTTTATTATCCTGCTCGCTCTGATTGGGCTTTCAGGGCCCGCCGTCGCTCAAAAAGCACCGTCTGAGTACTCCACTTTGCTTGCGTCGCTCAAAGCAGGCAACACGAACGTGGACTACGTACGCTTGCGATTGAGCTACATGGACTCACCGGAGCGTAAGAAGGCCAAGGATACCTCTGACACCGAAAAGGCGATGATGAGCGCCTTGAATGCGAAGGACTACGCAAAGGCCGTCGAAGAAGCCGATATCGTGCTTGCGAATGAATACGTGAATCTGGACGCGCAATTGGTTGAAGCCGTGGCCAACCGGCAGTTGGGAACAGTGGATAAGGCGGACTTTCATCGGGCTGTCCTGGGCGGTTTGATCGACTCGATTTTGAAGTCCGGAGATGGCAGATCGCCGAAAACGGCTTGGGTTGTCATTACGGTGCACGAAGAATATGTGGTTCTGGAAGTCCTTGGCTTTACGCTTTCGCAACAGAGCCTTCTTCACCAGGAGGGCCATTCCTACGATGAGATGAAGGCAAAGAGCGCGCAAGATGGGACGGAACAGACGTTTTATTTCAACGTCGATATCCCGTTCAAGAGCTACGCATTCTAGGGCCGGTGGCTGAGCGGGGAAGGGCACGGAATTGGCCGCTGGACAGATCTTTGACCCTAGGAAGGCGGCTTCGCGAATGGTATACTCACTGGGTCAGGTGTGAGCGAAACACCGCCATTTTCAACACGTTTGAGGTTCTTATGTCCGGCCACTCGAAATGGGCCACAATCAAGCACAAGAAGGGCGCGCTGGACGCCAAGCGCGGCAAGACATTCACCCGCATCATCAAAGAGATTTCGATCGCAGCCAAGGGGGGCGGCGATCCGGACGGCAACCCGCGTCTGCGCACGGCGATTCTGGCCGCCAAGGCCGAGAATATGCCGCAGGAGAACATCAAGCGGGCCATTCAGCGCGGCACCGGAGAGCTGGAAGGCGTCAATTACGAAGAAATCTCGTTTGAAGGCTACGGACCCGGCGGGGTGGCCATCATCGTGGATGTGACGACCGACAACCGGAACCGGGCGGTGAGCGAGATTCGCCACGCGTTCTCAAAGAACGGCGGGAACCTGGGTGAGTCCGGTTCGGTGCGGTTCATGTTCTCGAAGAAGGGCATCATCGCGGTAGAGAAGTCCGCGGCTACGGAAGAGCAGTTGATGGACATTGTGCTGGAGCATGGCGGCGAGGACCTGAACGACGAGGGAGACACCTGGGAGATCATCACCGATCCTGGTTCTCACGAACGTGTTGCCGGGGCCATCAAGGCGGCGAAGATTCCGACGGTGATGAGCGAGGTGACCATGGTTGCGTCGATGTATACGAAGCTGGAAGGATCGTCGGCGAACCAGATGATCCGGCTGCTGGAGACGCTGGAGGACCTGGACGACACGCAGAACGTCTATTCGAATTTTGACATGGACGCGGAGCAGTTGGCGCACGCAGCCGGCTGATCGGCGGCGAGCGAGGAAACACCCGAGGCCGCCCGGTAGTGGCGGTCTTTTTTTGAGACTCAGACCTTGTGAAGAGGAAGGGAACCACATTGAGGCGAGCCGGATGGTACGTGTTGTTGATTTTGCTGGCGGGAACGACGATGGCTGCGGCAGAGACGCCGGATGGCGCCGCGGCAGGCGGGGATGAGGGGGCCGCAAGTCCCATTGCGCAGGTGCGCAAGAATCAGAGCTGGGAATACGGGCCGTTCCTGAACTGGGGCACCGGAGTAGGCAACCGGTCGGACTACAAGTTCTTCTGGGGCGGATTTCAGTTGGCCAAGCCGGTTACTCCCGTGGTTCACGCGGGAATCCTGAGCGGACAGTTTGTGTTCGGCGCAAACATCATGCCGTTGTGGCAGGCTTATACGCCGGCGCCGCATCAGCAGGTCTTCAATTATCCAGGACCCCAGTGCCCATCGGGAGGATGCAACTTTACGGGGCCGGAGGGTGGAGGCACGTACCGCGGCGTGAGCATCACTCCGGTGATCTTCCGCTGGGACTTTCTGGCCAGCACGCGCAGAGTTCAACCCTGGTTTCAGGGCGCCGGAGGGCTGATCTATACCACGCACAAGTTCCCGCCGGATCTCGAAGTGCCGCAGGGAACGCCGGGCGGGACGAGCGTGTGGAACTTCACGCCGCAGGGGGGAATTGGCATTCACTATTTCATCCGCGAGAAGCGGTCGATCGATGTGGGCGTGAACGCGGTGCACATTTCTTCGGCGTCGCTGGGGGATCGCAATCCCGGGGTGAACGCCAGCATACAGATACAAGTGGGCTACACGTTCTGGAGATAGCGGATTCCCTGGGCGGCAGGCTTGAAGCCAACGGGATGCAAGGACGGGGTCCGGGCGGCCTTTTGCGGCGCTGGGACGGAGAAAAAATGAACGGGCCAGTGATCGAGTGCGTTCCGAACTTCTCAGAGGGCACGGATGCGCGGCAAGTGGAGGCAATCGTCGCCGCGATGCGCGGGGAGGGAGTGTACCTGCTGGACTGGTCAATGGATGCGGATCACAACCGGTCAGTGGTGACGATAGCGGGAACGCCCGCGGCGGTGGTTGAGGCGGCGGTGCGCGGAGTTGGGAAGGCAGTGGAGCTGATCGACCTGACGCGCCAGCAGGGAGTGCATCCGCGCATTGGCGCAGCGGATGTAATTCCCTTCGTGCCGATTTCGGGAATCAAGCTGGAGCAATGCGCGCTGCTGGCGCGGCAGGCGGGGTTGGAGATCTGGCGGCGCTTTGGGGTTCCGGTCTTCTTTTATGAAGCCGCGGCGGCACGGCCTGACCGGGCAAACCTGGAAGAGGTGCGGCGGGGACAGTTCGAGGGACTGAGGGACGCGGTGAACCGGGATCCGTCGCGGCGTCCCGACCTGGGTGGGCCGGGGTTGCACCCCACGGCCGGGGCCTGCGCGGTGGGCGCGCGCAAGTTTCTGGTGGCCTACAACATCAACTTCGATTCCGCGGATGTGGCCATGGCGCGGGCCATCGCCCGGGAAATCCGGGCGGAATCCGGGGGGCTGAGGGGCGTGAAGGCCATGGGGCTTCTTGCGCATGGGCGGGCGCAGCTCTCCATGAATATTACCGACTTTGCGGCTACGCCGATCTCGCAGGTTTATCGCAAAGTGGCAGGGCTGGCGAAGCGGCACAAGACCGAAATTGTGGAGGGCGAAGTGATCGGCCTGCTTCCCGAGGCTGCGTGCGAGCGGGAAAGCGAGTGGATGCGTCTATTGATTGGCTTCGATCCGGAGATGAAGATCCTGGAGCGGCGGCTGGAGACTCCGCTGGTTTGGCCGGGAGATGGATGAGCGGCCGAGTGACACGGGAGTCCGATGCTGAATGGGACATGGGCGTTTACAATGGAAGAATGTGAATTGCGGTATTTTTTTGAATTTCCCCGGCAAGGATGAGCTTTGCCGGGCAGATGAATTCGAATCCGCGGTTGCAAAGCCAGTACGGATTCTGGAGGATGAAAATTGTTGAAGTTATTGGTTAAGTTTTCAATCGCACCCCTGCTGCTGTCGGCCGCTACCCTGGCTCCGGCGGCGCAGTTGTCTACCGACGCGCGTGGCGCCATACCACACGATCTGCAGCAATTAGTGGTAATCGACTATCGGGCGATGGAGAATTCGACGGCGGCGATGAATTTGCGCAATCGCGTGATGCCGCCGGAGTTGAAATCGTTCGACGAGGCATTGCAGAAGTCGGGATTGAACGACAACCACGACGTGGACGAGCTGGCGTTTGCGCTGTTCCGGTCCTCTTCGGGAAGCGATACGCTGGATACGGTGGGGATCGCCCAGGGCCAGTTCTCCGAGCAGGACATTATGGCCACCTTCCGCAAGCAGAAGCTCAAGGCCACGATGGTTCGCACCAACAGCATCTATCCGATGACCAAGGCGGGGATGATGCTTTGTTTCGTGGATCCGTCGACGATGATCTTCGGCGAAAAGGAAGCTGTGGTGAAGGCGCTGGATGCGCGGGATGGGGTGGGGGCCAGCATGCTGACCAACGCGCCGATGATGAGCGCGATGCTGAGCGTGGACAGCAGCACGCTGTGGAGCATTCTGGACAAGAAGGGCACGCAGACGATGATGGAGCAGTTGATAGGCCAGGCGGGATCGGTAACGGATTTCGCGACGGTGAACAAGCGCCTGGAATCCAGCTGGTACTCGATGGACTTTCTGCACGGGGTCAAGTTCGATTTGACGATTGCGACCGGCGATCCTTTCTCAGCGTCCACGGTTTCGTCGCTGCTTACGGCGGCGGTGATGGTGAGGAAGATGAGCAGCACGGACGCGGAAAAGCAGGCACTGACCGCGACCTCAATCGTCGCGAACGGAACGCACCTCACGATCGCATTTGCGAGCACAGACACGGAATTCAGCAGCCTGCTGAAGTCGCCGTTATTCCAAAGCATGGTGCGCTGAGCGCATTCAATCCGGGTTGAGAAATGGGCGGGGCCGCATGGCGGTTTCCCGCCTTTTTCTTTTGGCTGGAGCCGGTTACCAATTTTCCTCCCCCGCACGAGAGTTCATGACTACTCTAGGGATGCAAGCTGAGTTGGGGAAGAAATTGGGCCTTGGAGTTTGGCAAGAGGACGATCTCCAGACGGCCTTCCTGGCGCTCCTCGAGAGTGGGACCGGCGATTTGCACCGCGTGGCCGCCGGGGAGGATGTACTGCACGGTAAGGGGACCGCTGCCGCGGATCTGAAATCGATAGTGGAAATCCGCACCAGAGGCCAGAGTGCCGGCGCCAAAGCTGGCGCTGGGGTAGTCGACCTCAAGAAGCTGAATGGGCGCTCCGGTACGATTTTCAATGGTGGAGTCGATATGAGAAGAGTGACAGCCGGCCAGGGCGAAAAGCGCGGGCAGCAATGCTGCAACTGGAATGGCCCTGAGAATTGAATTGCGCGTCACTTCCCGCTCCCATCGTCCGGTTCGGCGTTGTCTTCTGAGTGCCGGCTGGCGGATTGCTTTTCGAGGCGGTCAAGGCGCTTGAGCAATTCCGGCAGGCGTTGAAAGACGGCGACCGCGCGGAGCCAGAGGCGATTGTCGAAGCCCGGAGAGCCGGAGATCATCTTGCCCGGCGGGATGTCGTGCGAGATGCCGGACTGCGCGGTGAGGATAGCGCCGTCGCCGACGGAACAATGGCCGGCGATGCCCACCTGGCCGGCAAGAATCACGTTGCTTCCAACCGCGGATGAGCCTGCCAAGCCGGTCTGGGAGCAGAGGAGCGTGTTTTCGCCGACGCGCGAACCGTGGCCCACCTGGACGAGATTATCGACTTTGGTGCCATCGCCGATTTCGGTAGCGCCGACGGTGGCGCGGTCGATGCAGGCGTTGGCCTGGACATCGACGCGGCTGCCCAGGCGCACCGGGCCTGACTGGGGAATTTTTTCCCAGTGGCCGGCCTCGTTTTTTGCGAAGCCAAAGCCGTCGGAGCCCACGATGGCGCCATTTTCGAGGGTGACGTGGTCGCCGAGGATGCAGTTTTCACGGACGATGGAGTGGGCGTGTGCGAAGAAGTGATTGCCGGTTTGAACGCCGGGGTAGAGCACGACGTGTGGCAGTACGGTGGCATGAGGCCCGAGACGAACATGAGCGCCTATGACCGCGTATGCGCCGATGTGCGCACCCTCGCCGATCTCAGCATTGGGATCGATGACCGCGGTGGGGTGAATGCCGGGAGGGTAAGAGGGCGGCAGGTAGAAAAAGCCCAGCGCGCGCGAGAAGGCGAGGTAGGGATTGGTGACGCGGAGTGTGGCCGCAGAGATTTCTTGAAAATCGGGCTCAACCAGCACGGCGGCGGCGCGGGTGGTGCGGGCGAGGCTGGTGTAGCGGGGGTTGGCGACGAAGGTAATCTCGGTGGGGCCGGCTTCCTCAATCCCTTTGACGCCGGTGATTTCGAGGTCTGCATCGCCGCGGAGTTCTGCGCCCAGCCGACTTGCCAACTCGCCTAGCTTCACATATGAAATTGTACCGGAATGGGGGAGGTTGGTTGGAATGACGCGTGCACTGCGCTTTGAAGAGGCTTTTAGGGATTTGGATGCGGGCCGATCGTTATGCCGGGCGATATGCCGGGCGCGCCGATATCGGGAGCCGGGGCTTCAAGGGTTTGCGCGCCGGATTGGGCCGCATGGAGCACATCGCCGGGCGCGATGCCGAGGACCAGAGTTGCGGCAACGGCCAGCAGCAGGGCGGCTCCCACGGCGACGCCGACTTCAGGCGCGGGAGCGGGGGACTGGCCAGCGACGCCGGTGGGACGCTGAGCGGAGACCAGGGCGAGGCGCAGGTAATATGCCGCTGCCAATCCGGAGTTCAAGAGGCCGATGATGGCCAGGGCGATGGCTCCGCCGTCGACTGCGGCGGAGAAAGAGTAGAACTTGCCGAAGAATCCGCCGGTGAAGGGGATGCCGGTCAAGGAGGCGAGGAAGAAGATGAGCAGGCCGCCGAGCAGGGGCGAGCGGTAGATGAGGCCGCGGAAATCGTCGATCAAGGGAAGTTTTTTGTCGTATCCGCTGACCAGCGTGATGACGGCAAAGATACCCACGTTCATGGCTGCGTAGGCAGCGGTGTAAAAGCTGGCGGCGGCGATGCCGATGGTGCCTATTCCCGCGAGGGCGGCAAGCAAATAGCCGGCGTGGGCGATAGAGGAGTAGGCCAGCATGCGTTTGACATTCTGCTGGCGCAGCGCGACCAGGTTGCCTACGGTCATGGAGAGGACGGCTACCACCCAGAGCAGCGGCGACCAGAGGGCGTGGAGCGAAGGGAACATTTCATAGACGACGCGCAGGAGCAGGGCGAAGGCGGCGGCTTTGGGCGCGGTAGAAAGCAAGGCGACGACAGGAGTGGGCGCGCCCTCGTAGACGTCGGGCGTCCAGATGTGGAAGGGAACGGCGGAGACCTTGAAGAGAATGCCCACGAGCATGAGCGCCAGGGACGCGACGACCAGAGAGTGATTTTGGGCTGAGGGCGCGCGCTGAGCTATCTCGTAAATCTGCGTGGTGCCGGTGGCGCCGAAGATGAGCGCGATGCCGTAAAGCAAAAAGGCGGTGGCGAAGGAGCCGAGAAGGAAATACTTGATAGCTGCTTCAGGGCCGCGGCCAGTCTGCTTGCGGTATCCGGCAAGGACGTAGGTGGAGATGGAGGAGATTTCGAGGGCAATGAAGACGACGAGCAACTCGACCGCGCCGGTGAGCAGGCACATGCCGACCGCGCCGAAGACGATCAGGGCGTAGTACTCGCCCTGGTGATGGCTGTCTTCAGGGAGAGTGTCGAGCGAGAGCAGCAGGGCCACGAGAACGATGCCGCAGATGAGGACGTGGAAGAAGACGGTGAAGGTGCTGGTTTCGACCGTGCCGAAGAAGCCGGTTCCTTCAGGAAGCGAAAGCTGCCAGAGGCTGGCCCAGAAGGCCAGCGTGGTTCCGAAAGCGGCGATCCAGCCCATGGAACGGCGCGGCCATGCGGGCGGGAGCGTGGCGTCAATGAGCATGACGGCAACGCCGGTGAGGGTGAGGATAACCTCGGGAAGGATGCGGGAGATGTCGTGTACTGGATTCACCGCTGGCCCTCCCCGAGATTTGAAGTTGTGTTCGGGCCCGGCTTCACAGAACCGCGCAGTTCTATATGGGGCGGTGGGTGGCCACCGGTCTGGATCGAGTTGAGCCAGAGCGAGGGGGCGAGACCCATGACCAGCATGAGCAGCACCAGAGGCGTGAGCACGGCGAGTTCGCGGAAGCGGAGATCGGCCGGGAGAGTGGAATCGGTTGTTGCACTCTCCGGGCCGTAGAAGAGGCGCTGCACGAGCGAGAGCATGTACGCCGCGCCGAGAATGATGCCGAGCGATGCGGCGACGGCCCAGCCGCGGCTGACCGAGGTGAAGGTGCTGGAGAGGATGATGAATTCGCCAATGAAGCCGCCCAGCATGGGCAGGCCGATCATGGCGAGCGTGGCGATGACAAAGTACGTAGCTGTGCGAGGCAGTTTTGCGGCCAGGCCTCCGTAAGCGGCGATGACGCTGGTGGCGTAGCGGATTTCAAGCGCGCCGAGGAGCAGGAACAGAGCGCCGTCGACTACGCCGTGAGAGAGGATCTGATAAACGGCGCCGGACCATCCGGTGAGGGTGAGGCCGTAGATTGCGAGGACGATCAGGCTGAGATGGCTGAGCGCGGCGAAGGCCATGAGGCGCCAGAAATCGCGCTGGACGAGGGCCAGACATGCGCCGTAGAGGATGCCGATGACAGCGAGAGCCATGAGGTAGGGCGCGGCTGCGCGGGCTTGTGCCGGGAACAGGCCTACATGGAAACGAAGCATGGAGTAGAGGCCGAGCTTGCCGGCTACGACCATGGCGAGCGCGACGGGAGCTTCAGAGTAGGTGTCGGCGATCCAGCCGTGGAGCGGGAAGACGGGCACTTTGACCGCGAAGGCGAAGAGAAATGCGAGGGCGACCCAGAACATGGCTCCGGCGGGGAACGATCCATGGGTTAGAAGAACCTGCAGATAGGCAAAGTTGAAGCTGCGGGTTTGCGAATAGAGCCACAGGATGGCGACGAGCAAGGGCGCGGAAGGGATGAAGGTGAAGAGGAAGAACTTTAGCGCGGCCTTGGGGCCGTCCTTGCGGCCGTACATGGCGATGAGGATGGCCATGGGCACCAGCGAGAGCTCCCAGAAGCCGTAGTAGAGCATGAGGTCGAGGGAGATGAAGACGCCGAACATGGCCGTCTGCTGGACCAGAAAGAGGGAGTAGAAGACCTTGCGACGGGTCTGGATGGCGTTCCAACTGGCGATGACGCCGACGGGCGCGAGCAGGCCGGTAAGGACTACGAGCCAGAGGCTGAGGCCGTCGACGCCGACGTGGTAGCTGATGGCCGGATCTTCGATCCAGAGGTTGTTGATTTCGAATTGAAAGCCGTGCTGGCCGGCGGCAAAGTGCGCGGGAAGATGAAGAGTAAGGACAAAAGTGACGAGGGCGGTGAGGAGGGCGATCCAATTGGGCAGTTTGGCGCGGTCGGGCGCGAGCGCAACCAGGACGGCGCCTGCGAGGGGGACCAGCAGGATGAGGGTGAGGATGAATTGGTCGATGGAGCTCATCATCTCAGTGGCCCGCCGCTTTCTGGATCAGGTGCAGTGAATCCGGCCAAACCGAAGTCCAGGGAATGAGGACAAAGAGGAGCAGGACGGCGGCTCCGGCTGCCAGCCATGCAGCATAGGAGCGCAGGTTGCCGGATTGCCAGCGCTGGAGGATTGCGCCGGCAAAGGTGGCGATGCCGGCGAGCAGCCAGGCGATTCCGCCCAGGATGCCGACGTCGATGACCCAGCCGAGCACGTATTTTGAAACGGCGAACAGCGGCTTGACGATGAATGCGTCGTAGAACTCATCGACGTAGTACTTGTTGGAAAGCAGCTTGTAGCCGGCGGGAAAGGACGCGGCCCGCTGCGCTGGAATTTCTTTTTTGCGGCGGTAGAACTTGTCCGCGATCAGCAAGCCTTCGAGAGCAACTGCAACTGCGATGAGGGTCAGAATCAGCTCAAGGTGTCCGGCGCCGGTCTCCGTGGGCAACGCGCCAACTGACGGCGCGAGGAATGCGCCAAAGCGCTCGATGCCGATCCAACCGCCGCCGATGGAGAGGAGCGCGAGAATCACCAAGGGGCCGAGCATGGACCAGGGGCTCTCATGCGCGTGGACATCGGGGCTGCGCGACTCACCCATGAAGGTGAGGTACCAGAGGCGGAACATGTAGAACGACGTGAGCAGGGCGGTGAGAATGCCGACAAACCATAGGGCCTTGCCGATTGTGCCGTGGAGAAATGCGGCGTAGAGGATGGCGTCTTTGGAGAAGAAGGCGGCGAGGGGCGGGAAACCGGCGATAGCAAAGACTGCGACGGTCATGGTCCAGAATGTGACGGGGAGTTTCTTGCGGAGGCCGCCCATCTTGCGCAGATCCTGCTGGCCGCCGAGCGAATGAATTACCGAGCCGGCAGCGAGAAAGAGCAGGGCCTTGAAGAAGGCGTGGGTCATGAGATGGAAGATGCCCGCCGAATAGGCTGCTACGCCGCAGGCCAGGAACATGTAGCCGAGCTGCGAGATGGTGGAGTAGGCGAGCACGCGCTTGATGTCGTTCTGCACCAGGGCGATGGTAGCGGCGAAGAGAGCCGTGGCCGCACCGACAATGGCGACCACGTCGAGCGCGAAGGGCGAGTGATCGAAAAGGACGTGGGTGCGGGCGATCATGTAGACGCCGGCGGTGACCATGGTGGCGGCGTGAATGAGCGCGGAGACGGGGGTGGGGCCCTCCATGGCGTCGGGCAGCCAGATATAGAGCGGAAGCTGCGCACTTTTGCCGGTTGCGCCGAGCAGCAGGCAGAGACAGATGACGGTGAGGATTCCACCTTGCCAGGCGGGGTTTGCGGCCAGATTCGATGCGATTTCAGCGAATGTGAGAGTGCCGAAGTTGGCCAGAAGCAGAAAAATGCCAATGAGGAAGCCGAAGTCGCCGATGCGGTTGACGATGAAGGCTTTTTTGCCGGCGGCGGCGGCGGAGTTTTTCTGGAAGTAGAAGCCGATGAGGAGATATGAGGCGAGGCCGACGCCTTCCCAGCCGACGAACATGAGCAGGATGTTGCCGGCGAGGACCAAAACGGTCATGAAGAAGAGGAAGAGATTGAGGAAGCTGAAATAGCGGGCGTAGCCGGGTTCATCGTGCATGTAGCCGACGGAGTAGATGTGGATGAGGAAGCCTACTCCAGTGATGACGAGGAGCATGACGAGGGAGAGCTGGTCGAGGACGAAGCTGAAGTCGATGTGGAGGGCGCCGAGGTTGATCCAATGCCCGAAATTTTCCGAGTAGGGCATGAGATGGATGACGGGAGCCAGATCAGGGTCCGTTGGTCCAGACCTGACAAACAAGCAGGCATAGAGCACGACGAGGAACGACCCTAGCGGCGCGAGAATCGCGATTGTCGTCACAATCCACTTGGGCAGACCGCGGCCGAGGATTCCGTTGAGGAGGAATCCTGCGAACGGGAGCAGCGGAATCAGCCAGAGATGGAGAGGTGCGTTCATAGTTTCATCAGGTCGATGCGATCGACGGAGAGAGTGGCGCGGGCGCGAAAGACGGCAATGATGATGGCGAGACCGACGGCTGCTTCGGCGGCGGCTACCACCATGACAAAGAAGACAAAGATCTGGCCTTTGACCATGTGCCACTGGTGGGCGAAGGTCACGAAGGAGAGATTGACGGCGGTGAGCATGAGCTCAATGGACATGAAGACGGTGATGAGATTGCGCTTGATGAGGAATCCGACGACGCCGAGCGAGAAGAGCGCGGCGCTGAGGAGCAGATACCAGGAGAGAGGGACATCCTGCTGGAGAAAGCTCATTTTTCGGCCGTCCTTTCTCCGCCGCCGTGACGGGCCAGAGCGACGGCTCCCAGGATGGCGATGAGGATGAGCACGGATGTGACTTCAAACGGGAGCAGCAGTTCGTGGAAGAGGACGCGGCTCAACTGCTCAATGTTGGTGCTGCCGGGAGCATTGGACAGGCCTTCACCGAGCGCAGCAGCGCCGAGCCCTTGCGCGCGAAGGATGATGGTGGCGAGAACGGCGAGGATGATTGCGACGGCGGGGAAGCCAATGGCGCGCGCGGAGCGGCTGCCCAGGGTGCGGTCTTCACGGCCTGCGTTGAGCAGCATGACCACGAAGGTGAACAGGACCATGATGGCGCCGGCATAGACGATCAACTGGGCGGCTGCCAGGAACTCCGCGCCGAGAAGGAGGTAAAGCACGGCCAGCGAGGACATGACCACGATCAGCGACAGGGCGCTGTTGATGGGATGGCTCTGGAGCAGGAGGTTGATGGCTCCAGCGAGGCAGAGTCCGGCGAAAAGGAAGAACAGAATCAGATGCATCGATTTTCCGGAATTCCCTTAACGATTGTAAATGAGCGTTCCCACGTCGAAGTTTTGTGAGGCAGGCTCTTATAGGCAGCGCGCAAAATCGTCCCTCAGGGGCTAAAGCCCGCGTTCGTTTTATCGTGCCAACGGCACGACTGAAGTCGTGCCCTTTCAAAGCACGCTCAGCGGTAGGCAAGCCAGAGGCTTGTTCCCACGATGTTGAGGATGGCGAGCGGCATGAGAAATCGCCATCCGAAGTTCATGAGCTGGTCGTAACGGAAGCGGGGCAGAGTCCCCCGCACCCAGACGTAAAGGCAGAGAAAGCAAAAAACCTTGGCCACAAACCAGAAGATGGAAAGAGACGCGTTGACGAAGTTGTTTTCAAACGGGCCGATCAGGTTGCCGAGGGGGCTGGTCCATCCGCCGAGAAAGAGCAGCGTGGCCACGCAGCCCACGTTGATCATGTTGGCGTATTCGGCCATGAAGAACATGGCGAATTTCATGGAGCTGTATTCAGTGTGATAGCCGCCGGTCAGTTCGCTCTCGGCTTCAGGCAGGTCGAAGGGAGAGCGATTGGTTTCAGCGTAGGCGGCCATGAG